>Ga0070728_10005763_pt1 | contig 12044 bp, 8 predicted proteins | sample tdDd471_FD_66723 | JGI IMG/M metagenome (GOLD analysis project Ga0070728, IMG submission 66723) | Marine sediment microbial communities from the Atlantic coast under amendment with organic carbon and nitrate - tdDd47.1 | ecosystem: Environmental > Aquatic > Marine > Coastal > Sediment | place...
GTATTTGAGTGCCTTCAGCAGGAAACCAAACTTGGTGTTGGCCTCTTCTTCGTCAATGCCCAGCACGTCAAACACGGCAGACTGCATCGTCGAATCATGAATACGGATAGAACCACCGCCGACCTCGCTACCGTTCAGAACGATATCGTATGCGCGTGACCCCGCAGTGCCCGGATTCGCCTTGAGCGCTTCCGGGTCATCGACACTCGGCGCGGTGAACGGATGATGCAAGGCGCTCCAGCGCTTCTCGCTGGTATCCCATTCGAACAAGGGGAAATCGACAACCCACAGGGGACGCCACGCGCCTTCAATCAGCCCACGGTCAGCACCGAGCTTGTCTCGCAAAGCTCCCAGCGCATCACACACGACCGTGCGTTTGTCAGCGCCAAAGAACACGATGTCGCCATCGGCAAGCTCCAGACGGTCGACAATGCCCTGCACCGTCTCGTCGGGCAGAAATTTCAGGATTGGCGACTGCAGACCTTCACGCCCTTCCGCGACCTTGTTGACCTTGATATAGGCCAGACCCCGCGCGCCGTAGCGACCTACGAATTCGGTGTAGCCGTCAATATCCTTGCGCGAAAGGTCACCGCCGCCCGGCAGTTTAAGCGCTGCAACCCGTCCTTCAGGGTCGGCGGCCGGTCCCGCGAACACTTTAAACTCAACGCCGTCCATCAGGTCGGCGACATCTACCAGTTCCAGCGGGATACGCAGGTCAGGCTTGTCGCTGCCAAAGCGGCGCATGGCTTCTTCCCAACTCATGCGTGGAAATTCGGCCGGCAAATCCGCATCGATCGCCTCTTTGAACAGGCGCCGCAGCAGTTCCTCCATCAACGACATGATCTGCTGTTCATCAACGAACGACATTTCGATATCGAGCTGGGTAAATTCAGGCTGCCGGTCGGCACGCAGGTCTTCGTCGCGGAAACAGCGGGCGATCTGGTAGTAGCGGTCCATGCCGGACATCATCAGCAACTGCTTGAACAATTGCGGTGATTGCGGCAACGCGAAGAAACTACCCTCGTGAGTGCGGCTGGGCACCACGTAGTCGCGCGCGCCTTCCGGTGTCGCGCGGGTAAGAATCGGCGTTTCGATCTCCAGAAAGCCGTTCTCGTCCATGAAGGTACGCATGATCTGCGTCACCCGGTGGCGCAATTGCATACGCGCGGTCATGTCCTCGCGGCGTAAATCCAGGTAGCGATACTGTAGCCGCAAGTCTTCATGCGGATTTTCGTCGTGATGAAACGGCGGCGTTTCCGCGGCATTCAGAATCGTGAGATCCGTCGCCAGCATTTCCACTTCGCCGCTGGGCATATTCGGATTGACCGTACCTTCAGGGCGCGGCCGTACCTTGCCCTTTATGCTGAGCACATACTCGCCGCGCACCCGCTCAGCCAGTGCAAACAATTCAGCCGTATCGGGATCACAAACAACCTGCAGAATACCGCTGCGATCCCGCAGGTCGATAAAGATGACGCCACCGTGGTCGCGGCGCCGATGCACCCAGCCGGCAACAGCTACTTCTGCACCGTTCAGCGAGGCATTTATGTCACCGCAATAATGTGTACGCATGGAATCAGACTCTAATGGTCAACAATAACCGTCTAGGGTTAATACAGAAATTGGCACGGCCGAAAGGCCGAGGATGTTAAGGCTGCGGCCAGTCTTTGGCAACCGCTGGCGTGGATGGCTTGTTCTCCACGGTCGGGGGCTGGGTCTTGTCGGGCTCGCCCGAGGCAAGCTTCGGCCAGGTGGGCACCACTACACCCAGCGACACCACCATTTTCACAGCCTCCTCGATCTCCATATCCAGAATGATGACGTCCTTCTTGGGAACCAGGATCATTACCCCCGACGTGGGATTAGGTGTTGTAGGCACGAAGACACAGACTACCTCCTCCCCCGTGCGCGACTGGATTTCGCCGAGCTGGGTCGAGGTCTGGAAACACAGGCTGAAAAGCCCCTTGCGAGGGTATTCGATCAGCATCACCTGTTTAAAGGAATCGGTGTTATTCGTGAGCACGACTTCCGCAAAACTCTTGGCGGCGGAATAGACCGAGCGCACCAGCGGAATCCGCTGCAGGGTGGACTCCCATAGATTGACCAGCTTGCGCCCCAGGAAATTGGCGGCCAGTACACCAGTCAACAGCAGCACGCTCACCGCCAGAACAATGCCAAGCCCCGGAATATGGAAGCCCAATACGGCGTCAGGCCTGAAATCGCTTGGCAACCAGAGCAGCGTCTTATCCATGAAGTCCACCATGAACTTCACCAGGAACACCGTAATACCCAGTGGTACCCATACGAGCAACCCGGTAACGAGGTATGTGCGCAAGCGTTTCATCCGTCTTGTTATTCCTTAACTTGGTATTGGCATCAATGTAGCCACTGTCAGCACTGCTCTTTAGCCGTTACTAAAGATTGTTATCCACAGCTAGTCAGGCTGTTACCCGACAAACCGATGCAACATAATACAGCCAGCTCCGTCCAAAACCTATGCGGACGCTTAGTCGGCCTTGCCGGCAGAAGAGCCTGATCCAGCCTTTTTCGTGGGCTTCTCCGAACTGCCGCCGCTTTTGGAATCGCCCTTGTCAGATTTTGACTTCGTACTCTTGCCGTCGCCACTGTCAGCCAGATTGCGCTTATTTTTATCTTTAAAATCAGTCTCATACCAGCCCCCACCCTTCAGGCGAAAGTTCGGCGCCGATAACAGCTTGCGCAACTCGGGTTGGCCGCAATCAGGGCAGTCGGTGTGCGGGGCATCACTCATTTTCTGCAGCGCATCAAACACATGGCCGCACTGCCTGCACTCATATTCATAAATTGGCATTGTTCACTCCGTCTGCGGGCATGGACTCAGCGGACGTGAGCAGCCAGCGGACTGGGTTGGTCTTCCAGATCAATAACGTTCAGGGGCGCACTATTTAAGGAAACACGCCCTAAAAATCAAGGTTTTTCCCCGCCCGACCCGACACCCGGTCGCGCGACGGACATAAAAGCGGCCCTCAGGCAGCGGCCTGGCTGGCCTTGTTAAAGACCAGCTCGCCCTCTGCCGCCCCCACTTCAACCCGGTCACCCGGTGCAAAGTCACCCCGCAGGATGGCCTCCGCCAACGGGTTTTCGAGACGCTGTTGAATAGCACGTTTAAGCGGCCGGGCACCGTATACAGGATCAAATCCCGCATCGGCCAGCATATCCATTGCTTCGGCAGATACATCAAGGAACAATTCGCGATCGGCCAGACGATTGCGCAGTGATGCCAGCTGGATATCCACAATCTGGCGAATCTGCTCACGATCCAGCGGGTGAAAGACGACCACATCATCAATACGATTTATGAATTCCGGACGAAAATGATCCGTCACCACCTCCATGACCGCATTTTTCATTTCCGCATAAGTTTCTTCGCCAGCCATCTGCTGAATGCGCTGCGAACCCAAATTAGAGGTCATGACGATCACCGTATTCCGGAAATCGACGGTGCGGCCATGACCATCCGTCAACCGCCCGTCATCCAGCACCTGCAACAGCACGTTGAATACGTCGGGATGAGCCTTCTCGACTTCGTCGAGCAGGATGACCGAATAAGGGCGTCGCCTTATGGCCTCGGTAAGATAGCCACCTTCCTCATAACCAACATAGCCTGGAGGCGCACCGATCAATCGGGCGACCGAATGTTTCTCCATGAACTCTGACATATCGATGCGCACCATCGACTCATCGGTATCGAACAGGAATTCGGCCAGGGCGCGTGTTAATTCAGTTTTACCCACACCGGTCGGACCAAGGAACAGGAACGAACCATTGGGCTTATTGGGATCGGCCAGGCCCGCACGGGAGCGGCGAATAGCGTTCGAAACCGCCACAACGGCTTCGGTCTGCCCGACGACGCGCTGACCGAGCGCCTCTTCCATTCGCAACAATTTGTCTTTCTCGCCTTCCAGCATTTTTGCCACGGGCACACCAGTCCAGCGGGAAACCACTTCCGCGATTTCCTCCTCGGTTACCTTGTTGCGCACCAGCTGGTTTTCCTGACCTTCCAGTTTCGAGGCCTGCTCAAGCTGTTGCTCCAGTTCGGGAATTTTTCCGTATTGCAGCTCTGAAACCCGCTGCAGGTCCTGCGCGCGCAGCGCAGTTTCCAGCTCCAGCCGGGCACGCTCAAGCTCTTCCTTGATATGCGTCGCGCCCTGCATGGCGGCTTTCTCGGATTTCCAGATGTCTTCGAGATCCGCGTATTCTTTCTCGAGTTCACTCAACTGACTTTCCAGATCAGCAAGCCGCTTTTTAGACGCGTCATCCGACTCTTTCTTGAGTGCTTCGCGCTCGATCTTGAGCTGGATAATTCGCCTATCCAGCCGATCCATCGACTCTGGTTTGGAATCGATTTCCATACGTATACGCGAACCGGCCTCATCGACCAGATCAATTGCCTTATCAGGCAACTGGCGATCCGTGATGTACCGATGTGACAAGGTAGCCGCCGAAACAATCGCCGGATCCGTAATGTCGACTCCATGATGAACTTCGTAACGTTCTTTCAGGCCACGAAGTATTGCGATCGTGTCCTCAACGGTAGGCTCTTCAATAAGTACTTTCTGGAAACGCCGTTCGAGCGCCGCATCCTTCTCGATGTGCTGACGGTATTCATCCAGCGTAGTCGCACCCACGCAATGCAATTCACCACGTGCCAGGGCGGGTTTGAGCATATTGCCGGCGTCCATAGAGCCTTCGGCTTTGCCTGCACCCACCATCATGTGCAATTCATCGATAAATAAAATAACCTGGCCTTCCTGCTTGGAAAGATCATTGAGCACACCTTTGAGGCGCTCTTCGAAATCACCCCTGAACTTTGCGCCGGCCAGCAACGCGCCCAGGTCAAGTGACAGAATTCGTTTGCCCTTGATGCCCTCGGGCACCTCACCATTAATAATACGCTGGGCCAGTCCTTCAATAATGGCGGTTTTACCGACACCGGGTTCGCCGATCAGCACCGGATTGTTCTTGGTCCGGCGCTGCAAAATCTGAATCGTGCGGCGAATTTCCTCGTCGCGCCCGATAATCGGGTCCAGCTTCCCCTGCTCAGCCTGCTCGGTGATATCCACCGTGTACTTCTCAAGGGCCTGACGTGTGTCCTCGGCATTCGGATCATCCACCTGCGCACCTCCACGAATTTCCTCGATGGCCTTTTCAAGCGCACCATTAACCGCACCTGCATCTGCCAGAATTTTGCCTAATGACCCCTTGTCATTGCACGCCGCCAGCACAAAAATCTCACTGGAGATGTACTGATCACCACGGTCCTGCGCGAGCTTGTCAGTGACGTTCAGAAGTTTGTTCAGGTCATTGGACAGATGGACATCACCGCCGACCCCCTCCACCCGGGGCAATTGATCAAGTACCTCGCCCAGCTTCGAGCGCAGCAGATTCACGTTGGCTCCGGCTTTCGTTAGCAAATGACGTGCTGTGCCACCCTGCTGATCCAGCAATGCAACCATCAGGTGTGCGGGCTCGATGTACTGGTTGTCCTGCCCCACCGCCAGCGACTGGGCATCGGCCAGAGCCATCTGGAATTTGCTTGTCAGTTTGTCCATGCGCATAGGTTCGCTCCCTGGGTGCGGGTTATCTCGTCAAGATATGGGGATAAGGGCTGCAAAATCAAGGCGTGGGCTGTTTCTTGTCGCGACGAATAGGGCTTCGTAAGCGGCATGAGGGCGGCGGAGTAACCCTCCCTTAAGCCTGCGTCATGCGGTCGGTAGTTACTCCGCCGCCCTCATGCCTGGACCAATGTGACGATTTGGCTTCACACGAGTAGGCAAAGATCATGCCAGCTAGCGGGCCGTGTAATTGATGATTCGTGGTTGCTTCCAGGCCCATTGAACGATAACCAGATAGATGGTCCAGCCGGCTACGAAAGCTGCCATTACCTGCCAGTCAGGTACAACCCACCAGGTGACGAACAGCCCGATCACAACTCCAACCAAAGCCATACCGCACATAATTGCTATGGTAGCGGTAACGCTTAAACCGGCTCGTATCAACAGATGATGCAGGTGCCGAGCATCCGCATGAAAAGGGGAGCGCCCAGCTAATGAACGACGGACTATCACGCCCAGCGTGTCATAGACAGGCACGACCAGAAACCACAGAACGGCGACCGGTGTCAGCGCGTGATTGGGCCCCTGCGAAATTTCTATAGCCACCCAGGCCAGGGCGAAACCCAGCATCATGCTGCCGGCATCACCCAGGAATACTGCAGCGGCGGATCGCCAATGCATACGCTGATTAAAGATCAGAAACCCTGCGATTGCGGCGGACAGAACATTCACAAATTCAAGTATGTCCGCACTACCCCAAAGGGAATTCGCTGCGCCGAAACCCACGAAAGAAACCAGCGTCAGGTTGCCGCTCAGACCGTCCAGGCCGTCGCTCATATTAATAGCGTTAATCAGACCAACTGTTGCGAACACGGTGAAGGGTATAGCCAGCCTTTCCAGAATCGCACGGTCAGCCGTCGGGATATGCGAGCCCAGATCAACGATTACCAGGCCCGCTCCATAGACCATGATCAGTGCCGCACATATTTGCACGATAAACCGCGTAAGTGGCGACAAACCGCGCAGATCATCCAACGCGCCCGCAACCACAAGTAGCGCAGCAGCACCGATAAAGACCCAAAGTTTTTTGGATAACGAGTCTGCCGTTTCCGATAGCCAGGGGCTAAGCAAAACCGCCAGGCAGAATGCCAAAAATATCGCGATGCCACCGATCAACGGGATATTTCCCTCATGATGTTTACGCGCATCTGGCTTGTCGATCAGACCGATGGCGTTCGCAACGGGTCGCAGCAACAAAATCAATATAATTGTTGCCATAAATGCGACAAGTGCGACCAGCAGGTTATTCACGAAAAAATGAGCCTCAATTAGAAATTGATCGGTTGACGAACTATATGGGTAGAGCACGCCAAAAAATGCGATGCGTCCCTATTTATTAGCAGAGTCGGCCAGCCAAATCAGCGTAGCCTGGCGCCCACATTGCCGATCACGGCGATAAGAATAATAACGTTCGTCACTATACGTGCACAGGCCACCGCCGCCAATGTCGGTGACACCCCGGGCTCCGAGTATTGCGCTGGCGGCATGGTAAAGACTGAACTGCCAATGCCCTGGCCGACTTTCCTTAAAGCTGTCTTCACACGCCGGTTCGCGGTGCAGAAAGGCATCCCTGACGACCGCATCTACCTCATAGGCAGAAGGCCCGATGGCTGGGCCGAACCACACTCTGAGTTGCTGCACGGTTGTTCCGGCGTCGCTAAACACGCCAAGCGCGCTATCAAGGATTCCGGCGGCCAGCCCACGCCAGCCAGCATGCACAGCAGCCACGCGGGTGCCGGCAGCATCACACAGCAATACCGGCAAACAATCTGCTGTTAACACGGCGCAAACTGTGCCGGGACGATCCGTCCAGGTGCCATCGGCTGTAACCTGCGCACGGTTTCTATTGTTGCCACTGCCAGGCACATCATCCGCACAAACTACCAATGGGCTGTGCACCTGCTCAACCCAGCGCGGCGGCTGTGGCAAATCTAGTGCAGTCAAGAGCCGCCGTCGATTCTGGCTAACCGTCTGCGGGTCATCGCCGACATGGGTTGCCAGGTTCAGACTCTGATAACCCTGAGCGCTAAATCCGCCAGCGCGACAGGTTGCCGCCGCTTGCACGTGGGGGGCCACATTCCATTCCGGCTGAATGATCTCCAGGAGCGGATCGCTTTTCAAGGCCACCGCATGGCCTCAAAATTGGCGCTGCCTTCTTCCGCCAACGCATTGAGCAGAACGAGCATATCTTCAGGCAATGGCGCGTGAAACTGCATCTCTTCCCCGGCAATCGGGTGCATAAATGACAGATCACTCGCATGCAATGCCTGACGTTTGAAGGCGCGCAACGCTTCGGCCAATGCCTTGCTCGAACCGCGCGGAATGCGCAATCGACCACCGTAAGTCTGGTCCCCGACCAACGGGTGCTGACGATGCGCCATGTGCACCCTGATCTGATGAGTGCGGCCTGTTTCCAGACGCACGGCGATGAACGTATGCGCGGCAAAGCGCGCCAGCACCCGGTAGTGAGTTATGGCCGGTCTGCCACCTTCAGTCACGGCCATGCGCGTCCGCTGGGTGCGATGTCGACCGATCGGTGCATCGACAGTCTCGCCTGCGGTCAGGCGATCATTGCACACCGCCCTGTATTCCCGACGAATCTCCCGTTTTTCAAGTGCGCGTACCAGGCGGGTGTGAGCAGGAATACTGCGCGCGACGAGCAGCAGGCCACTGGTATCTTTGTCGATACGATGCAAAATTCCGGCCCGCGGTATAGCCTCCAGTTCCGGTGCATGATGCAGCAGCCCGTTCATTAATGTCCCGGCCGGGTTACCGGCACCGGGATGCACCACCAACCCGACTGGTTTGTTGATCACGAGCAGGTCGGCATCCTCAAAGACTATGCTTAGCGGCATAGCTTCCGCAGTGCTGTCACTCACGGCCTCGAGTTCCGGGCGAAGGTCCACACTTTGACCTGCCTTCACCCGGGCACGGGGCTGAACCTCGGCACCATCCAGCAACGCCCGGCCCTTTTTTATCCAGCCCTGCAACCTGGAGCGAGAATAATCAGGGAACATATCCGCCAGGGCCTGGTCAAAACGCTGGCCATCATGCTGCTCGGTAATGATCGCCTTGTATGCCTGGTTCGAAGTCGTCATGGAATGAATTAACCCTTAAGGTGGTCTTTGCACGGTCCGTCTGCGGGCCTGCGAATAGCCCCGATATAGCAATACTAATGCACCAGGCCCTTATCAAAACAGGATAATGGCCGGTACGAAAGCCCCTGCAGCTTGCGCTATACTGCGCGCGGCACAACATGGCCGTTTAAGCCCTGACTATAGCTCGAAACATTTTCAAGAAAGCAGCAATGATACTCATTCGCCCCAGTACACCGATAATTGCCGCGCGCCTGGCGCTGATACTGATCGCTGCGACGTTGTTATCGGGTTGCCTGTTCAAAAAGAAGGATCCCGATTTCGGATTATCGGGCGCACAGCAGTTCTATGACCGCGCCTATAAATCGATGAGCAAGGGTGATTACGAAAATGCCGTCAAGTATTACGAAACCCTCGAAGCTCGATATCCTTTCAGCAACCAGGCACGCCAGGGACAACTTGATTTAATTTATGTCTTTTACAAGAACAGGCAACCGGAATCGGTTATCGATGCCGCCCGGCAATTCGAGCGCGAAAACCCAACGCACCCCAGAGTTGATTACACTTTATATATGCGCGGCATGGCGCTTTTTTCCGGAGAAAAAGGGGCGATACACAAGCTATTTCGGATTGACCTGAGCCAACGCCCACCGAAAGATGCACGCGATTCCTACTCCGCTTTCGCGGAGCTGGTCAGACGCTTCCCGAATAGCCGGTACGCACCCGATGCCCGCCAGCGCATGATTTTCCTGCGCAATCGCGTTGCCGAGCATGAAAACCATATTGCCCGCTATTATTTTAACAGGGGCGCTTACGCGGCCGCGTTGAGTCGCGCAACATACACGCTGCAGGTTTTCGACGGTGCTCCCAGTATAGAAGAGACTATGCGCATAATGGTTGAGTCATACAGAAAACTCGGCATGAACGATCTGGCCGCCGATTCTGAGCGCGTCATGCTCGCAAGCTTTCCGGATGCAGAAAAGCCAATGCCTGCTGAAGACGAGCCCTGGTATCAGTTCTGGTAAGCCTTTCCGATGCAGTTATGTGTTCGTTAACTGCCGCTTGCAGGCCGAATCAACGCCTGCTGTTTTCTTTCGCACCGGTGGTGTATCTGTATCAACTTTCAGCACGCTGCCAGGGATCCTGATTGATCAGCCCCACCGGAAGTTTGGTTTCACTATCAAGAACGAGCATAAACACGTCCAGTTTTCCCATGATTGGCAGGTACACGAAACGTTCACCACTAACATTTATCTTTTTAAACAAATTGACTTCTGCCTGTACTGCCGGCAATTTCTCAAGCAGTTCAGCAACAGGTCGGGCCTTACTAAAAATTTCTTCTGTTGCCTCCGCATAGGGGAGCCACAGTTCGGGGCGATACTGAATGTCAGGTTTACCCTCAAACAAAGTTTCTTCCACCACTTTGTCGCGCTCGCGCTGATCCTGGGGCATTCTGGTCATAACGAGAACAGGTTCGTTCCATAATTTATCGCTCAACAGCGCCGGATCGACGCGCGTCATATCGACATCCTTTTGCGCCAATACTTCGAAACGATCAACAGAAAAAACCGTGAAGTACGGCCGCCCCTGGTATATCACCTGCAACCCGTATACCAGAGCGCATATTTGCAGAATAGCAACCACAGACAGGTCGAAGCGCAAGCCCGGCTTACCCGGCCGGAACAAGAAAAGAGTAAGCGACGGGCCAAGCACGAGGTCAACGCCGATCAGCACCTGGAGCACTTCGGAAGCCGCAAAAATGCGGAAATAGTACCCTGGGTACCAGACGGCCAGAATTATTAAAAAACAGGTGCTTACTATAAGAAAACTCAGGCCAAAATGAATAAGAAAGGCCTTCTTCCTGGTCATATTTCTTGCCCTCGCGAAAACACGTCACTTCGATTATGCGAGCAAAAAAATTAGCGTATTTTGGCGGCATTTTTCGTGAACAATTTCACGAAAAATGCCGCCAAGCTTCTAAGGAATGGCCAAAAGAAGCAACAAAAGAAAGCAGTGGATATTACTCAGGATGCGACCGGCCGTAACCGGAAGTCATCGGGTAGCGCCAGTCACGACCAAATGCTCGCCCACTTATGCGTACACCGGGTGGCGATTGCCGACGTTTGTATTCATTGCGCCGAACCATATCGAGGATTTGACCGACGGTGTCTTTCTCATAACCAAGGGCAACTATCTCTTCAACCGACAGGTCGTCGATCATCAGTGCATCGAGTATCGGGTCCAGCACATCATAGGGAGGCAGCGAATCGCTGTCTTTCTGATCCGGGCTCAACTCGGCTGATGGTGGTCGTTCTATAACGCGTTCCGGAATCGCAGGAGATATCGTATTGCGGTAGCGGGCCAGCCTGTAAACCAGCGTTTTGGCGCAGTCCTTGATTGGTGCGAAACCGCCAGCCATATCACCGTATAAGGTCGCGTAACCAACGGCCATCTCACTTTTGTTTCCGGTGGTCAACACAATTCGATGGGTCTTGTTGGAAATAGCCATAAGCAGAATGCCGCGACACCGGGCCTGGATGTTTTCCTCGGTTGCATCCCGAGGCATACCGGCGAATATATCCGCAAGGGTTCCTATCGTGGCGTCTACCATCGGTGCAATAGGCAACACGCTATACGCCACACCCAGCAAACGAGCTTGCTTCTCGGCGTCCTCTATACTGATTTCAGCCGTATAAAGGTACGGCATCATCACCGCCTGAACAGCACCCGCCCCAAGTGCATCAACCGCGATGGCCAGGCACAGGGCAGAATCCACACCACCGGATAAGCCCAGCACTATACCGTCGAAACCATTTTTTCTGACGTAGTCCCTGACCCCGGTAACAATCGCGTCATAGATACGCTGATCATCACTCGGCAAGGGTGTAATGCCTGCCAACGCTGGCGTGACCGCGCCCTCACCTTTTCTTGTAAATTCGGCCAGGTACAGGCCTTCGTCGTGCGCCGGCGCACGCATGCACAAAGCACCCACCTCGCTCACTACGCAGGACCCACCATCGAACACCAGTTCATCCTGCCCACCCACAAGATTCTGATACACGAACGGCACGCCGGCTTCCCTTGCACGCTTTGCCAGCAATTCCTCACGAATGAGTTGTTTATTGAAATCAAAGGGAGAACCGTTAATCGATACTATAAGTTCGGCTCCTGCATCGACAGTGGCCTGGGCAACGTCAGTAGAATCCCAGATATCCTCGCAAATAGTCACACCTACCTGCATGCCACTGAGTTCCAGCACGAGGGGGGCCTGGCCGGAAGTAAAGTAACGCTGCTC
>Ga0070728_10005766_pt1 | contig 12040 bp, 8 predicted proteins | sample tdDd471_FD_66723 | JGI IMG/M metagenome (GOLD analysis project Ga0070728, IMG submission 66723) | Marine sediment microbial communities from the Atlantic coast under amendment with organic carbon and nitrate - tdDd47.1 | ecosystem: Environmental > Aquatic > Marine > Coastal > Sediment | place...
CGCCAGATACCTGATACTCGTATCTCTGTAATCTGCAAGACATCGCTAGAATCCAAACGCCAATTGTAGCCGATGAAAGACTCTCCTGCTTGAATACCAAATTCTGAAGCGAAATCTTCATGTATCATCACTTCCACAATACTATCTGGTGACGAATCCGCAGGTAATGGGAATGTCCCATCGACCAGTTCCACTTGACTATTGATGTCTTCGGTTGTCCCAAAGCTTACATAATCCAGTGATCGATTTTCGTCTTGATAGTCAGTTGCGTTAGCTGGGTATAGGCGGAAGTTAGGTGTTTCGAGATGGCGAATAACATCGGTCACTCTTAGACCCAGTTCGTCACCGCCTCGCTCACGCAAGAATGTATCGAGTGCGCCAATATCTTCCCAATTAACAGGCTTATTCCATGCACCAATATAACTAAACATAAAGGAAAATGGCGGGCGATTGGTCTGATCTTGTCCCTCTGTCAATCGATCGGTGAGCAAGCGAAATGCAACAGACTCGGAATAGACTGGAATCGTTAAGATGAGGGCAACAGCAACTGTTAGACCAATAACTGTTGCAACCGTCAGGAGTCTTTGGGCAAGTAATCGTTTGATAGCAACGAGAAAAATTGCCCGTATTCTTAATATCTGGCGCATCATGAACCAATTACCGTCTGATTTTCTTCTACACCCTCGATGATTTCAACACGATTATCGCCTTCTAAACCGAGTTTGACATCGACACGCTGTTGCACACTATCATTTTGAACAACAACAAATTCACGTCCACTAAACCGACGAATTGCTGAGGTGGGGAGTGTCAAAACATCCAACCGTTGTTCGATAATAACTGTGAACGACATACGGTCACCAACACTAAATTCATCTAGCGGTGTATCTGTATCAAAACGGATATGGGTAAATTCGTCACTACCGCTACCAAAAGGATCGGGTAATGTTGCAATCGTCCCAGTATAGACATCCCCCGGTGTACTCGACCGTTGGAGTGTCACCGCCATACCTTCGGTCAACTCACTAAGTTCGTTAGAGTCCAACACATCAGTGACTTCTATATCGCTATTATCAGCAACAATTCCAACAATATCATAAGCCGAAACGGAATCTCCCTGTGATATAGAGAACGAGCTTAATTGACCGTCCATCGGAGCGATAAGTTCTGCTTTAGAAATTGTTTCTAATAATTCATCAACAGCCTTCTGCGCTTGTGTGACATCGAATCGTAACGCTGGGTCTATACCATCATCAAGTTGATCCAATTTCAACTTAGCTAAATCCCGTTCAATTTCAAGCGTACTGATTAAGAAATTATCATCAGCTGATCGGGGGCTGGATGCTTGTGATATAGCATGATCGAGTCGTAATTGGGCTAGATCAAGATTTAATTGTGCTTCTTGTTGTCCAAATAAAACCTGATTTTCGGCACTATCAAATATAGATTGGGTCACGGCGAGCTCTTCTTGTGCCGCTAATAGCTGGTTTTCAAACCCTGACGTATCCAAAACAGCAAGAATATCCCCTGCATGAACCTCATCATTGGATTCAAAGTAAGTTTCTAGGACTCGTCCATCAATTTCAAATCTAACATTACTCGTAACAACAGGTGTGATACGTCCAAAAAATGAACGTTCATAAATAATATCACCACGTTCAACTTGATAAATGGGTTTATTTGGTACAACAGCGGTCGGAATGGGTGTCGGTTCGCCATCGATGATCGCATCACCGAAGGTTGCTTGAGATGCACAGCCTGCCATCATCAGCATACCTATAAGGAAGACAATAAGTTGTCGCACGTTTAGCCTCTCTAAATTATTACTTAACCATAAAATTATCTTTGTATTATAACCAGCACTATCATCCAAACAACTGCAATTATTTCAATAAATATTGAACAACTTGATGTTTGGTATATTTTCCGATTAATTCGCTCATATATGGTTCTAAATTGAACAAATTTATTAAGTGAGAACGCTCCCATTTATAAACATAACCCTAGTGAAATTGTTTAAATTATCAATTATCAGAATATTCAGGTAATCCCCCATCAGAAATGGGGAATTTACCTAAATGGCTACTACGATAAGCGATCAGCCAACAACTTGATAAATACACCGCCGACAACAGATCGTGCTTGCATCGCCCGCACCTGTGTTCCACTGTCAGTATAATACCAATCCGTCATCGGAACACGGCTTTCTGTCTCGTTTAGCCAATTGACAAGTGGCTCAATAAAGCTCTCGAAGTCTTCTTGTGTGGAGGACAAGGTTGCTGACCACACAATCCAATCGAGCTTCGTATACGTATTACGGCTATCCAATGGCAACCCATAGCGTGCTTGTTGAGTTTTGTAATACGCAACCTCAGTCTGTGTAATGTCATCAGGGAATAAATCGAGTCCTAAAAGTTTATCCCAGACTAGATTATACTTTTGACTCCACGTATTGGGGTTGTCAAAGGTCAGACGATAATGATCGCCGTCGTCCGCCATCGCCATCCATTCTTCTACCATGCCTTCAACAGCAGAGCGATATTCTTGTGATTTTTCTGGCATATTATTTTGTTCACACAACCATGCATATCCTGCAATCGCTACTAGAGCCTTTACAGATAGGTTGACATTGTGTGCGAGATGTCCAGCAAAATCATCAGTACATAATTGATTTTCGGGATCTAAGCCTTTTTCCAGCAGGTAATTTGCCCATAAGCTGAGGGTATCCCAGTAAGTCTGCGCATAGCTGATGTCGGAACGTATTTTACAAAGTGCTGTGACCATAATCAGCATATTGCCACATTCTTCAACGGGCATCTGACGGAAGTCGGTTTCTTCGCCCCCACCATATACTTGCCCATTTGCCAGAGGATACCGCCCAATATCATGCGGAGCAAAATCAAATTTCCAGCGTGGTGATGAAGCATAATCAAGAATCGGCGTAAGTTGCGCTTCTAAAAGATCAGGGTTTAGCAATAGAAAGAATGGACTTGACGGATAGGTAACATCAACTGTGTCCATACACCCATTGCTAAAATTCTCTTTCGAGAAAAATAAGGGTGTACCATCATTGTCAGCCACTAACTTGTGAGCGGCAATACACTGACGGAATGCCAATGCCGCTAGTTGAGCATAACCTACCCCACCCGCTTGCTCTAAATCACGCATCAACTGCTTGTCATACTCAACACAAGTGTTTTTGATTTCATCGTAGCGTTGAATAGTCGAATCGATCAATCCTGATGCTTTCATGCCGTTTCTACGCCAGTATGGACGTAACTTACGATACATGTATTCCACCGAAAATACATCATCATAGGCGATGATGAGTTGCCATGATTTTGACGACTCCGCAACTGTCCCAACAGGATACGACCATGCCATCGTCGGATGGGGAGGACGATTCCCGACAGGCATCGGCATTTCTGTGCGATCAGAGTTGGGTAAATCCCCAAATAATGCAAATTTCGTCCGCAAGTTGACATTCGTATCTAATCCGCTCATAGCAGGTTGAATTGAGGTCGTGTACAGATAACCCCAATCAATACGTAAATCATCGCCAGATTTATCAAGTACAGGTTGTTCTGATGACCCCATCCACAATAAATCACGCTCATCTAAGCGATGCCGTCCCCAAACCACTTTCTGTTCAGAGGTATTAACTACCCAATTGGCAACAATATCCATATATAGCGAGACATCATGTAGTTTTCCATCGGTGGCAACAACATCCATTTCTACCGTTGTGACAGGGCGTGACATTAAATCTAAATCATGCGGTAGCGCGGCAGTCATGAATGTTAAGGTCAGTTGTACACCTGATGATACAAAAGTATAAATTGTTCGGGTCGGGAATACCGTGACTGAGGTCTGTTCCATAACTGGAATATCCACATCTACAAACCGAGACACCCCTCCCATAAAGCGATATACCTGACCATCAATACGTATCAACCCACACATGGGGTGACTTTCACCCGTCCAATGTTTTGTCCATTCGTCTGTTAAGTTGTCATTTGTTGACCAGACACTCAGATATGGATCATTGACAACTAGCGGTACAGCAGGCGGGCGCAAGGATTTCATATTCATCTTTTTCTCACCTATTATGAATTATCGGCTTGTTCAATCGCGGCAGGACGTATTTGTGCGTTACGGATACGTTCCATATCAAATTTTAGACTGCGGTCATATTTATAGATGCCATTTTGTTCCTGATAAATATCAGTCAGTTGGGTATAACAATAGCCGAACATATTGACATCATCTAAAAGAATCGCACACAGTCTTTCAAAGCGATCATAAAATTCATCAAGTGATGTTGGACGATCCCCATATCCCCAAGAATCTTCGCCTTCTTTAACATCAGGATTCCACCAAATACCGCCAAATTCACTGACAAAGTAAGGTTGTCCACGATAAGGAACTGACCATTGTGTATTACCCACCATACGCTCTGATAATCCCCAACCACTAGCATCATTCAGGTAGGGTTTGCCGTCTGCTAATCCTGCATGGCGTTTCTCGAATGTATCAGGGTCTTGTGTGTAATCATGGCTATCATAGACATCTGCTTCAAGCACACGATGCGAATAACCCGATGTGTCGAGGACAGGACGTGTTGTATCCATCGCTTTAGTTGCTAGATACATACCGCGTGTCACATCATCGAGTGCTGTAATATTATCAGTCAATGATTGCCATGTTTCATTCAATGGACACCAACCGATAATGCTCGGATGTGAATAATCACGTTCAACACATTCTAGCCATTGGGTGATATAATCTGCGTTCGGTGTTTGATGTTCGCCATTAATTGGGCCATTGTTGGCACATCCCCAATCACCGAATTCACCCCAGACAATGTATCCCATACGATCCGCATGATAGAGGAAACGTTCTTCAAAGACTTTTTGATGAAGTCGCGCCCCATTAAATCCTGCATCCATACTCAATTGAATATCTTCGATCAGAGCCGCATCGCTTGGCGCAGTCATAAGACCATCAGGATAATATCCTTGATCAAGGACAAGGCGCTGGAAAACCACTTTGTTATTAATTTTGATCGCTTTGCCATGAATCGAGACGCTACGTAACCCTGCATAACTCCTTGCTTGATCGATAGTATTGCCATCACTATCCACTAACGCAATCTCAACATCATATAGATGTGGTTCTTCAATTGACCATAGTCGTGCACGATCATCGGGAATGGGTAAATCAAGGCGTGGCGACAAATCATATTCGGCAGAACACTCAGCTGTAACAACAACACCATCAGCATCAGATAAAGTCGCCCGTAAGCGCAATCCCTTTGCGTTATTAGTAATCGGTTGTTCCAGTCGTATAACTTGATTGGCAACATCAGGTGTTAAACGGGGTCTCCGTAGTGCAAGATCAGGAACAGGTTCGAGCCAGACAGTTTGCCAAATTCCTGTGGTCCGAACATAAATTGCTCCCTGTGCACCGTAAGAGCGTGCTTGTTTACCGCGTGGTTGTGGGGGTTTGCCATAATCACGAGCACGAATCACAATTGTAATCTTATCACCTGCCGCCGCAACACCTTTTAAGTCACAACTAAACGGTGAAAATCCGCCACGGTGTCTGCCAACTTCTGTGCCATTGACCCATACCGTTGTATCGTAATCAACTGCTTGGAAATGAAGAAGAACACGGTTACCCGACCAATCTTGTGGGATGCTGACTTCTCGCCGATACCAAACTGCATTGTAATAATCAAGATTTTCGATACCTGATAATTTCGATTCAGGACAAAATGGCACAAGAATCGTATCGGTAAGGTCGCGGTCTAATAATCCACGATGGATACCACTATCACCTTGATCAATTTCAAATTGCCATTCACCATTCAAACACATCCAATTCTCACGGATAAATTGAGGACGTGGATATTCATTACGTGGTGTATTAGACATTTCTGCCTCCTTAAATATTAGGGTGTGTTAAACATCATTTTTCTCGAAGGTGTTACTAGTGATAATGTTAATATTGAGAAAATTTCAAATATTCTAAAAACACTAGAATCTTAGAGATTGTTTTGTATGATGGCAAATATACCAGTTTTTCATCAAACGCAAAACATTAATTTTGTATATTTGTAAAATTATGACAATGTCATTTGTAAGCAAGTCAAATTATTAGATAAAAGCGACCCATTTTTTAACAAAATATATTATAAAACAAGAATTCATTTTATAATGATATGAATTCATAAAGCAATCATCATATTTATTTCATATTTTTATAAAACAAAGGATAACCTGATGGAAAGCAATACGGGGCGAATCTTAGTTGTTGATACCAAAACGAATACTCAGGAGCACACAATCGCTGTCGCAAAAGCAATTGCATCCAAACCTCGGTTACGGATTTTAGAATATCTAATTCCAAAAGTCGCCAGTGTTACGGAAATATCACAAGCCCTTGAAATGCCAATTGCAACTGCAACTTTGCATTTGACAGGGCTTGAAGATGCGGGGTTGGTTATATCGCACACAACCCCCGGCAAACGTGGACAACAACGCATCTACACTCGGATTTACGATACGATAATTTTTAATTTACCTGAAAGCGAAGGAAAGCATACCCAAGATCGCTTTACAGTTAAAATGCCAGTCGGCGCATTTATTGACCAACATGTTGTTCCGACTTGCGGTTTGGCTGGGGTGGATTCGGTAATTGGTATTTTGGATGACCCTGTTTCATTCTATAACCCAGATCGGCATTATGCTCAATTGATCTGGTTCTCACATGGGTTTCTTGAGTATCGCTTTCCAAACCCGATCTATGGGAAAGCCGCGCCGAAGAGTCTTCAATTGAGTATGGAGATTTGTTCAGAAGCCGCCCCATCTGCAGATGATTGGCTTTCTGATATATTTCTGGAGATCAATGATCAACGGGTTGGCATATGGACATCCCCCGGTGACTTTGCCGATAAACGTGGTAACTTAACCCCAACATGGTGGCCCGATTGGAGTAGTCAATATGGTTGGCTTAAGGTGTGGCGTGTAGACAGTAAAGGCTCATTTGTCGATGGTCGGAAAATTTCGTCAGTTACGCTTTCCGATTTGAGCCTTCTCGATCAACCATTCATTTCAGTCCGTATCGGCGTTGATGATGAAGCCGTTCATAAAGGTGGATTGAATATTTTTGGTCAGAAGTTTGGAAATCACGCACAAGACATCATAATGCAAATCGAGATATGACCTGTATTATAAGGAGCTAGGATGTCCGAATCACAATATGATAAGCCCTGCCAAGAAGCAATCACATTGATTCAACAACACCTTTCACAGTCAACACGACCGCTTGTCGTGGCATTAGATGGTGGGAGTGGTTGCGGTAAATCAACGATAGCGCATTGTATCGGACGAGTATTAAACGCCAGTGTTATACCATGTGATGATTTTTTTGCTGCCAACATCACGGATGAACAATGGGATGCAAAAACAGCTAAGGAGCGTGCAAATGATGCTATTGATTGGCGACGGATACGGACAGAGGTATTAGAGCCATTACTGGCGGGACAACCTGCACGCTGGCAAGCCTTTGATTTTGAAGCGGGACAATCGGCTGACGGTACATATCAAATGTCTAGTGATTGTAAGACGCTTGAACCACGTTCAATCATTATCCTTGATGGCATTTATTCCGCACGACAAGAATTAAGCGACCTCGTGAATGTGTCAATATTGATTGATGTGCCGATAGCTGACCGTCATGCGCGACTAGATGAACGTGAAGATGCAGATTTTCTGAAAGCATGGCATGAACGATGGGATGCCGCCGAAGCATGGTATCTATCTGAAGCAAGACCACCAGAGTCATTTGATTTGGTTATATCGAATTGAGAATGTAAATCTAATTTACAATGGAATTTCTTTAACTCCTTGACGTGCGATATTAAGGCGGTTGGTAAAGATACTTATGACATCTGTTGGTATATCGGTTACGCCAATAGTTTCTAGTGCAAAGGATGCCGCAACCGCCCCATAACACCCTGCTGTTACCAGATCATGATGCCGACACCACCCAACAATAAAGCCACCACAATAGGTATTACCTGCGCCTGTTTGGTCAACAATTTCAGAAACAGCTACAGCTGGAATCTGATACGCTGTTGAACTCCCCTGTTGTGCCACAATTGAACCTTTTTCACCCATACGTAATGCCATCACTCGAACACCATCTGCTAACATACGTCGAACAATTTCAACTGCATCTTTGATGCGATAGACTGTCTGAGCTTCCAACAAATTTGGGGAAACAATATCTGCATAAGGGATACCGACTAAAAAGCCCTCATAATCGCCTGTCATCATATAACCGCGATCTGGTTCCCATAATAACGTTGCCATCGGGAATCGATTACGCCACGATTCGATATACTGAGGATCGCGTAATACTGTCAGACCTGTGACTGATGTATAGGTAATATGGGGATTATCGGCATACGGTTCAAACAAAAAAGGATGAGAAACTTCCGAGCGGAAAATTTCACTACGTTTGCCATTCCATTCAAAAATCTGCCATCCGCGCAATTGTTCATGGTCGACCCATATCAAACCTGATGTATCAAAGTCATTTTCAAAACGAGCACGAATATTCTCTGGTAGATCACGCCCAACAACAGCCCCTAAACTGGGAGTTTCGCCACTTAGCACCATCCCATAAGCAGTATGTGTTCCACCACCGCCAAGCACACCCATGCTTGTACGTCCATCAGGATAGACAATATCATCAATGATGACACTGCCTATCGCCAGAAAGTCAGTATGGCTCATGTATTATCTCTGAACCTCTGTAATAACATGACTTTCGTAAATTCGACTCGCCCCTTCTGCCCAATCCACTGATCGTCCGCCCTCAAAATTACAGAAGTAACTAGAACCGATTGATTTTGCACGCGCCGCCGCAAACAATTCGCAAGGAATACTATAGACCAATGCCGCATAGCGTTCTGGGATAACACCTGCAATCGGCAGAAGGGTATCCACATATTGGCTGATTTCGGTCGCATCTTGTGTGGCAATCAATGCGCTAGGACGACCAAGACACTGTGCGGCACGTGCAACTTCTGCCATACGGTCAGCATCAAATTGATTAGCCGAATGAAAGAAAACAGGAGCATCGTTTACCTTAGTAAAATACTGGATATGCGCCCATTCTTCTACGTCTTGTGCCAATGAAGGATCACCACTAGCTTCAAGCACCTTTGCCGCACTAAACATCGATGTCCCATACATTGGACCTGAGCCAACAAATTCAAATTTGGTTGCAGACCGCCATCTTTCGGCTAATTCATCAGCAATTGGTTCGCATAATTGAATGGTTTCTTCCATGACATCCGCTAATCCAACGAGAATTTTGCGTTCACTATCGGCCTCTGCCGTCGTTAACGAACCGCGTACTTCAGCAATCCGTATCGCCGCCATATATAAAGCAATCTGTGATGATAAATAAGAGCGTACACCGGGAACAATCATCCCTCGCATTTCATCGGGCAAAGGCGGGACTGCTGTTTCAAAGACTTTTTCAGCTGTTCGACCCAGTTTTCCCTCAGGATTACCAGTCAAGGCGACAGTGACTGCCCCAGCTTGGCGCGCCATCGCCATTGCTTCGATGGTACGGCTCACAATCCCTGACACCGATACACATATCACAAGATTGGTATTGGGTCCTGTTTCAGGCAAAAATCCTGCCGTATATCGACTAAATGGCATGGAACTCATGGCTTGTGTGGGTACTTTTGCAAGTTGATGAAAAGCGAGCTCTGCCCCAACAGGTGCATGATGACTATCCCCACACCCCACAAGATAGATGCGTTTGACAGATGTACAGGTTTCAAAGTCGAATGTCTTGCGCGCTGATTCATCAAATGGTTGAACAATCGCGCGTACAAGATCAGGCAAGGTATCAATTTGTTGGTGCATTGGTGTACGGTCAGTCATGAGATTTTCCTATTTCTTTAAAATTCAGTAATGGTAAACCAATTGTGAACAATCAAGTTACGTTATGGCAATATGATTTCGCAAGTCTCAGCATCGCCGTCACAGACAGCGACAACTTCATCATAGAGTAATACTTCAAAATCGCCTAACCAAAAATAACGTGGATCAGGTTCTAAGACAATGCTACGTACAGCAACACACTGTTCAGGTGCTTCAAAAATGACATCTGTTTCCGCTTGTATTGTCAAACATTGCATAGACGGTAAAGCCGAAATATTCAATCCCTCGGAGACTTCTTCCCAAAAATGTCCAACAAACGAAATATCCTCGCGTTGGAAACGACTTTCGCTCAAATCAATAGCTTCAGCCCCTGCATTATAGAGTACGAATAATTCATCTGTATATGTCAATATTATATGCTTAGGCAAAGGTGTCGGCGTTGGCGTAAAGGTCGGGAACGGTGTAAGTGTCGGTATCGGGCTCGGTATGATTGTTGCCGTAGGTACAGGCGTATTGGTAGAGAATGCGCTACTTGATATTGTTGGCTCTGGCGTGCCCGTTGGAAGAACTTCGCCCACAGCAAGCGTTGGCGTTGCAGTAATTACAGGCATCCCTTCTGGTAAAGCAACACTCGACCATATTGGTTGAAAAGCCAGTTCATAGTCAGCACGGTTTTCATCACTATCACTATATTCAATAAAAAACATTTCATCGACCAAGTCCTCAGGCATCTCAATAATGCGTTCCCATTCCAACCAATCCGTAAGCGGTTGCTCATCTTCTTTTAAGAAGCGATATTCCGTAACATCACCGATCCACTCCCCCTGCCATTCAACTTTTTCAGTTGTTAGATAAAGCTCATCATTCTCTAAATCTAGTAATACTGGCAAGACATCAGGTCGTCCCCCTAAGACAACAATAAACATCGTATCAGAACCATAGGGATACGCCGCAATACCTATTTCTCGGTAAGTCGGATTTATGACACTGCGATTATGGATGTCAGAATGTTGCCAGAAGTCAATAGCAGTTTCGATGCTACCAATCGCAGCAATTTCTGTTACGGACATTAATTCAGGATGACCATATGTGGGCCAAGAAAATTCTGGCAATTGTGACCGAGCACGTGGATTCTCGCCACCAGCACCCGCATGAAGATCAGACGGTAATGACGGTAATCGAAGTAAAAAATCGGCTTGAGCTAAGGCCATACGTTCCAATATCGGATTATAAACTAAAGGTCCTAAACCTAATGCTGTTCGCCAAACATTGAGTTGGCGCGCCAATTCCTTGATTTCCGAATCAAGTGAGGTTTGCGAATCAATATTTATCGTGAGAAATAAAAGTAATAATAGACAACTTATAAAGCGTTTTACAAACATTCGACTGCCCAAATATAATGATAAATAGTTATTATTTGACGAAAGAATCCATAGCAATTCGTCGTATTAAATCTTGCCACCTTGTTCCCCTATTAATATTAACTACAAGGCGCAACTATTCAAATAATAACAATTATTGGGCATAAGCACAAAACACCCAAATATCACCTTTCCAGTACCGTCATAATAAACATCGATATCCAGTGAATCGCACTGACCATATCATTAAGCGAAATTGTCTCTTCAGTCGTATGAGCATGAGCAAGCGGCACACCCATCAATCCCAAACAGCGCGACCACAAGCTGAGTAGCATATCATCGCTTCGTGAGACATAACCATAATTTAAGTTAACAGTATTCGGACGCTGATCGTTAATCGTGCCTGCTAGTGATTCTGCGAGTGCTTGATAATCGAGCGGTACAACCGACCCCCGACCACGCCCCGAAACAAAAGCATGAGATATACCCCCATTTGGGATATTGCCAACGGTTGCATCCATATTATGGGCATCAAGATTCATAAAACCTAAACGTGGAGGTGAAATAGCCGATGATAAACGCGCCGCACCCTGACCAAATAAACCGATTGGTGGACCTTCTTCTTGGTCGGTAAATACAACTAATACTTTATGGTTGTGTTCTTTAAGATCATCAGCAAACGATTGCAAAATACTGGCTGATAACAGC
>Ga0070728_10005768_pt1 | contig 12038 bp, 9 predicted proteins | sample tdDd471_FD_66723 | JGI IMG/M metagenome (GOLD analysis project Ga0070728, IMG submission 66723) | Marine sediment microbial communities from the Atlantic coast under amendment with organic carbon and nitrate - tdDd47.1 | ecosystem: Environmental > Aquatic > Marine > Coastal > Sediment | place...
ACCGGCTTCGCGTATTTCCTCGGTCAAAGAGTGCCAAACGTCCTGTTGCCCACGGATCAGCTGCAAAGCGGAATCCTGAATGGCGTCCAATTGTTGCTGGGCTGTTAGGCCGTCCTGGCTCAACGTCTTAATCCCCGCCTTGACCTGGCCTTTCAAGCCGGCCACGCGAACCATGTAAAACTCATCCAGGTTGGCGGCTGAGATCGAAAGAAACCGAAGCCGTTCCAACAGCGGGTGACGCATATTGGACGCCTCTTCCAGCACTCTCGTATTGAAAGCCAGCCAAGAAAGCTCCCGGTTGATAAAGCGCTCACTCGATTCAAAAGTCAGAGTTTCAGATTCGGTATTGCCTGTTTGTTCCACTGCGTTTCCGGTCATTGTTTGCTTTGCCGCCGTCGCCTTGAGTTTGATTTTTTTCATCCCTACCGGGAAAGGGTAATACTATCGGGTTGCAACGCCTCTGTCATGGCCGGGAACAGCAAAAAGTTCCCTGTCATAAAAATTTCGTGTTATATGCCTAGTCTGTTGGGTAGAAAGGCTTTTCGCCGTATCTGGGGAGATTCATGGGACGCCGCCTCTTTTTACTACGCCACGCAAAATCCAACTGGAAGGACCCGTCGCTTGACGATTTCGACCGGCCGCTCAACAAACGTGGACGCGAAGCTGCTCCAGCCATGGGCCAGATGATGACCGATCAAGGATGGGAGCCTAGCCTGATCCTCTGTTCGGCGGCCAAGCGCACTCAGCAAACTCTCGACCGGATACTGGCTAAACTTGAAAGCACTCCGGAGCTGGATGTTTCCGAAGGCCTCTATCTGGCCTCGGCTTCGCATATCCTTAAGCAAGTTCAGGCTTCGCCCGACACCCATAACAGCCTGATGGTCATTGGGCACAATCCTGGCATCGAGATTCTCGCCAACGATCTTTCGGCCTACGGCGACGTAGATGTTCTTAACCGGCTCTATCAGAAATACCCGACGGCCGCCCTCTCAGTAATCGATTTCGACGTCGATAAATGGCGTAAGATAGGGGCCCATAAAGGCAAACTGGAAGCCTTCATTCGGCCCAGACACATAGAAGAAGACCGCCCCAAATAGGAGCGGCCGTTCTTATCATATAAAAACGCTTGTACGCCTCTATAGTCAATCGTCACATATTGGCCGCCATCTTCGGGGCGCCCGTCGTGATATTTTGGCCGTTGGCGCAATAGAGACCATAAAGGGTTTCAATCACCGCGGCGGCTTCTTCGCCCTCAAGCGAATAAAAGATGGTTTGAGCCGAACGCCGAGTCGTCACCAGATTGTCGCGACGGAGACGCGCCAAATGCTGCGACAAAGCCGACTGACTTAAACCGATAATACCCTCAAGCTCACCAACCGATTTTTCCCCATGAATCAACTGGCAAAGAATAAGGAGTCGATGCTGGTTACTCATGGCTTTCAGAAGTGAGCTGGCCCGCTGGGCATTCTCTTGGAGCTTCTCAATATTGTTGGTCATTAAACCCATTGTTTAAAACCTCCTCGCAGCGCCGTTTCCCAAACCAACGCCAATGTTCTACAGATCCCCCACGGTCACGGATAAAACCCTCATTTTTTTCTCCCTGACCTTCGGGCAACGCCGTCAGAAAGCCAACGGCGTTTATTCAATAAACATTATATAAGGAGATTATTATTAAATCACCACTAAAAACATGAAAATCGCCATATATTCTATTTATTATACATTTTCTTGATGTTTTATGTCAGATACCCCTATGACATTAAAGCGTTTTCCCTAGTGGTCGACTAGGCTCATCCCTAGAGTCTCCATCAGGAGAAACAATCAAAGGGTATAAAAGGGCAAGACGGAAGAAGCCGAATCGGCTGTCAAACAGCAGCACCTAAGCGGCTATTCGGCAGCTTCTCCTTCAATATTTTCAAGCCGTTTACTAGCCGATTTGGCGGAAGGTTTGCCAAGCAGAGTCAGCAACGGCGGAATAATGCCAAGGGTCAGAATCGCCGAAAGAAACAGGCCGCCAACCACAACCGAACCCAGCCCACGGTAAAGCTCCGATCCCGCACCGGGGAAAACCACCAACGGCAACATGCCGAACACGCTGGTCAGGGTTGACATAAAGATCGGTCGAATTCGATTGCGCGTCGCCTCGATAATGGCTTCAGCGAATTCCATCCCCTCTTCCCGCGCGTGGTAAAGAGTTTGGTGAACCAGCAAAATGGCATTGTTAACGACAATCCCGACCAGAATGACGAAACCGAGCAGGGTTAGCATATCAAGCGGGTGATAAGTAAACAGGTTGAGCAGCGCTAACCCGCCGACACCCCCCGCCGTCGCAAGCGGCACGGAAAGCATGATGATAAACGGATAGCCGAAACTCTCGAACAACACCGCCATGACCAGATAGACAATGACAATGGCAATCAGCAGATCGACCACCATAACGTTCCATGTCTGCGACAGCTTATCGGCGGTGCCTGACATACTAAATCGTACGCCTGTCGGTAATCCTTCTTCACGCATCGGCGCCATAACCTTTTCCCTGAGGACATCCATCGCTTCCTCAAGCGGCATATCGGTACGCGGTCTCAGGTTGAGCGTAACGGTACGCTCACGCTCAATATGTCGAATCTCGGTTGGACCGGAGGTTACCTTGACGTCAGACACCGATGAAACCGGCAAAATGTCGCCATTTTTAGTAACAATCGGCAGCGTTTCGATCCCCTGGGTTTCCGTGACCTGCCCCTGGGTGCCTTTCAATGTCAAATCAATACGTTTCCCGCCCACCGTAATTTCGGCAACCCGCAGCCCATCGTTAAAGGCGTCGAGAGTCGCGCCCAATTCGCGCGCCGTAACGCCATTGTCAGCCAAACGGGTCGGATTGGGGAATACTCTGAGTTCTGGCGAACCCAACTCAAGGCCCGGAATTGGGCGGAACTGATTACCTTCTTCTCGGGGCAGAAGCTTGACAATACGGCCCGTCGCCTGCAAGGCTACGTCCAAGACTTTCTCAAGGTCGGCACCGGAAACATTCAACTCGATAGCCCGCCCACTGCCGATAGTCCGCCCAAACAGCGAAGGCTGGGTCACAAAGCCATAGGTCCCCGGTTCTTTGAAAACCTCTGCCTGCAAAACCGGGATCAATTCCGATGCGCGTTCAGCTTCAACGGCGGAAGCACCGACAAAGGTTTGTCCGCGCCGCGCGACAAAGAAGAAGTTCTCAATTTTAGGTGGCTCCCCCTCTTTTGCTTCCGGCCCTGTCACGTTGGCCCAAAGCGGACGAGCGGCATCCTCAAATTGGTTCGCAATACCGGTCATGGTGTCCAAATTATATCCGGGAGGAGGCTGCAAAACTCCGAACACCAGATTTCGGTTCCCTTCCGGCAAATACTCCATCTTGGGCAGCATGAGATAGCTGGCCAGCGAAGCGACGCCAATCAAGCCGACGACAACGGAAGCCGCAATCATCTTATTGCTGACGATGATTCGCGTAGATGCCAGAATTGTGTTGAGAAACAAACGGCCCAACGTATCGATAAGCGGAATCTTCATGCCGCTATCGTCGGTGAACTCTTCCTTGAATAGCTTGCTCGCAAGCGCCGGAATAACCGTCACAGCAACAACCAGCGACAGAATAACCGAAACGGATATCGCCACGGCGATATCGCGGAACAACTGGCCAATTTCCAAATTCATGACCAACACGGGAATGAAAACCATGACTGTCGTGAGCGCGGAGACAAGCACCGCCCCCCAAACCTGCGATGCGCCGAGATAAGCGGCAACGCTGCGTCGTTTACCTTCCTGGCGCAGCCGATAGATGTTTTCAAGAACCACAATGGCGGCATCCACCACCATCCCGACGGCAAATGCAATCCCGGCCAAGGAAATCACATTGATCGAGCGCCCCATGGCGGCCATGGCGACAAACGACCCGATAACCGAAACGGGAATAGCCAGCGACACCACGAGAGTTGCACGGCCGGAGCGCAGGAACATCAACAACACAATGGCCGCCAGCAAACCGCCGACCCAAATATTCTGCTGGACCAAATCGATAGCCGAATTGATGTAAACCGTCTCGTCATAGACCTGCTCGAGCTTAAGCTTCTGCCGCGGTAAAGCTCCTTCATTCAACTCCTCGATGGCGGCTCGGACGCCACGCATGGTTTCGATCACGTTGGCTCCCGTTTCCCGCACCGCGTTGATGGCTAGTGCTGGCTCGCCCAGATGCCGAATAATCGCCGAAGCTTCCTTATAGGAGAACGTAACCGTTCCGATGTCGCCGACAGTTAAGCGCGCAACCCGCCCTGTGGTCTGATCCTCAACCGTTCGAAGAACCACCTGACGCACCTGTTCTGGCGTGGTGAACTCACCTTCGGTACGCACCACGTAACGGCGCTTTCCTTCCTCTACGTCACCCGCAGAAACCGACGCATTGGCCTGACGCAGAATATCGACGACCTGCGGCACCGTCAGTCCGTAACGACTGAGTTCGGTTGGATCGATCGTCACCACCAGTTCCCGCTCCGCACCACCGAAAACGTTGGTTTGCGAGACGCCGGGCACCCGTTCAATTCGGTCCTGAATGACATCCTCGACAAAATCGCCAAAGGTATGGATCGGTTGGGTGTTGCCATCCATACGCTTCAGAATCATCCAGGTAATCGGCGTATCTTCGCTCCCCGCCGTGTCAAGCGACGGTTCATCGGCTTCATCAGGGTAGCCGGAAACCCGATCCAAGCGGTTAGAAACGAGCAAAAGCGCCCGGTCCATGTCCTGATTAGCGGCAAACTCCAACGTTACCTGACCGCGACCGTCCTGGGAACTGCTGGACATTTCCTCCAGACCTTCAAGACCGCGCAGCACCTCTTCCTGGCGATTGACGATTTCCCGCTCAATTTCAGCAGGCGCAGCACCTGGCCAAGTAGTTGTTATGGTAATCACCGGACGGCGCACGTCAGGGGTCAATTGAATCGGAATAGTCTGAAGCGCCACCAACCCGAACATAACGGTCATCAAAACCGCCGCCATAACGGCGATGGGGCGCTCAATGGAAACCTTAATGAGGTTCATAATTTAGCTGCCAACCTTAATTTTTTCACCAGGACGCAGACGCTCATTCCCGCGCACGACAACTCGATCACCATTTTCCAAACCGGACAACACTTCAAATCGTTGTCCAATAGCATCGCCCAACTGAACCGGACGGATTTCCGCGGCATCCTTTTCAGCGACAAAAACCAATTGGCGACCTTTGCGATTGAGTACAGCATCCTTGTGCACGGTCGTCACGTTCCGCGCCTCACCAATCGGCACTTTAAGCGTGGCGCTTTGATTGGCGGCGAATCGCTGAGCCGTATCGAACTTGGGGGTAAACCTGACGGCTCGCGTTCGGGTCAGCGGGTTTTCCTGAGGTACAACAGCACGAACCGAAGCCGATAGCCCCTTTTCTCCGCCAATTTCCACAGCAATCTCGCGTCCTGGCGTCAACCCCACGATCCGGGTAGAAGGCACATCAGCCTCAAGCTCCATGCTTTCATCGTCCAAAAGGGTAACCACCGGCGCGCCAACATTGAGATAGGCGCCGACCTCCGTATGACGCACAGTCACCACCCCCGGATAGGGCGCGACAACCTCTGCATCCTTCAAATCGATCTCCAAAAGCTCCAGGTTTGCTTTGGCTTGAACATGAGCCGCCCTGGCCGCCGCAAAATTGCTTTTGGCCTTAAGCATTTCCTGGTTTTTATCTTCAAGACGGGCCTGACTGAAAGCAGCCGATTTACGCAAGCGCTCCAAGCGCGCCAGCTCCTGGTTGAGCAGTTTAAGCTGTGCTTCCGAGGCCTCCATGGCGGCTTCTGCAACCTGCACTTCAGCAACACCGAGTTGACGTTGCCACTCCAGTCGCTCGGCAACCAACCGGGCAAGCACCTGTCCTTTTTCAACCCGATCCCCCACGGAAACGGTTAATTCGCCCACCGCCCCTTTCGAGCGTGACGCCACAACCCCCGTTTGCCGAGCGATCAACCGGCCAAGAACCGGCATGGTTTGTTCCATAGGCTCGGAACGCACGGCATCGAGTCGAACAATAGTCCCTTCATCCTCGGCCCAAGCCGAACCGGAGAAAACGACAACCGCCCAAGCGCCCAATAAAATCTTCACCCCGATTTTCACCGCAAATATTCCTTACATCTCAAACCCGACAAACAACAGTACATTGAATTGCCACCAACTTAGCGCCGCAATAGTTGAATAACCGCGACTGGATTTCAAAGGTTTTATTTAGTATTTCATAATTAACTAAAAACTCAGGCTCTTTCGGCTTAATATATAATGCTTAAATAGCCGCCCAAGGAATGAAATAAGGATTATGGCCTCGGAAACCGTCACCAGCATGGAGTTCGTCGAAACGGCGCTCGAAAGTGACACTTGGCAAGCGATTGCCCGTCCGCTGGAACATATCCACAATCTCGCAGCCATTTGCGACGGAAACAAGATCGTATTCATGAACGGTCATGGGCTTTCCATGTTGGGATACGATAAACTGGTCGATGTAATCGGCCAGGACATTACGACCTTGTTTCATAACGATTTTCTGGAAATTGCGGCCTTGGGCCTTGAGGTCTTTGCCGAAGACGATCAAATCATTTCCCTCAAGTTGGTCGGAAGAGAAGGCAAAGTCGTCGAGGCGGAAATGTGGGTTACGGCCCTGATGTCGGACGAAGGCCGGGAATTTCTGATCGAAGCTCGCGATATCACCGGCCACCTTAAGGCCGCACGTGCGCTTAGATCAAGGGAAGCGCGGCTCCAGGAAATTCTCAATACGGTCGCTGACGGTATCATTACGCTCGATCAGGAAGGCCGCATCGAATCTTTCAACCCAGCGGCTGAAGCCATTTTCGGTTTTTCCAGACAAGAAGCCCTGGGAAAAAACATCCGAACCCTGATGATCCCGCCCAAGAAAAATGAAGTCGACGTCGAAAAGAACGACGACAAATGTCTGCAAAACGGCCTTGAGGCATTGATTGCAGAGCAATGCGAAGCGATGGGGCGTCGCAAAGATGGGCATGAGTTCCCCGTTGAGGTTTCCTTCCGTGAAGCTTCACATGACGGAAAAAAAGCTTTTACCAGCGTAGTGCGCGATATCACTCTGCGCAAACAGCAGGAACAGCGCATCTTCCATATGGCCCACCATGATAGCCTGACCGACCTGCCAAACCGCTTATTATTGGAAGACCGCCTGGACGAAGCTCTCAAACGCGCCCAGCGGCATGGCTATATGCTGGCCCTCGCCTACATCGATCTCAACGACTTCAAGCCGGTCAACGACACCCACGGTCATGCAGCGGGCGATGAGGTTCTAAAAGCCACAGCCCAACGCATTCCAAAATGCCTACGAAAAACCGACACGGTCGCACGGGTCGGCGGCGATGAATTCGTCGCGGTACTGGAAGAACTGCACAGTCATAACGACCTCTACGCCATCGCCGAAAACCTACTTCGGGTGCTACGAGAGCCCATTGTTATCGATAAGAATAAATCGGTTTCAATCAGCGGCAGCATCGGCATCGCCGTCTATCCTGACGACGCCAAGGAAATTGAAGCTCTGATGCATTGCGCCGATGAAGCGATGTACGCAGTTAAGGAAGCTGGTAAAGACCGTTACGTTCTGTTTTCCGATAAAGACAACCTAACCAAAAGATAAAGCGCGCCCCTCAGAAAAGCTAAAATGTGCCCGGATAAGCCCCGCCATCGAGCAGCAGGTTTTGCCCGGTGATATATCCCGCCTGGGCGCTACATAGAAAAGCACAGGCATCGCCAAACTCCTGCGGGTCGCCAAAACGACCGGTCGGATTATCATTCATGCGGGCTTCGCGCACCTCTTCAACCGTCTTACCCTGGGTCTGCGCCGTCGCGGAAAGGATCGATTGCAGTCGATCAGTCTCAAACGGGCCGGGCAACAGGTTGTTGATGGTGACATTGGATCTAGCGGTTTTGCGAGCCAACCCAGCGATGAATCCGGTCAATCCGGAACGCGCACCATTGGAAAGCCCCAAAACATCGATGGGCGCTTTAACCGCGGCTGAGGTGATATTGACAATACGCCCAAACCGGCGCTCCATCATCCCATCCACCGTCGCCTTGATCAGCTCTATGGGGGTGAGCATGTTGGCATCGACGGCGGCAATCCAATCATCCCGCTCCCAATCCCTGAAATCGCCCGGCGGCGGGCCGCCCGCGTTGGTCACCAGAATATCCGGGTTAGGGCATTGCGCCAGCACTTGCCCCCTGCCTTCCGCTGTGGTGATGTCGACAGCGACCGGCGTAACGGTGACACCGGCTTCTTCGGCAAGACGCCCAGCGGCTTCGTTTAGCGGCCCTTCGGTTCGAGCGACCAACACAATGGCAGCGCCCTCCCGGGCCAGCGACCGCGCACAGCCGAAGCCCAGACCCTTGCTTGCCCCACAAACAATAGCGGTTTTTCCTTTGAGCCCTAAGTCCATCTCCAACCCTCTCCTTCCATCTCAGCCAAGGTGGCGCGCACCAGAGGCACAGTGATGTTCCGACGGTCCGCCAGAGACTTTGCGTCCAACACTTCCACAACGGCACGCGCTGCAGCAAAGGAACGCTCCATTCGAACCAAAAGATACTTAATGACGTCCAGGTCAACCTGCAACTGACGGTCGGAAAAAAGCTTCATAAGAACCGCTTCCATCAGAAAATCGTCAGGCGGTCCAATCTCAATTGCAGGGAAGGCATTGAGCCGGGAAGCCAGATCGGGCAAAGATACCGGCCAACGGGCCGGGGCTTCACGCGCCGTCAACAATAGCCCGCCGTTTTCTTCACGGATCGTATTGATCAAATGAAACAGGCTCTGCCCATTTGGCACCGCATCGGCTCCATCGACGACCAAAAGGCTTCCGCCTTTCAACACCTCATGAGGATCAAGCGCAGTTAGATCGGCGCCCGTAACGAGAGCTGCCCCGGTCTTTTCGGCAAAAACATTGGCTAAGTGCGTTTTACCGCAGCCTTCGGGGCCGTAGAGCGCAAGGCCCGGCCCCGGCCAGTCGGGCCAACGGTCAATCCAGGCCACCGCTTCCTCATTGCAAGCGGCAACCAGGAAATCTTCACCGCTCATAGAGGGGCGGTGTTCAAAGGTCAGCGGCATCTGGGCGGCAGAGGTCACGAGCCCTTCCCTTCACCACCAACCCCTTGATAGAGTGGGCTGTCCAGATAACGCTCAAGAGCAAAACGGATCAAAACTCCGATAACGGCAGCCGCAGGAACGGCCAAAACGACACCGGTAAATCCGAAAAGCGCCCCGCCCGCCATCAAGGCGAAAATCACCCAGACCGGATGCAGCCCAACTCTTTCTCCAACGAGTTTAGGTGTCAGCAGATACCCCTCAGCCAGTTGACCAACGGCAAAAACGGCGGCCACCAAGCCAAGATGCATAGGATCGCCAAATTGGAAAACCGCAATGCCAAGCCCCGCACCGACACCGACAATTGCGCCAAAATAGGGAACGAAGGAGATTAACCCCGCACCAATCCCTACGATGAGGCCAAAATCAAGCCCGATAATCGAGAGTGCAGCCCCGTAATAAGTAGCCAGAACCAGACAAACCGTAGCTTGGCCGCGCAAGAACCCAGACAGCGTTTGATCGATCAAGCCGATCTGCTGGCGGATTGTTTCGGCATTTTCGCGAGGCAACCAGCCATCAATTTTGGCGACGATCAAATCCCAATCGCGGATCAGATAAAAGGTCACTAGCGGCGTGATGAAAATAAGCGACACCAGATTGACCACAGCCATGCCGCCGCTCCACAGTCCCGCCAGCATATCGGTCAGCCACTCGAAAGCCCGACCGGCATAACCGGCCACGGTCTGACGAAGTTTTTCGGCGTCGGTATCGGCCAATTTCAGTTGAACTTCCTCAATCAACGGAGCAAGCCACTCACGCAGTCCGTCGGCATACGTCGGCACCCGCTCAATGAAACCGAGGATTTGCCCTTGCAGGATGGGCAATAGCAGCATCAGGAGCAGAGCGACGAATAGAAAAAACGTACCGGTTAAAACCGTAGTCGCCAATGTGCGCGACAGGCCGATATCTTCCAGCTTGTCGGCCAGGGGATCGAGAAAATACGCCAGCACCATCCCCACGACAAAGGGCATTAGAACGCCGGAAAGCGCAAAAAGCAGGAAGAGGAAAGCCGCCAAACCGGCCAACCAGAAGATCATCCGTTGGCGCGTACTCATTCTCCATCCCTTTCCATATCGGATGCTTTACAACCCCATTTATACACATAAGCCGCCCCGGAGGCGACCGTGGTGAAAGCGACGACGACGGTGAGGATTTGGTTGGCCGCCATGGTTTGCGCCTCAAGACCGAACCCCAGCCCGCCAAGCAATACGCCAATGAGAACGATCTGCGCCAGCGTATTGGCCTTGCTGATCATCAATGGTTCCATATGAAGGGTTTGGGTTACGGCCTGAAAAACCAGAGCTCCACCGATAATCACCAGATCGCGAAACACCACGAGAATGACCAGCCAGGTCGCGATAATGTCTTTGTAGCCCAACGACAGGTAGGCCGAAACCAGCAAGGCTTTATCGGCCAGGGGGTCGAGAAAAGCGCCGATAATCGTCTGACAGTTAAACCGCTTGGCGATAAAGCCATCCAAAGCGTCGCTGACGCCAGCGATAAAAAACAGCCAGAAAGCGATCAACATTTCATCTTTTAAAATCAGCCAAACGATGACCGGAACCGCGATGATCCGCGCCAGGGTGATCAGATTGGGAAGAATAAGGATCAACTGGTTGCTCACCGGGCCTCTCCGCTAACCTATTGCCCGACGCTTCCAGCTTGATTTGGCGCATTATCCTGCGGTGTAGAGGCCTGACCTTTATTCAAATCGAGCACCAGAAGCCCGCCGCTATCCCAAAGCCGCAAATCGGCCTGCTCCAGCGCCAGAGCCAATTGAGCCAGAGTTCCGAGATAATGCAGGTTAACCTGCACTTCATTGCGAGAAAGAAGCACCAGTTCGGCATCTTTAATCACCGCAATGGAAGACAAACGCTTCCTGGCCTCTATCCAATCGCCCAATCCGCGCACCGGAATAACCACCGAGGCGATCGCTCCTTCACCAAATCGGATAAGATTGTCGCGTTTCCAGTGATCTTCAACCTGAGCGGCCACTTCAAAGGCTGCTCGACGCAGGAGGGCGGATTCGTTTTCTTCTCCTTCGGCGGCGAACGAAAGCAGCATGGTCTGTTCGCTCTGAGCTGAGCCATACCGGGTCAAGGTCACTTCCAATTGCGGCAACCCGGTTTCAGGGCTAACGACATATATCCCTTCGGCAATCAAATAATCCGCAGCCCCATAGCGCTTGGCCAGAGTGTTTAAGCGTACTTCATCGCCATTGATCGCTTGCTCGGCCTGAATAGTCGCCAAATCGGCAAGGTCGCCCAGCGGCAGGATCATTGGCACCAACCCTGTACTTACCGGAAGGGAATCCCAGGCATCCCGCCAACCGTTGCCTTCATCCCATAACAAATGCACCCCAGCCTTCTGATAAATGGGAACGACCAAAACCGGCTTACTCATGGTTTCGGCGAAAGGTATCTGATTGTCCTGCAGCAAACCGCGAATTTCATCGCCTTTGAAGGTAAAATTGAGTGAGGCGAGGTAGCGCACTTGAGAATTCTTCTCTTCAGCGACCTCGAAATCACGAATGTAGGAACTGATTTCTTTGCTTGAAAGGTTCGGCAGGAGCTCCCGGTCGATTCGCATGGTCAGACGCTCGATGAGTTTGGCGAAAGCCATCCGTTCGCCTTCGGCCAATGCCTGCGTCCGCGCCTTCGCAGCCGTCTCGGCCGTCACATCGACCTTAACCCCACGGACCATAAAAACCTCATTGGCGCTTGCGCCGTTTGGCAGCCCCCAAACAGCCGCCAGCAAGACAAAAAACACAACCGCCCGAAAAGGCGCCTTATAAGATGGTTCGATCATTGAAAACCGCTCAAGATACAGTATGCTCTGC
>Ga0070728_10005770_pt1 | contig 12034 bp, 11 predicted proteins | sample tdDd471_FD_66723 | JGI IMG/M metagenome (GOLD analysis project Ga0070728, IMG submission 66723) | Marine sediment microbial communities from the Atlantic coast under amendment with organic carbon and nitrate - tdDd47.1 | ecosystem: Environmental > Aquatic > Marine > Coastal > Sediment | place...
GTTACTTTTTGGCTTTGCGGGCGATCAGTTCCATTTTTTTCAAAACGTTTTTATCCCATGCTTCAATTCAAAAAATAGCTGAGACTATTAATAGACAAAGTCAACTCTGGTATATACCCAGGAATTTCACTAACTTTTAGTAGAAAGTTAAACAGTCTGGTATAGCAGGCGGTTGACTTCATCAGGCAGCCAGTATATTAGGGTCTACGTTTCATTATCTTCTTCAATTTAAATCAGATTCTGGGTTGTCTGAATGAGTTGATCTATTTTATTTTTATTGTATGCATCTGGATGGGCCTTTACAAAACTGCCTTGATCATTATCAAAATATTGGGCCGTAGCACCATTGAATTGGTCAGAAACAGCCAATTCGTAGAGGATCTGCGCTCCTTTATCTGCAGAGGACCAGGATCGGCCATAGGCTTCAGCTACCATTTTTGTATTGAGAAGAGACCCAGGATTGACGGCAATAACTGCAATGTCCGGTTGAATTTCAGCCAGATAAAAACTCCACATAGTCAGTGCCAGTTTACTCTGGGCATAGGCTTCCCCTTCTGATAAACCTGTTTCTCCCTGCAGGGCATCCAGCGATACGGGCGACTGAGCTGCCGAGCTTAAGTTGACAACTCGTGGATCTGTCCCTTTTTCAAGAAGCGAAATCAATCGTTCGGTCAACAGGTACGGTGCCAGATAATTTACAGCAAAACGTATGTCTGTTCCCTTATTGTTCTGCAGATCAGGACTTTTAAAAATACCGGCATTATTAATAAGTATATCCAGCTGATCAAGCTCGGTATTGATTTGATCAGCCATTTGCTGAACTGAGTTCAGGTCAGAAAAATCCGCAATAAATCCCCTGATTTTATCATTTTGAGTGGTTGTTTTTATTTCAGAAACAGCTGATTCCAATTTTTCACGATTCCTGCCGTGCAGATACACCGAATGGCCGTCTCCGGCAAGTTTGATGGCCGTCAGTTTTCCGATACCATCCGTACTGCCTGTAATTAAAATGTTTTTTTGCATCTTAATCTCCTATACTGAAATTTGCAATTACCATGCATTGGTTGTTAGTGTTTCCTCACGAGTGACCGGGTGAGTGGTGATGGCATGATCGATTTTTTTCAAAAAAGCCTGCCGATTTTCCGGAAGTTGTCCCCGGGATGAAACAACATTGTTGCTGTGATCTCCCCAATAGAACGTATTGAAGTCTTTCAGGTTTTCAAGAAGATACTTTTCTTCTTCAAGTATCTGAAGCGGTGTTGCCTGAACAAATTCTCCGGATTCAATTTCCTGAGCCAGCTCAGTACCCGGCTGGACCGCCAGAGCCATGGGTGCCATTTCTTCGGGTTCCATGAGGTTGAGTAACCGGGTGGTCTCAACGATATGTTCCATTGAACGGTTTCTGCCGCCAAGCCCGAATATAAAAGACAACAAGACATCAATCCCAGCTGCTTTTGCACTTTTCATTCCTGCCAAGGCCTGTTCCGGTGTCAAACTTTTTTTCACATGTTTGAGAATCTTTGGATCTCCTGATTCCAGACCCACATATACCATATCAAGTCCGGCCTGTTTGAGTTCGGAAAGTTCCTGGACAGATTTACGCCTCAGGTCATTCAATCCCGCATAAAGGGAAATCTTCGAGCATTCATCAAATGTAGATTTTACCTTTTCAAGGACTTTCAAAAGAGTAGCCGTTTTCAAGGCCAGCACATTTCCATCAATAAGAAAGATAGACTTTACAAAGGGGAAAAGTTCTCTTGCCTCTTCAATGTCCTTAAAAATGTCTTCAATTTTTCTGATACCAAATCGTTTTTCTCTGAACATGTCACAGAATGTGCATTTATTATGGGTACAGCCAATGGTTGTTTGTATCAGCAGGCTGTTTGCTTCCATCCATGGTCGATAAACTTTTCCTTCGTAATGCATTTTTACCGTCCTTCTTTAAAATGTATTGGTGTGTACAAATTCAGCCACTGGCTTATGTTTCGGAGCATGACCTTTTTGCGCCCTGTATCCCATGGGGATAAGGCTTACCAGTTCAACATCATCCGGGCGGTTGAGTATTTGCTCGGCAGCATCGATATCGTACCAGGAAACAACAACGGTTCCTAAGCCCAGGGAATGGGCAGCAAGGCATAGATTCTGGGTCATGATTCCCAGATCATACATATACCAGTCCCCATGTTTGTTAACGATCTCATCATTAATACGTCCAGAAGATCCTTTGCGGGCACACACGACCAGCAGTCTGGGCGCGTTGACAATGGTCCTGTTGGAAGGATTTTTTCGGTGAACAGTGGCCTGCAGTTCTTTGCGGATGCTTTCGTCCTGAACATCAATAATTTCCCAGCATTGGGTATTGTTCCAGGATTGAGAACTTTGAATTACTTCATATAATTGCCGCATGGTTTCATCGGACACTGGCTGGTCAGTATATTTTCGTATGGATCTACGCTCCATCATGGTTTGAATTGTCTGATTCATTATCACATTTCCTTTATTTAGGGGTTATACCCAATCTGATATTAATTAATGTCCTGAACATCCATTACGAGTTTGTTCCAGTTACGCTGGTTCTCCATATCGTGTTCCATGCCTTTTTCATCAGCGATGGTGAAGCGCTTAATGGCAGGAGTTTTGCTGGTAGCCTGATAGAACCAGTATGCTTCTGCTTTGAGTGCGTCTTCAATGGGCTTGTCGATGGATTCATATACCGCTTGCTTGCATGCATTGATGGATTCGGCGGGGAATTTAGCAATCCGCTTTGCCAATGTATCAACATAATCATCAATTTCGTCTGCTTCTAAGGCTTTATTGATTGTACCATAGGCTTCTGCTTCGTCTGCGCTGAAATCGCGGGCACTAAGAATGATTTCCAAAGCTCTGCCTAAACCGGTCTGACGAGCCATACGTGAAGCGCCACCACCGCATGGCAGGATACCCATACCGACTTCCATCTGCATGAACTTAAATTTACCACGAACTGCAAAACGCATATCCAATGCCAGCGCAAGCTCGTGACCACCACCACGGGCAAACCCTTCCAATTTGGCAATGGTTGCCTGGGGTACCTTGCTGATGCGCTCACAAACCGATTGCAGGTCAAGCAATTTAGCTTCGTCGCGGGAGACCGCCTCGGTTGACATATCTTTTAGCAGTTCTGTATCATAATGGCAGACCCAGATTTCAGGATGGGCCGACTGAAATACAACTACTTTGGTTTCACGGTCTCTTTCCAATCTCATGGCCAGACTGTTCAGATCGGCCAGCATTTCCTGACCCTGAACATTCACGGGTGGATAATCAAATGTGACATAAAGTATTCCTTCTTTCTGTTCTGCCTTAAATGTGGTGTAGCCCTGATAATTCATTATTTACTCCTCATTATTGGTAACAATTGGTTTTTATAATTAATCTTTAAACCGATTCTCAAATCTGATTATAATTCCACAACCACTTTACCAATTGCCCGTCCACTGGCCAGGAGGTCATATGCCTTTCCTGCCTGGGTAAAATTAAACTGGGTCTCATCCAGTAGCGGTTTGAGCTTTCCTGCATCTGCAATTTCAGCCAGTTTTGTCAGAATGATGCTGTGATCTTTCCGGTTAAAGTTGTGCAGCATGGGAATCAGCATAAAGACAACATGCAGAGACAACCCTTTGAAATGTGCCGGAGTCAAATCGATTTCAACCATTGATACGGTTGTGGCAATATTTGCATTCAGTGCTGCTGCTTCAAACGAATTGGTCATATTGGCGCCACCCACTGAATCAAAAACCACTTCAAACCCGGCACCGCTGGTATGTTTTTCTACATAGTCCACAACCTTTTCTGCCTGGTAGTCAATGAAAGTTGCACCATACCCCTCTACAACTGCTTTTGCTTTTTCTCCAGATCCTGTTGCATAGACATCCGCGCCAAAATGTTTGGCCACTTGCACGGCCACATGTCCGACACCACCGGCTCCGCCGTGTACCAGTACTTTTTGCCCGGTACTCACATTCGACCGCTGCAAGCCTTCATACGCGGTGATACCGACCAGAGGCAACGCAGCTGCTTCTTTCATGGAAAGGGTTTTGGGTTTATTCGCGATCAATCTGGCATCGGCAAGCATATACTCTGCAAGCGAGCCCTGAAGGTCAGCCAGCCCTCCTGCACATCCATACACTTCATCACCCACGTTAAAATCTGTAACACCTTCACCCACCGCTTCGATAGTACCGGCAAAATCCATACCCAATACAGCTGGCAGGTCTGGTGAAAGCGGCAGATCTTTTCCCATCTGCCGAATCATGGTATCGACTGTGTTCACACTAACTGCCGCAATTTTCACAACGACATGTCCGCCTGTTACTTCAGGTTTTGGCAGTTCACTTTCCTGAAATTCTACATTCTCTCCATACTCGTTAAGTACCATTGCTTTCATTTAATAATCTCCTATTCAATTATTTATCTGCGTTTCAATTCCTTTTTCAACAATAGCTGATACAGCCTTTTCTGTTGACAGCATCAATAATAAAGCGTACGCTTAAACATAGCAAGTAGGCACTATTTATTTACGTAGTAACAAAAAGTATACTAATGAGGGAATTCAATGCGTCACGACACATATAATTGTAATTTTGGTTGTCCAGTAGAGGCAACATTAGAGCTTATCGGCGGAAAATGGAAAGGGGTTATCCTATATCATCTGCTTGAAAAAACATACCGGTTTGGTGAACTAAAGAAGCTTATGCCTGGAGTTACACAACGTATGTTGACAAAACAACTCCGGGAATTGGAAGCTGATGGAATTATTAATCGCAAAGTATATGCTCAAGTCCCCCCCAAAGTGGAATATTCTCTCACAGAAGTTGGAGAAGGCTTAAGGGAGGTAGTGATGATGATGCGTGATTGGGGAAAGAAACATTTTGGAATGTAAAGGAGTTTGCTTGAATTGTTGAAGTCGCTAATTCACTACTAATTTCCTGAACTGTAACGTTCTCATTTATATAAAAAAATAAAGTAAAAATTTCATTAATATAAAAGCATTGAATAATGGTATAATTCCAAATCCTGGTTGAAAGTTCAAATTGGCGTGGACTACTTCAGTTTGAGCCTCATATCCAAGAAAATGAAGACCCTGTGGACTACCCCTGTTAATCTACAGGTTTTTTTTAACATCAAATCAAAGTACATAGTATTTTGTATTTCTTCACTATCAGGCCGCTGGGGAAACATATTCAGGGTTCGATATTGGCTCATCATATCTCGTCAGGGCGGGAGTATAGGTCATAAGGTTTGACTGTTCGCCAATTAAAAAGTGGTACGTGAGCTGGGTTTGCACGATTTTATAAAGGGGTCGTGAGACAGTTTGGTCCCTATCTTTCGTGGGCACAGGCCCGATTATATGATTTGGTTGAGGAGATCTGTTCCTAGTACGAGAGGACCGGAATGGACCAGCCAATGGTGTTCCAGTTGTTACGCCAGGGGCATTGCTGGTCAAGCCGACGGGTAGGCCAAGTTGGGTATGGATAACCGCTGAAAGCATGCAGCGGGAAGCCAACTTTAAGATAAGATATCCCATACGTAAGTACTGAAGACCCCCTCGAAGACTACGAGGTTGATAGGCCGGGTGTGTAAGCATGGCAACATGTTCAGCTAACAGGTACTAATAGGTCGTGAGTAAAAGACCAGGTGTTTCAATTCAATATCGCTTTCCAATACGGCATTTGGATCTTCAAAAGTTTGTTTTGCTTGTGCAAGTCCGCTTACTGGGCTTTTTGTTACCATTTTTATCAAGTATTTTAACACGCATCAGTTTGGTTAATTGGCGTACTGGTCCCTGGTGGAGAAGCGTGTCTTTTCCAGCAAGCTGTTTACACCGCTTACATACTCTTTGTTCTGACAGGGTTTGGGCAGGTGGTCGATATTGGTGTCTCTTTGCTTTAATGTCTTTATGGATTCTAAAAATTCTAAATTTCCTGAGACAAACAGGATTGGAACGGTTTTATCGGTTTTTCTGACGTGAGTGTAAACGTCCATGCCATTTATTTTACCGGTGAGAATAAAGTCCAGACTAATAAAATCATAGACGTTTTTGTCAAATAGGTCCATTGCCGCCTGCCCGGTATTGGCGATATCCACTTTATGAAGGCAGGGTTCTTGTGTTAATACCCTGCACTGGACCTCTGATATGGCAGATTCATCTTCAACAAGAAGAATATGTTTTCCGGTATGGAATACCTCTTTACAAAGTTCTGTTTTTTCTTCGCTGGTCAATCCTTTTTTTACTACCGGTAAACGGAGGGTGACTTTTGTTCCTGAACCAAATACCGATTCTACAAAAATTTCGCCATGGTGCTGGTCTATATATTTTTTTACGTTTGACATGCCATAACCAGTCCCTTTGATGCCGGTTCTATATGAACCGGTTATATCCCGGCTTCCCTTCAAAGTGAACGAGGGTTCAAAAATGTTATCCAGATGTTCCTGAAAGATACCACATCCGTTATCTTCTATTTCAAAACAAATCTTATTATCGGAGCAGAATGACCGCAGAATTATTTCTGGGTGGCCGGTCAGGCCAACGGCATGAATTGAGTTTTGAAGCAGATTCACCATCGCATGTTCAATCATTCCAGGATCTGCCAGTAAATCAGGGATATCTGGCTTGTCCTCTCTTATCAGCTCAATTCCTTTCAGGTCCTTTGCCAACAGGCTTAGAACCATATCAATTTTTTTATCCAGTCTGAAGAACTCTTGTTTTAGGTCATAGCTTTTGGCGAAAGCAACAAGATTTTTTGTTAAGTTTTTCCCCCGAATGGTCTGTTCAAAAATTAAATCCAAGGTTTTTTTTATCTCTTGGTCTTTGCAGTTAAGACTCGAAATCTCCGCGTTCCCCATTATGATGCCCAGAATATTGTTAAAATCATGGGCCATTTTTCCTGCAACCTGACCCACCAGGACCATTTTTTCCTGTTCTCCGGTTGTCTTTTGTGCTTTTATTTTTTCCTGCTCGGCCAGCTTTCGTTCTTGTATTTCTTTTTCCAGTTTTCTTTTTGCATCGGTTAATTTGGTTTTTTCCCGGCTTAAGGACTGGGACATTCTTTTTTCATTTTCGTGAAGCCGGATCAGTCCTTTAACCAGTACCGAGACCGAAATAGCAGTCAGTGCATTCAAAAAAATAAAATTAATGCCCGCGATAACCATCAGTTTATTTGACATGAAAAAGGGGAATGCCGTGCCCCAATGTTTATGGATCATTAAGAAACAGAGAATAGATAGGGTTACGGCATTTATGATGATAGCGAAAATTGCGGCTCTTGATCCAAGTAAAACACCTGAGATAACGGCGAAACAAAACAGCCAGCCAGGTCCGCCGCTTAAGGGGCCGACACTAATAATTATCCCAAGGCCAAGGACATATATGATCAAGACGGTAATGATTGCCCTGATCGTATAGCTAATACTGGGCACGGTAAAAAGGAAAAAACCCATTACCCAGAAACAGCTGTCAAGAAATATCAGGTCCCAATGTTCATTGGAAATCATCATTGGAATAACAGATAGAATGACGATGATCCCAAGCATCAGGCCGGAAAAAAGAATAGAAAAAAGGATTCGTTCGCGCCAGTAGACAATACCATCTGCTTCATGATATTTCAGAGGAATCATCCTGTCTGATATTGCAGCATATATTTTTTTGATTCTGTCCAAATAATTCCTACCCAGCTAAATCAACCAGTGATGACCAGAGGGGCCCTTTTTCCATATGGGAGCGTATATTTCAACGGATCTATTATTTAGAAACGTCCAATAAACCAGCCTATACATATAGTGTATTACACAAGTTCTAAAAAATAAGCTATTTTAATTGTTCCTTTGTTCAGATTTAAGATGGGATGCCGTAATATTTTAAACTCAGCGGTAACTTATACCTTCTAAGCATTTTTCTGATCTGCATCTGCCGATGCTTTTGGGGGGTATGTATTTTTCAGGAAGCATAGCGCTTCGAAAGTCTTTCCAGCCCTTTGCGTATGGGGTTTTCAATAGCCGACTTTAAAATCGGGCCGAGAAGTATGAAGGGTAATCTTGGGTCAAAGTCGATAATATAACAGAGGTTGGTTGCCCCTCCCTCTTCCGAGAATTCCATTCTGCCGTTATGATTTTTTATGGGGCTGCCTTTACTCACCACATATTCCATAAGAGAATTGGGTTCGAATGTAACAACGGTTTCCTCAAAGGCAGGAACCGGGAAAGAGGAGATCCTCCTGACGGAACCCACCCCGTTCTTATTTTCTCCCTGACTGTCAACCACCCGACGGGCCTTTGTTGCTATCACGTTTCCAAAGGATTCATGATCCGTTAAAATATTGAATATTGTTTCAACGGAAGCATTAAATGATTGCTGTATTTCAATGCGTTGTCTGCTCATGAGGGGGGGCCTTTTTTATGTTTGGGGTCATTTTGATTCTCATAATTCTGATCATTAGGGGATTTTATTTATCAGCTGCCCATTCGCCTGTAATATTCGGGGGATTTGTTTTGATCATAGGAAGGGCATTCTGCGAGGATTTCCATAGTTGCCTGTTTTTTAAGGGGCCACTCTTCTGATTTTTTCGCAAAAATAAAATCATTGCTGAGGTTGGCATAGCACGAACAGCCTGGTTTACAGAAGTTTTTGCTTGTTTCCACCCAGATTTCAGTGAGTGGTTGTTCGTGGATATTCCCAAAAGAAAGCATGGTAAAATCACAGGGACAAACGTTTCCCTGTGAATCAATAAACATATAATTATAACCGGCCCCGCAACCATAATATTGTTGGCTTTCAAAAAAGTCATAGGCAAAAACACCCGGATAGCCTTTTGTCTTTGTGCATTTTTTCTGGATCTCAAAAATGGTTTCAACGTTTTCCGGTGTTAATTGCTCTTCAGGCCTTGTTGTGAGCTTTCCGCTTAATATTGGAGAAGTGAGGCGCATGTCATTGATTCCAAGGTCCTTAAAAAAATTAATCACCTTAAAAATTTCCGTTCGGTTGCCGACAAGTGATTTGTCCGGTACAAAGGAAACCGCCACATAAAACCCTTCATCCTGAAAGAGTTTAATCGCATTTAATGCATAATCGTAAATACCTGCTGTCTGTCTTCCTTTGTCATGAACCCGGGCGCTATAATGATCCAGGCTGATCACAGGTATTTCCAGCCCTGCCTGCTTTAACCGCTTCACCCGCTCTTTTGTCAGTTTGTAGCCTGTTGTAAACATTATCGGCATGGATCTTTCATCAACAGATGCGATGATTTCTTCAAGATCGTTGCGTAAAAGTGGCTCACCTCCGGTAAACCCGATAACGCTTACACCTAAGTCCTGGACGTCTGATATCGCCTTTTTTATTTGATCCAATGTGAGAATGTCTTTTTTTGATCTGTCTGAAAAAGAGCAATGCCAGCAGTTGCAAGGACATTGTGGGGTAACAGCGAAATTTGTTACCATTGGGAATGGTTTTCCAGACGTTGCCACCACAGCCCCCTTAAGAAAACGATCATAGGCAACGGATGGAAAGTACGGCGTAAAGGTATTGGCGTATATTTTGTTCCCGATTTGGGTCAGCTTACTTTCCTTGGAAACGTATCTCATGGCAAGTTTCTGCTTTATGCTGAGAGAGGAGAGTTCTTTGTTCATACCCATCTTAAGATCTGTTATGAGCCGTTTAATCCCATAAAGCTGAGTGCCGTTGTGTTTTCTCATTTACTATTTTCCCGATTATTTCAACTTGATGTAGAAATCCTGGCCCAAGGACCAGGTCGGAGTGCCGAATCTTTGCCTCTGTGTGGCCCGATGTTACTCCATATTTGAAGTTGTCCCCACAACGGATAAATAAAGGCGTAACAAGTGAGCCGATCCTAATCCGCCCCGTATGTCTCCAGGTAGGCTTTTATCTTTGTCTTCATTCCATCGTCCAGCACCACACGCCCATCGATTTCACGGTTGTGGAGAAAGGCTATGATTTCAGAGATAGTGACAATGGCAAATATGGGAATTTCCAGAATTTCGGCCACTTCTTTTAAGGCGTTTTTGTCTGTTTTACCCTTTTCCTGCCGGTTGACGCTGATGACGATACCGGCAACTTTGGGATTGTCACATGCTTTTAAGACCTCCAGGGATTCCCGGATGGCCTTGCCCGAGGTGATGACGTCATCCACCAGAATGAGCCGGGTGTCGGCGGTGAGTGCCATGCCCACCACAGCGCTTTTATCCCCGTAGGTTTTCATCTCTTTGCGGTTGAATACATAGCCTTTTTCAATGCCGTCGCCGGCAAGCGCCGTCGCTGCGGTGATACACAGGGGGATGCCTTTGTATGCCGGGCCGTAGATTCCGTCGAAATCATTCTGAAAATGTTCCTGGATGGCCCTGGCGTAGAAGGTGCCCAGTTTTTGTATTTTTGTGCCGGTGTCAAACATGCCGGTGTTGATGAAATAGGGGGCGATGCGTCCGCTTTTCAGTTCAAATTCCCCGAATCTTAAGGCATTGCACTGGACCAGAAATTCAATAAATTCTTCTTTATAGCTCATTTGTATTTTCCTGTTTTATTTCTACTGGCATCTCCATGATGCGTATTGGTCAAGGGGGACGGGTTTCCCGGATTTCAAAAGGGCGGTGGTGTTGAAGTCTTCCATGGTTCTCAGGGTCTGGGAAACGAATACCGGCCCATCCTTGCACACCACCTTATCGCCACAGACACAGGCCCCGCAGACCCCGAATCCGCAGCGCATATAACGTTCCAGGGAGACCTGGCAGGGGATGTTATGTTTTTCGCAGATGTCAAATACCCGGGCCATCATGATTTCGGGTCCGCAGGCGTAGACCATGTCCAGGCAGGGTGTTTGCGGGTCCTCTCCGGTAAGGATCTCCCGGGCCAGGATTTCCTGTTTCAGGAGATCGGTTACAAATCCTTTATGGCCTTTTGAACCATCGTCCGTACAGATGCGGCGATGGGTGGAAAACCGATCCGGGTAGAGGAGAAATTCCTTTGACCTAGCCCCGTGGATGATTATAAGATTATCTTTCCCGGGGGATTCCAGGGCATCAATCACTGGGGCCAGGGGGGCCATTCCGCAGCCGCCTGCTACCACGGCGATATTGGGTTTGGCGATGATATTGAATCCGTTTCCAAAGGGGCCGCGTATGCCGACCTTATCCCCTTTTTTTAAGGAAACCGCTTTTTTGGAGAACAGGCCCTTGGCCTCGACAGTGATTGCAAAGCGGTCCGGGGTATGATGGGAAATGGTATAGGGTTTTTCATCGACTCCCGGAATCCAGACCATAATGAACTGGCCGGGTTTGAAGTCAATGGAAAAATCAAAAAAAAGGGTGGCAAAGCTTTCGCTGTGGACCTGTTTTTCAGCTAACCTGATCATGACAGGTCTTAAATCGGTGATCATTTTCCCTCCCTGTGGGCAGCGCCCCGGATCGCGTCAATGCTGGTGTTGTGTTCTTTCAGCCAGGTCTCCAGCTCCTTGTTGACCTGGTTGAACACGGTAACGCCCCTGTACCGGACGGCAGAGCCCATGCCCACGAGGCTGGCGCCGGCCATGATGATTTCCACGGCATCGGCCCCTGTGGTGATTCCGCCTAAACCGATGATGGGAATGGATACAGCCTGGTAAATGTCATAAACGCAACGCACGGCAATGGGTTTGATCATGGGGCCGGATAGTCCCCCCTTTTTGAAGTCCAGTACCGGCATCCGGGATTCAATGTCAATGATCATGCCCGGGCCTGCCGTGTTGATGGCGCAGATGGCGTCGGCCCCGCCGTCCTCACAGGCCGTTGCAATGGCACCGATGTTTGGGGCAGCCGGGGTGAGCTTGGCAATGAGGGGAACGTCAACCACTTTTTTGACGGCCGAGACCACGGCATGGGAGGAATCGGGGTTTACCCCGAAGAGCATGCCATGCCTGTCCGAGTTGGGGCAGGATATATTCAGTTCTATGAAATCAGGGCCTTTGGCGGAAACAAATTCAGCCACCTGCACGAATTCTTCCACCGATCCCCC
>Ga0070728_10005771_pt1 | contig 12032 bp, 11 predicted proteins | sample tdDd471_FD_66723 | JGI IMG/M metagenome (GOLD analysis project Ga0070728, IMG submission 66723) | Marine sediment microbial communities from the Atlantic coast under amendment with organic carbon and nitrate - tdDd47.1 | ecosystem: Environmental > Aquatic > Marine > Coastal > Sediment | place...
CAAGGGCATAGACCCGCAAGACTAGGCACGTACCGGCACGATAACTCAAGCACTTAGCTGGAGTTACGTGTGAAAAACGTTCTAGCCGCACCTTCCCTACGCGGCCTTCTCCAGGGCGGCTTCTGCATCCGCCCTCCTCCGCTCCTTCGCGGCCATCCTCCCAACCCTGGAGAGGATTTTTCATCTCACCGCCAGGCCCAACAGCGCCCGGCATCCAGACATGAAAAAGGCCGCGCCCCGAACAGGTACACAGCCTAATCCACATCATTTTGCTCCCAGGATTCTAGGCTGAAACGAATCGAAAAACAAGGGCTGGCACGCTTTGTCCTAACGCTCCCCCTTTGCCTGTTTGGAAGCGGTCTCAGAAACGAGACACGCCATGCGTATTAAGAACCATCTAAACGCGCACGAACGCCTCGCTCACCAACTACGCACTGAGCGCCAGGCAGCACTCGCAACCCAAAAAACAACGTCACGACAACTACTAGAGTCACCTAAAAATGTGAATATCGATTCAGATACATTCTTAGTCAGAACTCATGTCTCACAGCTAACAGCACCACAGAGACGACGGCGATCCCGCCTCTTAGCCCAACGCTCCCTTCGCCTAGTCCCAGGCAAAACTCGACAGCAACGCCAAGCCGAAATCCGCCGGCACACCGATTATGCCTCGCGAAAACTGCCCCTTTCTGTCAGCGGAAACAGAAACCTCACAAACGCAGATATCAGAGTTGCAAGTGCGATCCAAAGACGATCACTCAACCACCAAGCTCAGATCAGCGGCCCCGAGCTAGCCAACCGCGCTGATGTGAGCTTGAGGCAGGTCTGGATATCTACTCAGCGCCTTGAGAAAGAAGGCATCATCTCTGTAGAGAGAAGAAAGGTGGCCGCCGACTACAACGAAGTGAACACCTATACCCTAAATGCCGACCTTTTTCCGTCAGGGGGTAGTGCAAACGATTGCAGCCCACCTAAAGGTGAATCAATAAACAGATATAAAAATACATATACATATCCACCCAGCTCTCAGCCAAAAGCCCAGGAGAGCGAATGTAATTCCTCCTTCAAGGAAGGAACGCCAAATTCCGGCAGATCAAGAAAGCAAACTCAAGAGTCCCTAGACGAAGCAACCTGTATCCGACTTGCAAGATCAGCTGTCAGACGGATCGACGAGAATGCTCGAATACCTTTAACGATAGAAGAAGTCTGGGAAGCAGCCGAAGGGCTCAAACGCGAGCACATATCAAATTTCAATCCCGGCATCTGGCGAGCGGCAAAACAGAAACACGGCACAAGAGCGGCGTTAGCAGTTTTTTTAACGGTGCTTGAAGATCAAGCTCGGCGGATTGACGGGCAATATGGAGCTGCTGGTTATCTATATGGCGTTATTGCGCCTAAACTGGAGGAAACGTTTCCAGAAAAAAACCTTTGCTAGAGATTCACACATTCTTAGAAGATATATATTGCATTTTTTTGCATAGACCGCCATGTTTCGAGAGTTATGAACGACAAAATCAAGCGAGTGTCTGCGTTTTTTTGCAATGATATCAAAAATTACAATACAAAACTTTGGGTCTATCAAAGGTCGACAAGAAGTAAATTTTTGCGTCCCCGGAACAACACCTGACGACCCAGATAGATACACCAAACTCCCAGATGGACTGGGACGAGTCAACAAAGTTGCTGCGATTTACGGAGCAAATGGCTCCGGCAAATCCACCATATTGCATGCAGTAATGTTCGCTAAAGAGTTTGCCAAGAATTCGTTTGGCCAAGCCCCTAAGGATCCCCTTTATGTTCCTCACTTTATGGAGCGCCCATTTGAGGGACAAAAATCAGCAATTGAAATTGAGTTTAGTGCTCAGTGGATTGACGACGCTGAACGGCTATATCGCTACGAAATTGAGCTTTCTACCGACAGGGTTTTAGGCGGAACGGTCTCAAAAGAAATCGTGAAGTATTTTATACAAGGAGGGTGGAAACCTCTCCTTATTCGCAAGGGGAAAGACGTTGCTTTGAAAGGCCCTCTCAAAAAGCAAATCCCAAGTGAACTCGTAGAAGCGCTTACCCGCTCCAATGCCTCGTTCATTTCAGCTTTATCTTGGTCAAATACTCCCCTGGGCCAAAAAGCCAGCGATGGCCTAGAAGGAATACAAGGAAATCTAGCCCTTGTAGGAGTAAAGGCGAGATTGCGAGAAGAAGATATATGCAAATATATCGAAGAAAATGAAGACGCAAATGAACGACTAAAAAGAGTAATCAGAAAAGTTGATATAGGTATTGAAAGCATAGATATTCAGTCCATTGGGAATAAAGAAGAATCTGATGATGAAGAGATTCTACTTTTCAAACACTCTGGAATTAATTCTGGCCTGCTTTATTTTCAGCAATCCCAAGGAACCTTAAAGTTCTTATCAGCCTTCCCACTTATAGATTACGCACTAAAGGTTGGGGGAGTTGCAGTAATGGACGAGCTTGATAGCGACCTACACCCCTATCTTTTGGAGGAAGTTGTTGGCTGGTTTCATGACCCAGCCCAGAACCCAAACAATGCACAACTCCTAATGTCCTGCAATAGCCCACATTTGATGAATTACCTTGAGAAAGACGAGATATTTTTCGCTGAAAAAGGCCAGGACGGTTCAACAGAAACATTTGCACTAAAGAATATTCCAGGAGTTCAGCGGCGAGATAACTTTGCTAAAAAGTACCTTGCAGGTGCCTACGGCGCAGTTCCAAACTTCGGGTAATCCCCAGGAAATGCCTAAATTCAGACAGAAAAAAACTAGTTTCTTTCTTGGTTGTGAAGGCGAAAGCGAATTTTCCCTTTCTGCCTATATCCAAGAGCTTATTAACGAGAGTTCAAATGCTTTTCATTTAGTAAGAATCATTGCGAGAGGCGGCTCAGGCTTACGTGTTGTTGAAAAGTCTATAAGCGAGCGCGCAAAACGTATCAGAACAAGGGGCGAAAAATATGCCGAGTCATACGTCCTTCTTGATGATGACAAATGGGACAGCAAAAAAAACCAAGCCCTCACCCTTGCACGAAGAGAAAATATTACGCTCTTAATCCAAACACCAAACATAGAAGCCGCCCTAGGACGCATATTGAGCAAAAACCCTACATTAGGGGCAGCTCGCGCACTTAATGAACTCTCCCGCAAATGGCCGGACTATCCCAAAAATTTCGATAAGATCGATTTAGCGAAAAGGAACGCGAGAGACGGCTTGTTATTGTACGCCGAGAATAATCGAAATTGGGCAACGTTTTTTCGGAGAATCAACCTGCTACCACGAGAATAATGCTTTAAAGCGCTAACCAGTATTGAGGCTCTGAACTTTCTCGTTAACGGCCCAAGGGATCAAGGTGAAGGAATCCCGATAACTTATTCGTCCGTGTGTTGGCTGCGATACGCAAATGCCTCCGATAAAAATATAAAACCACTAACTTCATAGTGGAACAAGATTCAGGGAGAACAGCAACACCTACATATTCGAGTGGAGAAGTTAGCTCGACCATATTATGGAAGGGCGTATATTTTGACCTTCCCCTAGGCCAGTCTTAACATCAGCAGTATGAGATGTATATTTTGCAAGTCTGATTCTTCTAACTCTAGGAGTATTGAGCATATAATTCCGGAATCACTCGGAAATACTGATGCGGTCTTACCTGCTGGTGTTGTTTGTGATTCCTGTAACAACTACTTTGCCCGAAAAATTGAAGGGCCATTATTGGCATCCCTTGGCTTTCAAAGCCTACGCGGAAGACAGGGGATCGGAAACAAAAGGGGGAAAATTCCTCCAATCTCAGGATATTTCCCAAAAGCCCGAATAGAGATTGCTATGGAACGGGATCAAGAGGGAGATATGTTCGTTTATCCCTCCCGGTCATCTGACAACGCCTTATTTTCCGATCATATCAAGAAGAAAGAAGGTGGCTCTTTTATCATTCCAACGAGCATGACTCATGATGATCGGACAATGGGTCGTTTCTTGGGTAAGGTCGGGCTGGAAACACTGGCCAAAAAATTCTTGGAAATTGAAGGTTGGAACGATGAAATCGTAGATAAAGAGGAGCTAGATCTCCTGAGAAAATATGTTCGACTCAATGATGGAGTGACGTGGCCTATTAACAAGCGAAGAATCTACAGTGAGGATTTTCGATTTGATGATGGCAGCCAAGTTCTCCACGAGGTTGATATTTTGTTAACTGACGAAAATGAGTACTACGTCGTCGTATGTATATTCGGCATGGAGTATGTTTTAAACTTGGGCGGGCCGGAACTAGATGGGTATCAAAAATGGCTCAAACAGAATAACGAACGAAGTCCGCTTTATCCGAACGGACTTCCCGCATGAAACACCAATTTAATACGATTATTTTGTATTTTGCAAAAAGCACTACCGAGAGAGGGCCTGTAACTGGTAGCACTAGGCAAAACAGTTTTCGAAAAGCTCTAGCTCTGGACTATTTGCAGATAGGTACTTGAAAAACTGAGGTGGATGAAAGCCACCTATGGTATCCCGAATTGCCTTTAGAGAAATCTTATTGTCGAGCTCGTCAACCGACAGAAAAACGATGGCACACCCATACGCTCGATCAGCAAAATATTCGTCAAACTCCAATCTGCTAATACCACTGACCGCACCATATTTTTCCCATATCGCACTCGGTGCAGCCGTATAGACATGTTGGACAATTCCGTATGCCGTCAGTTGACCTGCTGGGATTTTTGAGTAAATCCAGACTCGGCTACCCTCTTCTACCGAAACGGTGCGACGACGAAGCTCAACCTTCTTGGTACCATTCAACATGTTTTGCACATGTCGGTCTTCCACAGAAATCAGAATATCTGCTGCTTCGTCATACATGACATTGGCCTTCAATCAGAATTTGCTCCAACTGATTAGCCGATATGGGTGTTGCAGTCACGAAATTCGAGCCATTATTGCATTCAAGCTCGTTTAAACGCTCGTAAGATATTGGGTTCCTGAAATACATGATGTTGTCAAACATGGTGACGGTTTGCTTTCCGCGATTGGCGATATCCTGAAGCATCCTCTTGTCGATAACACCTTTTCGAAGAAGACTATCTTCAATATCTTCGACCATTGTTACGTTCGACTGAGTGATGCGGCCAACGGCGATCAAGGCTTTTCGCCCACCTACCACCCGCATTGATTCGTAAAAGAGGATGACCCGCCCAGGCTTGAGCAATTTGAATGTAGCCGGGTCGGAAAAATAGACTCGTTCTCGGCGAGCAATAGCTTCAGGTGGAGTAAGTAACGTTCCCTGCTCATGCGTACCGAAAAGGTCATCGGCCCATGTTCTCGTAATAGGGACAATGGCACCATCTCTAGCATCTGTTACCAGAAGAGTCGGGGAAAGTAGGTGCTCAAGGTCACTCTTGGCGATATGGAGTTGTTTACCATCGTGGCTTGAGAAACTTATTAGATCGTCATCCGCAATACCGCTGGGCATATCTTTTTGAAGTAAAACTCCTCCCGTCAGATTGGAAACCTTCAACCGAATCTGATCCCAGTTTTCTCTATGGATTGGTTGGCCTACACATACCTTTTGCAGCATAGTTTCTTCAGAGTGCTTCCCACTAGAAGCCCTAAAGCCATGCTCAACCAAAAAATTTCGGATGGTTGTTTGCTCTTGGTCAGACGTTATCTGTACCAAAGCAGCGTCTCTTGCACAGGCTTCACCAATTATCTTCTCGCACAGAAAATCAACAACACCTTGGCAGCATTCAGAGTCTTCTTTTGCAGCGATGAAAGCATGGTTTTTCGGCGTCGGGCCCGGGAAGCTGGTCCACCACGCGAATCCTAGTGGATTATCAATCCTATCAACAACGACCAGAATATTGATTTTGTCAGCAGGTGATTGCTCGGTCGCCGGTAGAAAACGAGATTCTACCCCAAGCTTAGTGACGGCAGCTTTAACTTTTGGGTCGGTCGCGCAGGTTGTTCGATAAGCAACAAAGTCATCTGAAAAAGCAGCAAACTCGAATTGCCCCTCTTCATCTGAGTCTTCATCTTCAACCAACTCCGCGAGGTCGTAGAGGCTAATAACATCCAACCCATATTCGGATCGCAGGTAGTTTGAAGCAGCAAGTATTTTTGTTTCGCTCGTCACAAACCCAGCTGCATTATTTTCGATAGCAGTAACAAGGTGAATCAGGTCCGACTTATCCTGTACAGTAAGAATACCTTGTGACGTTCGTTCTGGAAAAACTATAGGAGCTAAGCTCCCTGACAATTCCCTAACCCTAGGTGAGGGTGGAATTTCCAACGGCCAAAACTGACTAACCATTCCCAACATGGGGTCGTCTTTAACGTTTTTTGCCGTCCTTTCCAGTTCATTTTTTAGTTCCCGACTTATTGCAACTCTGATGTGGTTCTTCCAACCGGCCCTGGAAACAATACCAGCCTCTTTAGTTCTGGCACGCCGTCTTACCGCATCGAACACAACATTGAGATCAATGACATATGTTGGCGATCTCGCCGCCGTCCTCTCGGGAATATTCAGGTCCTTCGCGGGGATTGGTTTTTGAACGAATGTAAATAGTGTCGGTGCCTCTAAGTCACGAACTCTAAGATTGATCCTTCGATTTTTCGACTTTCCGTCGACCTGTCGCAGTGTCTTAAAACCTACCTTTTCATAGAGTGCGTTCGCAGCGGATAAGTCTGAGGCAACCCGAGCGGATATCTGGGTAAAATGGAGACCGTTGAGAATATCGAATAGCTGGTCGAAAAGAACTTTGGCGATCCCTTGCTGCCTACATGATGGATCGACAAAAACTTGAAACACCCTACCGCGTGGGAAGACCCCCCCGTAGATAAGGTGCCCCTTGTAAGAATTGTCGTCAGGACTGACCGCGACGAGTAACTTCTCATTCACAGCAGCTTCGTGATAAGCGACTTCAGGCAAAAAACCGAATGCAATTCTATCGGATTCAGCTTTTTGCCGTACGATGTCCGCAAACGGCAGAAGGTCACCTCGACTACTAAAAATCTTCACGTCGGTCTTATGCATTGATACACGGCTCTCAACAGCATCAACATTGAGCACTTTACCCTTAGTTGTGCCGTGATAAATGTCAACCATGTGTTGTGGCGCTTGCCGCGGGTTTACTGTCTAAAAATTATCTGGGTAAACTGATCTACGGCATCTGGACCGTCTTTATGAGACGGGGGACCTTCGATAAAATCGGTCCCTGGTCGAATCCCATCTAACTGCAACTCCCCCAAACCAGCCTCCATCAATTCTCCAATTGATGCACTGTCATCACCAGAGAGATTCCTTGATAACGATTTAGCCATTAAGCCACTGACCATATCGCACAACTGAATTGTCCAGTGATCCCTAGAATCTCCTGGCTCAGTTGATACCACACGAAGAGGATATTGGACCGGGAACCCACTACCTGAAATAATTACCTGCTCTGGCACTTCTGCCGCAGTTATGGTGTCCCATAAGTCTTTTTGCTTAAAAAAATTGGAGGACTGGTCATGGATTACGACCAGATCAAGATCAGTCTTTGAACGCCAATAAGCCACGGAAGAAAGAACCACAGTCAACTGGATTTCGTTGCTGTCACCAAAAGTTTCAATATTGCTGTGATCATGAAAAATTTGGGCTCCAAAGCTCGCCATACCAAGAAATGGCTTCAGCTCCTCTGAGCACTGATTCAACAGGTTTTCCAAGGTACTCTGAAGAGCCGCCAGCTTCTCCACGGTTGGGGTTTTACTGAACGTTCCATAGGCGTTGATAAGTGTCGCATAGTCTTCCTGTGAGGCGAATTCCGTCATTGCGAAATGAAACATGTTTGCGAAACCACGGCAAAATCCATTTGCGTAGAAGTCGTAGCCAGCCTGAGTCACAACTGGTTCAACTAAGAAATCCACAATCTTAGTAAGCAGTACAAACTCCTTATCAGCGGCGTAGCCAAAAACATGTTCTAAGTGTGGTCCGAGTGCTTCAATGAAGCGTGACAGATTTCCTCTGTGCGTTCTATTTCGCCAAATATTTCTGAACTTGAACTCGTTCCCTTGGAACCGTGGAAATGAATTCGAGAGAATTTCACGAGATAGCTCTTCCTCCAGATCTGAACTTGCGACGCAAAACACCGGCTGATCCAGATTCAGTAGGTCAGTTCCTGTGTAACCACTCTCATCAAAATAAATGATCTTCTTTTCTGTCAAAACGCCTCTCCACCCCATAAGCTTGCCAAATTACGAAAAAAAATCTTTATACTCTCTCCTATTGCATCGCTGCATTGAGCTGTTGAGCTATGGCTGGGGCATTGGCCGCAAGCAAAAACAACGGCATAGCAGCAATTGCCAGATTGCAGAGATTGGCTAAAAACAAGCAGCCAATAAGGAAATGTGTGCAAGCTTTAGGGAGATGCCGCAAATATGGGCGCTTCTTCTTCGCCTCAACAAACCAAGCATGCTCTTCCTCGATTGGCTTTGTTAGATCAATTTTTGTAAAGGCGAAGTACGCCGCACCGGCACCAGCGGCCATGGCAAACGGAACGGACTTTAAGAATAGTGGTATGAGAACACCGAACCCTTCCCTAAAAACAGGCGGGGTGTCAGGGTTCAAAAGCCAACGAAACATCTCTGCAGAAAGAAAAAAGTTAACTGCGGCCAGTATCGCTGAAACAATGAGAACCTGTTTAAACGCTTCCTTCCAGCTCATGTATTTAAGCTTGGCGAAGTAGCGTGCGGGCCAATTTATAAAGCTGAACATACCAATCCTCCTGGTAGCCAAGGTGAAGTTTCATTTTCAGCCTAACCGACAACCTTGATACACTCGGCATTAAAACGTGAAATGATCCACCCTGTTTCAAAAATTCGCATTCATAGAAATTGAGCTATTTTTAGGGATAAGAAGCACACCCTTGGATTGATTGCTTCCTCAACTCTCTCTCAGTTTTCCCAATGATCTTGTTCTCCCGGCGCAGCGCTTGCCGCCAACCGTCGCGGAGTTTATCGACTAGCGGGTCACGCTCTCCGAAAACCTCGTCATTGGTAAAACGGATCATGGTGATATCGAGGTTGGCGCAGTCGGCGTCCTTTCGCCGGTCCTTTTCCATCTGTACTGGTTCAAGGTGTCCGCTCCCGTCGATCTCTACGCCGAGACGAATTTTGGGGAAGAAGAAATCAATGATCCAATTCCCCGTTGGATACTGTTTGACGTAGAGCCCCTTGAGGACACCGTTATTGAGGTCGAGAAGAATATCCTCGAACGCCCTTTCCCCTTTGGGCATCCGTTGCCGGTTTCTATCTGCGTAGACCAGGATTTTGCTTTTGCTGTAGTGATGTTCGAGGATGGAATACTCCCCTATCACCTTCGGAGCCCAGGAAGACACCATCCCGGAAACCGTACTCTCCTTGAATCGCCGCTTCCCCTTTCTGGGCTTTCGCGTTCTCGCGTCCATTTGCCCCCCGCAAACTTCTATACTACTCAAAATAGTGACTTATCGTCGCCAATCATTCAACCCTCATACGTATTACGATTAAGAAAGCAACCCGCTCCAGAGCGCAAATACTCCGGGGGTGCAGGGGGCTGGCCCCTTGCACCGTATGAGGCCGCCAGGCCGGTAAAAGCGGTTGTGACGGGCATTTTTCGGCTTGTGACATAGGGTTGAGGGGTATGTGACACCCTCCGAACAGTGGTGTGACAGGCTGTTTTCGCCAAAAGTTAAATCTGTGCCACCCAGCAAAACCGCCACCTCAAGACACACCATCCACTAATACATTGAATCTCAACAAAAATTGTTATAACGTGTTAGCTCGTGTTATTTGGCAGGATACGCAATTTGTACGACAAATTGCACTCTCCGAGGGACCGAGCGAGGCTCGGGGTGTGGCGTGAGCAAGCGATTTAATTTCAGGATTGGTGAAGAACTGGCGGAAACCATCGAACGGGCACCGGAAGGTAAATCGGCGTTCCTTAGATCGGCAGTCCGCGCCTACGTCAATCGAAGTGCGCGTATTCCATCCGCCGAACACCTCCAGGCTCTCGGGAGGTTGACCGCAGAGCTTTCAGCTATCGGACGCAATCTCAACCAGATCGCCAAGATTGCAAACATCGCAGCCAAGGAACAATCGGGGTTTCCTTCCGGCAAAGCCATCAAAGATGAAATTGCTGAACTGCGCCGCCACAACAAAACCATTCGGGCCATCGTTCGGTACTGGAGCCGCTCATGACCCGGAACATGTGGGAAGGTAAACGGGGCCGCATTCGGTTCATTCACACCGCATCCGTCTCCCCACCGAAATCAAAGAGCGTCAGCCGATCAAACGAAGTCGTCTTTAAAATCGCCAGTTGGGGCAAATCGTCCCGCTCCGCTACCCAACTGATGCAATACATCGCAGACGGCAGCGAACACGTTCTTGAGCCCGAAAAGCTGCGCGACCAGGACGGCCATGAATGGTCGCATGAGGCGGCTCAGGAAATTGTCAAAGACTGGCACTTGGCCGAAGACAAAGACAACCTGAGCCGAATGGCAAGAGACGCCTCCCCTGCCGATCTGCGCGACATACCCGAGAACGAGCGCCTTCAAAACCGGCAATGCGGGCATTTCATTATTTCGTTCCCCAAACACCTCAACATGCACGAGGCAGACCTCGAACAGATTGCCGAAGACTCATTGAAACCGTTTGCGGATCAAGGATTCAAGTACGTCTATGTTCCGCACACCAAGGCGGCAAATCCTCACGTCCATGTCGTTATGTCCACCCGAAACGATAGCGGAGAGGCCCTTTCCCTCGACAGGAAGGATATCCAGACCATACGGGAACGGATCGCCCACTATGGCCGCAGCCAAGGGTTCAAATTGGAGGCGACGCCAAAGGAGCAACACAGAGGCCGCTTCTACGATTGGGAAAAATCACCTGGTGGGAAGAAATGGGCTGAGAAAAATTTCGCCTATATGTCGGACGACGAGCGCCGTGAAAAACGCGCCACACTCCTCGAGCGCCAGGTTCCCAATTGGTACAACCGACACGGTTTGGAATTTGAGGCAGTACGGGCCGGTCAAGAACTCCCCTCTCATGTTCCCCGAACAGCAGAGGTTTCCCGCCCTCAACTATCACCAAAGACCGAGGCGCACCTTGACCAACATTTTGGTGCCACCCACCAAAAGCCCAACCTCGCCAAGGAACGGTTTTTGGAAATGGCCTCAGAAAACCGGCGTCTGGCTTTCTGGTACGTCAACAACCGGCCCGAGGTTTTTGGCGCACCAAGGGACAACAACCCGTTCAAGAAAGAACTAACACAGCGCAACGTTCCCCTCAGCAATGGATGGTGCAGGGGAACGTTCGAGAAAATGCGAGAAGCCGTCGTGACTGAAACCGCAGGAACCAGGAACTACAGAGCCGGGGCCTTGGATTCCTTGAGACGTTCACGGGGCGATATTCAGCCTAAGCAAGTGAACACGCCCCAACCTCAGACATCATCACGCCCCTCCAATCCGGCAACTCACCCCGGCAAAAACCGAGAACCAGAGGTCTCTCGCAAAGAGCCGCTAAGCAAAGCCGCCCTCCAACAACGAGTGAAAGCCCTACGCCGAGGAGCTCAGAAACAAACCAGAGGCCCAAAGCTACCGGGCCTGGACATGGAGAGATAGAGAAATGTCTACCGACGTAACAACGGCCCAATCGGCCGCATCCTGCATTCCCGGCGATCTGATCGATGCCTTCCTAGCCGAAGCCATGATTTTCGCCCAGACCTACTTTGGTTCCGTGGCTGGGTTCTGCCACAAGGTATTCGCCAGCATAGTCCTCCTTTGGATGGTCTGGATGATTGGAAAAAAAGCGGCTGGCGGCACAGTCGATAAGGAAATGTTTTTTACGCAACTCGTCATTTTTGCCATTGCAGAAACTACGCTGCTGACGGGAGAATATCTTTGGGCATTCGTTGACGTTATCTTGAGCAGCGGCATTTGGGCTGCAGCTACCGCTATCGATATTTCCGCACCAACGACCACCAACATTAGGACTGTCGGTGATCTTAC
>Ga0070728_10005773_pt1 | contig 12031 bp, 11 predicted proteins | sample tdDd471_FD_66723 | JGI IMG/M metagenome (GOLD analysis project Ga0070728, IMG submission 66723) | Marine sediment microbial communities from the Atlantic coast under amendment with organic carbon and nitrate - tdDd47.1 | ecosystem: Environmental > Aquatic > Marine > Coastal > Sediment | place...
AATTCACGTACGGTGTCGCGCTGTTGCAACACTGTTATTCTCTATGCAGCTTTTTCGGCTGTGGAGAATCCGTATGATGAGCGACTGCGTATTCGATACAGACTTATGTGTCTACAAGAACAAACGAACAATACTGTCACATCAGATTCACGAATCACCATTAATTCAGGACCCTATCCGTGTATACAGCCCTACATAAACACTTTCTCCGACTCGCGACAATTTCTGTTGCACTATACCTGGTTGTTTTTTCCGCTTTGGTGCAGTCAAAGCAGTTGGATGTAGTCAAGTTTTGCGTTTGGGATCCCGTTGGGGCCAATGGACCCTTTATCGCGTTTTTAAAGGAAACCAAACTGAAGGCAATTGGCTGGGGTGTTGATTTGCAGATGGATGCCTACACGGATGAAAAGGTTGCTGCCAATGATTTTAAATCCGGCGTATGTGACGCGGTATTCCTGACCAACCTGCTAGCCAAGGATTTCGTTCCCTTTTCGGCGGCTTTCGGCGCGCCGGGAGGGATCCGGTCCCTAGATCAGTTAAAGACACTTTCTGCTTCGCTCAATTCTTCCAAGGCGCTTCCACTCATTCAGCAAGACAAGTATGAGGTGGCCGGGCTTTATCCCATTGGAGAAATCTATACCTTTGTCAGGGATCGTAACGATGTAGAGATTTCCCAGATCAGCGGAAAAAAAGTCACGATACTGAATGGTGATCTGGCCAGCACAAAGTTTGTGGAAATGGTGGGAGCGTCTCCTGTTCATACCACGCTCGCAACATGGGCAGGACAGTTCAATAACGGCAATGTCGATGTCATGTTCGGGCCGGCTTTGGCTTACAACACCTTTGAGCTATACAAGGGCTTGGGGGACAAGGGCGGTATTATCAAGTTCAATATTCTGTATGCAGTGATGGAGGCGGTAATCAACAACAGCCGCGTGCCGGCGGGCTTTGGGCAAAAAATGCGGCAGCATGCGCTATCCCGATTTGACGAGCTTGAAAATACAGTACGGCAAGCGGAAAGCGAAATTCCCGATAAATACTGGGTTGAGCTGGACAAGCAAAACCAGCAGGAATATGAGTCCATGGTCAAGAAGGTGCGACTGGCGTTGCGCGATGAAAAAGCCTATGACCCCAAGGCCATAAAAATCCTCTGGAAAATTCGTTGCAAATTTAACCCTGGTGACAGTGAGTGTGCCTCACCTGAATAGTTGAAATAATCAGGAATCAGGCGCGCAGTTAACGGTGTGTGCACAATGTTTGTGGGTTTGATTGTGTGAGCTTGCATCAGAAAAGATACTGCATGGTAATTGGCAACTCGTTTACCCCCTGATCCTGGTTGTCCGTCGCTTTTACTGTAAACTTTGCTGCGCTGAAAGCCGGGGGGCCAAACTGGGAGCCCGGATTATTGGACGTGCCGACTCCCTCTGTTGGTATGCCGAATAGCCCATGATTTAATTTCCCGTTTTCATCAAGGTCATGAATCGCTGTCGCCGCGTAGGACATTCCGGGCGTCAGCAAAAACTCGCATTGAGCCGTTCCTTCTGAATGAACCGGGGTCGTCCGGGTGAGCAGGGGGCTTCTTAAAAATGCTTTCTCCGACGCGAACACGCTGCAAATAATGTTTCCTGCAGGGGGCTTGATTCCGCTAATTGACAAAACCAGCATTTGAGTTGGCTGTTCGCCCAACGCGACGCGGATGGGCATCGTTGGCAGGATAGTCAAAGCGGCGATGGCGCACGCGCCAAAAGCCCTGCGGTGTTTACGCTCTGGTAATGTCATGTCCGTTCTTTGCGGCATACCTCATGCCTCGTTCCTTCTGTATCTACGGGTAAGAAAATGCGGGCCTCCTGGCATAATTCCGAGGCCTTTTCCCGACGTCGAAACCTCTTCTTGCGTCAGAGGCCCCGAGTTTGCGATGCTTGTGACTTTCTTTTGGTCATAGCCGGATAGCATTTATGTCGTTTCCACTGCGTTTTGTTCGTGATGAAAAACCGCACACAGCATCCCCTGAATCTTTTACACTCGGCAAGATCGTGTGTGTTGGCCGAAATTATGCCGAACATGCGCGTGAGCTGAACAATCCGGTGCCCGCGGCGCCACTGCTGTTTATCAAACCCGAAAGTGCGGCTAGCGATCTGGACTCAAAGTTCAAGATACCCGAAACAGACTGCCATTATGAAGCGGAATTGGCCCTGTTGATCCAAAGTGAAATTAAATCTGTAAGTGATAACGAGGCAATGAAGGCGATCGGGGGTGTCGGGATTGCGCTCGATCTGACCCGGCGTTCACTGCAGAGCGAGTTAAAGGCCAAAGGGCATCCATGGGAAATTGCGAAAGGCTTTGATGGTTCATGCCCGCTTACTCCCTTTGTTCCAATCGATAAAGCAGGGAAGGTATCCGAACTCACTTATACCCTCGCTATTAATGGGGCGCTACGACAACAGGGTCAGGTCAAAGATATGATTACACCGATTCCCGCTTTGCTGGCGTATATCAGTCAGTATTTTACGCTTAAACCTGGCGACGTTGTGTTAACAGGAACACCCGAGGGCGTAGGTATACTGAAACCTGGAGATCGGGTCGATGTAGAAATTGCCGGTCTATCGAGATTCTCAGGCGAAGCATACTGATATGGCAAAAAAACCAACCACTTCCAGAACCGGGCGTTTTTTTAAACTGGCGGGTATGACGGCCTCCGTCGCATCCCGCTATGCATCGGATCGGGTCCAGGGCGTGTTTTCGTCCGAAGAGAAAAAAGTGGAACGGAAAAGTCAGTCCTATACCCGCATGGCCGAAGACGTTGTCAGTACATTGGGAGAGCTGAAAGGTGCGGTGATGAAGATCGGGCAGATCGCATCTCAAACACAGGACCTTCTTCCAAAAGAGTTTTCCGAGGCACTACAAACCTTACAAAAAGAAGCGCCGCCAATGCCGTTTGAGCTTATCCGAAAGCAAATAGTGGATGAGTTGGGTGATGCGCCGGAAAATCTGTTTAAGGAATTCGATATTGAACCCTATGCAGCCGCATCGATCGGACAGGTTCATCGTGCGGTAACCAGGTCGGGAATACCGGTAGTCGTGAAGGTTCAGTATCCGGGCGTTGATCGTTCCTGTGACTCGGATTTAAAACAGTTGCGTCTGACCCTGAAGCTGGGTGGTTTGATCAAAATGCCCAAGCAGAGTGCGGATGATCTGTTCAATGAAATCCGCGAGCGACTTCACGAGGAACTGGACTATGAGCAGGAAGCGAAGAATCTGCGCCGCTTTCGCCAGTTTCATGAAAATCATGATTACGTCAAAGTGCCGAAAGTCATCAGCCGACTGTCCTCAAGACGCGTGCTGACGCTGGAGTATATCGAAGGGGACCATCTTCAGGTGCTCCCGGAAAAGGGGTATTCGCAGGAAACGATCAATCTGATCGGTCGCAACCTGTTTCATTTGCTGGCAGATCAACTATTTGTTTTTAAGGAAATACATGGTGATCCGCACCCCGGTAATTTTGCCTTTCGTGCCGACGGGACCGTCATCGTCTATGACTTTGGTTGTGTCAAAGTCCTGAAACCGGAAATCGTCAAGGCATACCGTGATGCGATTGTAGCCAGTATCGAAGAAGATTACGCCGCGGTGGATGATGCGATGTTGCGTCTCGGTGCCAGAGTGCCCTCCAGAGAATCTCCCGGTGAGGATTATTATTCGGTTTGGCGGAATATTTTTTTCGAACCCTTTATTGGCGATAAAACATTCGACTTCAGTGAAGCAGACCTGCACTTAAAAGTTGCCAGGAATACGCCGTTGTTTTTCAAGCACCTTGCTCACTTCAAACCCCCGGTCGACAGCTTATACATTGACCGAATGATTGGTGGGCATTACTGGATGATGAAGTCTCTCGGGGTTCGGGCCAACTTCAGAGAGGATTTGGATCGATATCTTGCCATGGATTTTTCGGAAGAATAAGGCATTTTTGAGGGCTAAGTGATGCCCGTTGCAGGCGAAATTGCAGGCAAAGCGGTATACTTCCGCTACTTTTTGACAATGGAACCCTTCAACAAGACATGGCCAGACCCAGTAAAAGTCAGGAACGACGACAACAGATTCTCGACGCTTTCGAAAAAGTGATTCTAAGAGAGGGATACGCAAAGGCCTCACAAAGGAAAGTTGCAGAGGAGGCGGGATTGAATCAACCGATGCTGCATCATTATTTCTCTGGAGGAGATGAAATGCTGTCGGCGCTGCTTGAGCGAGTTGTCGCGCGTTATCGTGATGCCATGGAGTCCTTCGCGGCCACCGCTGAAAGCACCGATATCTCCGATATCCTGCAATTTATCACCTCGGAAGCCTTCCACAACGTGAGCCGTCAGAACGAGGTGTTTTTTGCCTTGATCGGGCAGGGGGGTCACAGTCAAAGCGTATTCGAAAAACTAGCCTCCGTTTATCAGGAGTTTTACGAAACGCTTAAGGAGTTGGTCCGGGATGGCGCGCCCGAAGGTCGCACCGATGTGGATAAGACTGCATACGTGATCATGTGCTTTGTGATCGGACATGACTGGGCGAAAAAATTGGGCTTTGGCGAGTCCAACAACCGCTGGATGGCGGAATCATTGCAGGCTTTTCTTGCCCTGCAACCGACACGATAGCCAATTATCGGGACTGCGAGATGTTGCGGTCTGTCGGTTATCCCTGACGCGATTCGAACTGCTTCACCAGATGGCTGTAGCGACGATATTCTTTGTGATGGCGGGGGATGTGGCGGATCTTGTGCAAATACCCCTTGATCTCTTTAAGCAGTGCTTCGTCGCCCGTCTGTTTGTGCAGTTTCAGCAACACCTGAACCAGATTGAGGTTGAGTGAAATGTGTCGGGGAGTGAGTGGCAGGGCGCGCTTGAGTTCCTGCGCGGCCGCTGCAATGTCCCCGTCGTTATAAAGCTTGATCCCTTGTTTGTTAATGACTGCAGCCTGTTGCCGTGCTTCTGTGCCAACGCCCTGATTCATCTGATCGTAGATATTGGACACAAGTTCTGTATCTGATGCGGCAAGATCTGCCGCAAACTCCAGAAGCTTTTCCGCCTCGGCCTCATTACCAAGCGAAGAATAGGTTTGTGCGGCCAGCTGCAATGAACGAGCATCCAGCTTGTGGTCCGAGTCATCATTCGAGCTCATTACCGTTTCGAGCATTGCCTCGGCCAGGTCGGTCTTGCCGATAATGGCATTGACGTTCGCTGAGACGATGGTGCTTTGGTCGTCAATATTCTGGATGTTGCTGAATCGTTTTCGTGTCTTATTGAGAAGATCAAAGGCTTCTTTAACCTGAGCGGTATTTTCCGGGTCATTGTCACTTTTGGCAGATTCCGCCAGATAGTTGGCGAAATCAAAGTACTGTTCGGGTTCCGCGTAGACGGACTGGTCACCGAGCTTGACGACTTTGCGGAAGGCCTCAAGCGCGCCTTCGGGTTTATTATTTTCGATACACAGGTCTGCCAGTTGCTTTTGCCGCAAGAGTGAATTGGGTGACCGGGAAATGGCTCGCTCTACAATATCCAATGCTTCTTCCGGTTTGTTTTGCTTCTTCAGGAGCTCCGCGAGCAAATCCATGGCTTCAATCTGATCAGGATATTTTTCAATCACTTTTTCAAGCAACGTTCTCGCTTCATCATATTGCTTCTTCTTGATCAGGATTTTGGCCAGTCCATATTGTGCCCAGACGAATTCGTCTGCCGCCAGAACGCTCTCGTAAACGTCTTTAGCGGTATCCAGATCACCTATTTTGGTCAGCAACCAGGCCTTGGTTTTGAAGCAGCGAATGATATAGCGGTCTTTTTCGGCGATTTTCCTGTCACAGTAGGCGATGGCTGAATGGTAGTCACCTTCGTCAATGGCTGTATCAATGAGTCGCATCGACTCTTTCATTCGCAGGGCTTTTGCAAGACGCTGCTCCAGCTCATTCGGTTTGACGGGTTTGACGAGATAGCCGTCCGGTTCGTTTTCGATCGTTCCCATCACCTTGCCACGTTCCACTTCGGCGGAAATAATGAAAAACAGGCCGGTGAACTTCAACAGTTTTTTGTAGCGCAGCTCTTCCAGGAGTTCCTGTCCGTTTTTCCCTTTTCCCAGTTCGTAATTGCAAAGAATCACGTCATAGTTAACATTCTGGAAGCCGGCAATGACTTTTTGGGCAGAGCTGGCGGTGTCGACAAGCTTTAATCCCAACGACAACAGCGTTTTTTTGGTAGAGAAGCGAAAAGAGTCGAGTTCATCGACGATCAGAAAGCGTTTTTTTGAATATTCTTCTAGGGACATGTCCGGAGGTGGCCCGCCTGGAAATTAATGATCAATTTTCAGTATAGGTAATATCTGCTTCTTTTCATTGAATTTTTCGGATGGGATTCAGGAAGTCGCTACAATAAGTAAAAAGGGAGTCCATTTTGACCATGATCTCGGGCATCATGGTTCCGGTATTGCAGGAAGGCGAACTTTTTTGTGTCGTCATTGCCTCGTGTCAGGTGAATTTTGAGGAAAGAGTAAACCATGAGTTTTGTCTGGATTTTGGTGGCGTTCGGCTTTGGATTTATAGCAAAACAAATCAGTTTGCCGCCTCTGGTGGGGTATTTGTCAGCAGGCTTTATGCTCCATGCTTATGGTATGACACCAGACCCTTCGCTTGAAATACTTGCCGATCTGGGTATTACACTGATGTTGTTTACCATTGGCTTAAAGGTCGATATCCGGCAATTATTGCGTCCCGATATTTGGGGGGCATCGATTACGCACATGTCCTTATGGATTATCTTTCTCTTCCCTCTGCTGACGATTGCCGCCATGGTTGTCGGCAGCGTCTATTTTGACCTCGACATGGCTCAATGCGCGCTCGTTGGTTTCGCATTCAGCTTTAGTAGCACGGTTTGTGCAATCAAGGTGCTCGAAGAGAGTTCCGAGTTAAAAACCCGGCACAGTGATCTCGCTATCAGTGTACTGATTATTCAGGATATTCTTGCTGTACTGTTTCTGTTTTCCGCCACAGGGAAAGTACCAAGTCCATGGGCATTCGCTTTGTTTGCGCTGTTTCTGATCAGACCCTTGATCAGAAAAATATTTGACTCCAGTGGCCACGGTGAGCTGATCCCGCTTCTCGGCTTTCTGCTGGCGCTGGGTGGTCCGGAGCTGTTTGAAGCCACTGGAATGAAAGGTGATCTTGGAGCTTTGGTGATGGGCATGCTGATAGCCGGTCTTCCCAAATCCAACGAATTGTATAAATCCTTGATCAGTTTCAAGGACCTGTTCCTGATTGGGTTCTTTCTATCCATTGGTTTCACTGCACTGCCAACGGTAGATATGTGGTTTGTGGCGCTGGCTTTTTGTCTCATACTGCCTTTAAAACTGGTTCTGTTTTTCTTTATTTTCCTGCGTTTCAATTTTCGCGCCCGCACAAGTTTTCTGTCGGCCCTGCTGTTGGCCAATTACAGCGAATTTGGTCTGATCGTTGCCAGCCTGAGTGTGGATCAAAACTGGCTGGGCAGTGAGTGGCTGGTCATTATTGCACTCTCAACGTCAATTTCCTTTATCTTCAGTACCCTGATATACAAGTCTGCCCACGCAATGTATTCGTCCCACAAAGGCTTTTTGAGTCGTTTTCAGCGCAAGAAAGCAACACAAAGTCTGGTATACGAGCCGCTACCCAATGCCGAGATACTAATCATTGGAATGGGGCGGGTTGGCAATGGGGCCTATGGAGAACTCACCAAGGAATTCGGTGATACGGTATGGGGCGTCGAAGTCGATCAGCAACGTGCCAATCAGTACAAGGACTTGGGCATAAATATCGTTTGGGGAGATGCCGACGATGTGGAGTTCTGGGAGCATCTGGATTTGCAAAAACTCAAACTGGTCATGCTTGCGATTCCCTCTGTGACGGAAATGAAGAACATCATCTATCAGTTACAGCATTCCGGCTACCGGGGACGAATCGCGGCGCTGGCGCGCTATGAAGATGAACGTAAGGAACTCATTCGCTTAGGCGCTGATGTGGCCTTTAACTATTATGCGGAAGTAGGAACCGGGTTTGCCGAGGAAAGTCGTCATCTTGTTCGGGGCTAAGGTGCGGTGTTTTGTCGGGTTACTGTTGTTTCTTGCTTTTGAGGCCTCGGCAGACCTAAGGGTCATGACGCTCAACGCCGAGTGGCTGTGGACCCCGTACGATCAGAAAGTCGATGGTGATAAATTTAACGCAGGCGATCCGATGCCAGCGGATTACGAGCAGGAAATCGCCTTTTACCGTCATATTGTCGATGAGAATCAAGTCGACATTCTCGCCATCAGTGAAATCGAAAACGAAGAGGTTGCCAGAGATCTAAGCAAAGGATTAAGGGGTAACTGGTTGGTCGCTTTCAAACAGGGGCGTGATACGGCAACGGGCCAGGACGTGGCGATTCTGTCACGGCTACCTTTGGTCAAGGCTAGTGTGCGTGACTTTGGCTTTCCCGGTGCCAGAGTGAAAGGCCTGCACAAGGCGAAACGACTAAGCAAGCTGGTGGGTGCCCGATATATGTACCGGGACAGCGTATTATCGATCCTGACAGCGCATGTCCTCTCCAGACGCAACGACTCCCGCATAAAGTCGCTGAGGCGTCACGCTCAGCTCAAGGCTCTGGGAGTTCTGGCCAGAGAAGAAAGGCTTGAGTCTGATGCGACACTAACGTTGGGGGATTTGAACGATGTACTGGGATCACCGGGGATCGATGCCCTGAAGCGCGAAAGCGGGCTGGAATCGGTGTTCGAAAATTGTGGGAGGGTTTTGCTGAGTGACCGCGAGGTGCGTGATGCGATAGATCACATATTCTATGCGGGGCTGACGTGTCGGCAAGTGCGCCCGATTGATTTACAGCAGCATTCGGATCATACGGCTATTCTGGCAGTTTTTGATTAGCGGGCACAAAAAACGGGACCGAAGCCCCGCTTTGTCTGCATGCATCTGATAGCTTGCTTATTAAGCCTGCTGACGACGACGCGACAAACCCAGACCCGCCAGACCAAGACCGATCAGTGCCAGTGTGCCGGGCTCTGGAACGTCAGCAGTTTCGACGGTCAGAACTGACTCATTGACATAGAAGTCTCCCCAAAGTGAAGAGATAGTGACATCAAGAAAACCGTCTGAGTTCAAGGCTACCAACGCTTCAACTTCCAGATCACCATTGAAGTCCGAAAATGAGATGCCGCCGGTATCGAAGTCAAAGTCTTCGATGGTGTAAAGAATGACTTCACTGCCATCCCATCGTCCGCCATCGTCAGAAACGTCGATTTCAAGCGTCGCACTCAGAGCGCTACCCAGAGTAAAGCCATTGTCATTCAGATCATGTGAATAACTGAAGGAGTCCCACCAGCCAACGTATTGATTTGGTGAAAGCGTGTCCACAATCTGGCCCGCCAGAGTGTTCGCACTAAACAGTACTGCAGTAGCAATACCGATGTTTTTAACAAAATTCTTGATCATGTTGTTTTCCTCGTTCCCTGTCGCAACCCGGCCGCCTCTCAAATGTTCTAGAGGCCCGTGGCTTTCCGTCCCATCCTCACGGTTGGTTTGGCATAGAGTTGTGATTTGTTTTTTACTACCAATCAGATGATGCATCGAAGGTAAAGCAAAGTAGGGGCCATGTGGTAAATGTGCCGTAGAAACAATTAGATAGCCAAACTAAAAATGAATATTGCTTCATTTTTCGTAAAAAAAACTGACATACAGTCTTGCTTGATGCGGATCAAGCACTCGACGTGTTCCGAAACCGTGTGCGAAATCATTGGCTAAACTCTGGGACAGACTTTGCCGAAACAGGATATTTCCGTGATTACCAACCGCACTCAACTCGCTGAGGCTCTTGAAACCACCCGTACCTTTGAACGCCGTCATTTGGGACAGATACTGTTCCAGAGCGGTGTCATAACTTCCCGTCAGCTGAAGGATGCTATCGTCGAACAATCCGAGAATGCGAAAGGTGAGCGTCTTGGACGTATTATCAGTCGCATGGGATATGCGACGGACCACCAGATCAGAGACGCCCTGTCATGTTGTCTGGAGATTCCCTTTGTCCAGTTGAATGGCTTTGACGTTCAGCTGGAAACACTAAAGCATGTCCCTGCCGAGTTTGCGCGCAACCACTCATTGATTCCTGTCATGATGCACAAGGATCGTCTGGTGGTGGCAATGGAGGATCCGACGGATACGGATACCCTGAACATGCTGCATTTTTTGGCAGGCAATGTTATTGAGCCGGTATTGAGTTCGGCAGAAGATATCGAATATGCCATCTCGCAACACTATGGGTCGACCGATGCAGAAGATGTGCTCAAAGAGCTGCCTGTCACCAGCCGGCTGACCTACTGGGAAGAGCAGCAGGCGCGGAAGTTAGCCAGCGACCGGCCTACGGTTAAGCTGATACATAACCTGATTGTTGACGCCATCAATCGCCGTGCGTCAGACATTCATATTCGACCCAAGCAACACGAAGTGGATATTTTGTTTCGAATCGACGGTAGTTTGGTGAAAGTCCGAAGTGTTGATAAGAAACTGTTACCCGCTGCGGTGGCGCGAATCAAAATCATCGGGGGGATGAATATTGCCGAACATCGCATTCCCCAGGATGGCCGCACCAAGGTAAAGAACAAGGACAACACGATAGACCTGCGTATTTCGATTATGCCGACCATCCACGGTGAAAGTGTTGTGTTGCGCATCCTCGACACATCAACAAGCTTGAAACAGATTAGCGATATTGGTTTTACCGAGCCTGATGCCGAGCATTTTACCCAGCTGGTGAACAAGAGTAGTGGGTTGATTCTGGTGACCGGTCCAACGGGATCGGGTAAATCCACGACGCTGTATGCAGCACTCCAGTCCATCAAGGAGCGCAACATCAACATCATTACCGTTGAAGATCCGGTGGAATATCATGTGGACGATATTCTGCAGATACAGGTTAATCCCGGGATAGGCTACACCTTTGCCAGTGCATTGAGGAACATTCTTCGTCACGATCCGGATGCCATAATGATCGGTGAAATACGGGATGAAGAAACAGCCAAAATAGCCGTAGAGAGCTCGCTGACCGGGCACTTGGTCCTGTCGACACTGCATACCAATAGCGCGGCGGCGACGATCACGCGGTTGCTGGAAATTGGTATTCAGTCGTATCTGTTGAACTCAACCTTGCTGGCGGTTCTTGCCCAGCGCCTCGTGAAACGAAATTGTCCGAATTGTCTTGAGCAAGAAGCGGTCAGCCAATCTATCCGTACTGATCTGGGCGTGGCGGAGGACGAGGTTTTCTATTATGGAAAAGGTTGTGACAGTTGCCATGGGACCGGGCATAGCGGTCGTATTGCCGTATATGAGTTACTGCAGGTAAATCCGGAATTGAGAGATATGATTCAGCCTGGTGTCAATGCCAGTGATCTCGAGAGGGTGGCAATAAAGGGGGGAATGATCCCGCTTACGCAACATGCATTGAGCGTTGCCCGTCAGAAGGTGACGTCGCTTCAGGAGGTGTATCGTATCCGGCTTGGTTAGCGTTAGCGCTACCGGGTGCCTTTTTCGTGCGCCTGTCGCTCCACAGTATCGAAGCCCGAACTATGACTGTAGCGCTTTCCGGGTACGCTCTAATGTCCGGTTTTAGCCTTCGCAGCGAGGCCATGGCAGTCTTTGAATTTTCGTTCACTCCCGCAGGGGCATGGATCATCACCCTGGATTGGGCGTGATTCCGGTTTGCGAATGCTGGTCGCCGCTTTGTTCTTTTCGGCAATGAGATTAAGGCTGATTGGTATGCCTTTAAACGTTGTTTCACTGGTGTCGCGAAACATGCCAAAGCTTTTAACCCGTTGTATGTTGCAAAAACCGGCATCCAGCATGAATTTTGTCAGTATTTCCTGGTTGAGTCCGGCAACATGAAAATCGTATTCGTCCATATGGCCGCCAAACAGCATGCGCATCACCCAGAACCGGTCCTTTAAGCTGAGCTTGTCTTTTGCGAGGAACAGGGTGGCAAGAATGTCCATA
>Ga0070728_10005777_pt1 | contig 12023 bp, 8 predicted proteins | sample tdDd471_FD_66723 | JGI IMG/M metagenome (GOLD analysis project Ga0070728, IMG submission 66723) | Marine sediment microbial communities from the Atlantic coast under amendment with organic carbon and nitrate - tdDd47.1 | ecosystem: Environmental > Aquatic > Marine > Coastal > Sediment | place...
CTACTGTATTAATTATTTTAACAATGAATTATCAATACACCAGATACGATAATACCAATAGTGACTGTATAAATATCTTAGGGCGATATTTGGCTTCATATTTATTTTGAAATTAAGGGTGAAATTAAGAGCTTAAAAGTCTATAATGGTTCTTTTTTCGCATAGTCAAAAAATTATAATGCTGATCATGAGATTATATTTATTGATAAAATTTCCAAACACTTTTTATATTTTATGCAAAATATACCAACATATGGGTTCTTTTTTGACAAAACCAACAGTCTGATAACCTAAGCGGAAGTAATTTACAAAGGTTTCACGGACGGCTTTTTGCCAATCCATTGCCAAAACGAGATTATTATTTTTGAGGTGATCGAGGTCATATGGAATTTGAATGCCAAATTGTTGGGCCTCGATTGAATACGTTTTTACAACATCTCTATCAAATTCAACTGCAAAAGGAATGTCGGAATCTGTAAGAGGTATAGAGAGTTGTTTTTCTGAAGTTGACCAAACTGCTTCTAGCCGATCTGTATATAAGCCCATGTTGATACTATCTTTCATAACTCCATAAAACGCATGGTGATATGAATAACTTATCACGCCTAATTTGCAGAAATTGAAATAAGCATTACCTCGTCGCATCGGGTCAAATGTCCATCGTATTTCTTCATAGCCTTGTTCGCGTGCCCATGATTTTTGCATGAGCTTTAATTGATAACCAATACCTTGACCTTGGTAATCGGGATGAATACCAGCCATATCTGACCAAAAGACCCATTTCCCTTCACGTTTACCCGGAGAGCCCACACTAAATCCGACTAATCGGTCATCATCCCACGCACCAATTAATAATCCACCGATATGAACCATCCAGCGCATCGTTGATGCACTTAATGTCTCATCTTTGGACATTCCCCAGACTACACATTGTAGCTCTTCGACTTCGAGCATATCTTCAGTTGTTTCCATAATTCTGTAGGTTATCGCGTTCATTGGCACTTCGCTTTATAATGATTATTCAGGTAAAAGATTATTCCGATGGGACGCTTAGATTTTATATGAAACTAACGGAACAACAATCCAAGATCGTAAAGCAACCACTCAATCAGAAAATTTGGTTGGAGGGGATGGCTAGCGCAGGTAAGACAACTGCTGGTGTCAATCGGATGCTTCATTTATTAGAGAGTGGGGTATCTGCGGAGTCCATTCTTATTTATGTTCCACAACGAACACTTGCACAGCCATATATTGATGCTCTCCGATCGAGAAAAAAACACAAAGGCGGGCAAGTTACGATTCATACGATTGGTAGTCTTGCGCTCAAAACGGTGGATTTATTCTGGTTATTGGTTTCTGGGGAGGCTGGATTTAAAAACCCTGATGCGCTACCGAACTTTTTGAGTTTGGAATTAGTACAATATTTTATGACGCGAGCGATTGAACCGCTGGTCAATGAAAAAGATTATTTCAATAGTGTACGGATTGATCGGGCGCGGCTCTATAGTCAAATCGTGGATAATCTGAATAAATCGGCGATTGTTGGTTTTCCGATTGAAGATATAGCCGAACGACTGAAATCAGCTTTAGGAGGCGATACCGAGCAAGAATTTATCTACCATGATGCGCAGGCGTGTGCGATTGCTTTCCGCAAATATTGTCTGGAGTATAATCTGCTTGATTTTTCGTTGCAGGTTGATTTGTTAGTTGATTACCTCTGGACAAAACCTGAGCCACGGAATTATCTCACAGGCAAATACACGCATTTGATTATCGATAATATCGAGGAAGATAACCCTGCATCACATCGGATTTTATCGGATTGGCTGGATGCGTGTGAGTCTGCCTTCATTATATATGACACTGATGCGGGTTTCCGTCGATTTTTGGGTGCAGATAGCGATAATGCTTATACGTTGCGTCAAAAATGCGATGTGCATCAGACATTAAATGAGACATTTGTGATGCGTGAGGAAGTCAGCGCATTAGGGGCGCACCTTGCAGTTCGGCTAGGTGAAGAACATGATTTGAGTAAGGTTGCAAATCCGCGTTCTGCATTGATTACGGAAGCGCATCGCTATCATCCACAAATGGTCGATTGGATTACGGAGCAAATTGCGTCACTTGTGCATGAATACGGCGTAAATCCAAATGAGATTGTGGTGCTTGCGCCATATATGTCGGATGCGTTGCGTTTTGGGTTAGTGGAAGGATTAGCCGCGAAAAATATTGAAGCGCGTTCTCATCGTCCATCACGAGCTTTACGGGATGAACCCTCGGCACGAACACTATTGACATTAGCACGGCTGGCACATCCAAAATGGGAGATGCCACCGACTGATTTTGATGTTGCTTATGCATTAATGACGGCGATCGATGGACTTGATTTTATTCGCGCTAAGTTGCTCGTAGAAATCGTCTATCGGAAGGGGGTGTTGTATCCCTTTGCGAATATCACTGAATCTGCACAGAATCGGATTACGTATGAATTTGGCCAACGCTACGATAAGTTGCATGATTGGTTGAATGCCTATATTGAAGATGAATCCGCCGAGCCGATTGATATTTTCTTCCGTCAGATATTTGGCGAAGTGTTATCACAAGAGGGGTTTGGGTTTCATGCTGATTTTGATGCCAGTAAAACAGCGATGAACTTGGTAGATTCGGCGCGGAATTTCCGTTGGTCACTTGACTTCATCCGTGATTTTGAAGAAGCCATCGACTTATCCCACGAATACATCAAGATGGTTGATCGCGGTTTAATCGCTAATTTTTACCTGCGGGATTGGACGATGGACACCGAAGATAGTGTCTTGATTGCGCCAGCGTATACATTTTTGCTCAATAATCGACCTGTGGATTATCAATTCTGGTTGAATATCGGCAGTGAGGGATGGTCGCGTCGCTTGTATCAACCGTTAACGCACCCTTACGTGCTGAGTTTGCAATGGCAATTTGGTGAAACATGGGACGATGAAGACGAACAACGGGCAAACCGTGATGCACTGAGCCGGCTTGTGGTCGGATTAACACGGCGTTGTCGGCAAGCAATTTACTTGGGGTATAGTGAATTGAGCGAAAGTGGTTATGAACAAAGAGGGTTGTTATTAGATACCATTCAAGGCATGTTGCGTCGGATTAATCAGGGAGAAAATAATGTTTAAACCACGTCCGAAACAGCAAGAAGTTCTTGATTATAAACAAGGTGAAATGGGAGTTGCGGCTGTACCGGGGAGTGGTAAGACGGCGACCTTATCCTATCTTGCGGCGCAATTAGTGGCACAGACGGATTTAGAAGATGGTCAGGAAGTTCTGATTGTCACACTGGTGAATTCGGCAGTGTCTAATTTTGCGCGACAGGTCAATGAGTATATCCATTTGAGTGGGTTGTTACCGGGGTTTGGTTATCGGGTGCGGACGTTGCATGGGCTGGCAAATGACATCGTGCGTCAAAAACCAACAGTTGCCCAAGTTGACGAGAACTTTACGATTTTGGATGAGCGCGAGAGTAATGAGATTTTGGAAGATGCGGTTGAAGCATGGACGCGCAATCATCCGCTTGCACCTGACGATTATCTGGCGAATGAATTTCGGGATAATAATTATTATAAGACACACCATTGGAGTCGAACGGTTACCGATATGGCGCGTAACTTTATCCGACAGGCGAAGGATTATTTATTATCGCCTGATGATGTCCGTAAGTTACTGGCTAAGTATGATGGAGAACTGTTGTTAGCTGAAATGTGTGCGGACATTTACAGTGACTATGAGCGTGGATTGAATTATCGTGGGGCGGTTGACTTCCAAGATTTGATCCGGTTGGCGTTACAAGTATTGCAACGGGATGAGTTATATTTGAAGTCGCTCCAGCATAAATGGGTCTATATTTTAGAAGATGAAGCCCAAGATAGTAGTAAGTTGCAAGAAGATATTCTGCGGATGCTTTCAGGTGAGAATGGAAACTGGGTGCGTGTCGGTGATCCCAATCAAGCGATTTTCGAGACATTTACGACTGCCAATCCGAAGTATCTGCGCGAGTTCATCAATGAAAAGGGAGTTATCGGGCGTGAATTACCCAACTCTGGACGGAGTACTCGCAGTATTCAGAAGTTAGCAAATTATCTTATTAAGTGGTCGCTCAAACATCCACATCAAGCCATTCGTGATCGCCAACCACTAACTGAACCGTATATCCAACCTACACCCAAAGGTGATCCTCAGCCGAATCCACCGAATAATAAACACGGTGTGATTTTACATCCAGAAGCCTTTAACCCAACCGAAGAAGCCTTGCGCGTGATTGATTCGATCGCCAATTGGTTGCCCGACCATCAAGATGAGACGGTTGCGATTCTTGTGCCTCGTAATACACGGGGTTCGGAAATTGTGCAATTGCTCAAAAACAAAGATATTCCTTATGTCGAGAACCTCAATAGCACCTCATCGACGCGCGCGGTGGTTGGATCATTGACGCGCATTTTGAATTATCTGGCTGACCCGAAAGATTCTGGGAAATTGGCAGGGGTGTATCAAGTGTGGTTACGCGATTATCGGGATGACCCTGACGCATCAGCTGGAATCGAATCGGTGATGAAGGAACTCAAGAAAATTCGTCATGTTGAAGATTATGTTGCACCTCGTTTATCAGATTGGTTGGATGACAATATGTCGTCTGAAGAAAATACGACACTACATAATCAATTGGTTAGATTTCGTGACATGGTAGGGCAGTGGTTGCGGGCGGCGGAGTTGCCGATTGATCAGCTTATTTTGACGATAGCGGGTGATATTTTTATTGAAGCAGGGGATATAGCGACTGCGTATATGGTGGCATTACATCTGCAACGATTAAGCATCACACACACGGATATGCGATTGCCTGAATTTGCAGATGAGTTAAAAGAGATCGCCATGAATAAGCGCAAGTTTTCGGGTTTGGGCGATGATGACAGCCGATTCGACCCTGATGCACATAAAGGCAAGGTCACCGTGACGACCATGCACAAAGCAAAAGGGTTAGAGTGGGACAGGGTTTATCTGTTATCGCTGAATAATTATGATTTCCCATCAGGTGACCCACATGATAGTTATATCGGTGAAAAATGGTTTATCCGTGATAATCTGAACTTGGCTGAGGAGTGTTTGGCACAGTTGAATAGTCTCCGTACAGGTCAACCATATAATGAAGGCGACGCAACACTTTCCTCGCGGATTGAATATGCGGCGGAACGATTACGCTTGTTATATGTGGGGATTACTCGCGCGCGGAAGGAGTTGATTATCACATGGAATACGGGACGGGGTGAAGCGACAGAAGCGACTCCTTTGGTTGCTTTACGCACATTCTGGGAAAAGGAATTGAAAAAATGAGATTGCCTGACGATTTTACGTTTAGCCAGAGTAGTTTGCAGGATTATGTCGACTGTCCACGTCGCTTCGAGTTGCGCTATATTGAGGGGGTACGGTATCCATCATTGGAAGCTGAACCTGCGCTAAAACATGAGGAACATATGCGACAGGGCGCACAATTCCATAAAATGGTGCAACAACATTTAGCTGGTGTTCCTAGTGATCGGCTCGCCACATCAGTCCATGATGATGAGGTATTAAGCGCATGGTGGGAGACATTTACGGCAGAAGGATTAAAGGGGGTGCCTGAACAACGTTATGCCGAAATCACGCTCGAAACAGCTATCGGGGATTATCGGTTGATTGCAAAATATGATGTACTGGCAATCGACCCTGATGGACGCGCTATGATTATCGACTGGAAGACTTCGCATAAAATATCGAGTAAACATTGGCTGGGGAAACGCCTACAAACCATCGTCTATCGCTATGTTCTGGCACAGGCTGGCGCACATTTATACGATGATAAACCGATTCCACCAGAAAATATCAGCATGACATATTGGTTTGTCGGGCATGATGGGGAGCAAATAACATTTGATTATTCCGCAGACCAGATGCAAGCCGATGAAGATATGTTACTGGGACTCATCAACGACATCGCCAAAGCCAATTTATTCCCATTAACGACAGATACGCGACATTGCACATTTTGTACCTATCGTTCACTCTGTAATCGGGGTGAGACAGCAGGGCAGTGGGATGACTTTGAAATCGATGAAGCAACCATTGAGGGTGACGACTTTGAACTTGATTTCGACCAAATAGCCGAGATTGAATTTTGATGCGCGAATGGCTTGATCCAAAACTTGTGATTGTTCCCGATAACCTGCGTGAAGCAGTTGGGGGACATCCTCTGATTGCCGAGCATTTGGTGCGGAAGGGTATCATGACTCCTTCTGCTATTACACGCTTTCTATCCGCAGAACATTATACGCCTGCATCCCCGTATGAATTGCCTGATATGGATAAAGCGGTTGATCGTCTGAGTCGGGCAATTAAAAATAAAGAGTCGATATTGGTCTGGGGTGATTTTGATGTTGATGGGCAGACCTCAACGGCGTTACTAGTATCGGCATTACGGAAATTAGGTGCGAGGGTCAATTATCATGTGCCGAATCGCTTTACAGAAGGGCATGGCATCCATCTTGAAACGCTGAAAACGTATCTCGATGGTGGCATTGATTTATTGCTGACCTGCGACACAGGGATTTCGGCACATGACGCGGTTGATTATGCCAATAGTCGTGGTGTTGATGTCGTGATAACAGATCATCACGCCTTACCCGAAACATTGCCAAATGCGTTTGCAGTAGTTAATCCACGCCGCTTACCAGAAGGGCATCTACTGATCGAATTACCGGGAGTCGGGACAGCCTATAAAGTAATCGAAGCACTATATAATGAAGAGAGTACCGATTTCCTCGTAGATTTGGTCGCAATGGGTATTGTTGCTGATGTGATGGTTCAGGTGGATGATACCCGTTATTTGCTCCAACGAGGGCTTGATGTGCTACGGGAAAATAACCGAATCGGCTTACGCGCGATGTTGGAAAAAGCTGAGATTCAACCACAAGACATCAACGAAGGGCACATCGGTTTTACGCTTGCACCACGCTTGAATGCGATGGGGCGGTTAGGGGATGCCAATCCATCGGTTGAATTGTTGATTACTGATGATTGGGAACAAGCGCGCATCCTTGCCAATAACCTTGAGGGACTGAATTCGCAACGTAAGTTTCTGTCAAATCAGGTCTATCAATCCGCCGTCGCACAGATCGAAAGCGACCCTGCTTTATTAGAATATGCCGTGATTGTCCTGAGTCATGATGAGTGGCATACAGGGGTAGTTGGGATTGTTGCCAGTCGATTGGTCGAGCAATATGGAATGCCTGTCGTGTTGATTGCGACCCCTGATGAGATCGGGCGGGGTTCGGCAAGGTCGGTGGCAGGCGTTGATATTACGGATGCGATTCGCCAAGTTCAACAACATGTGATTCGCTTTGGTGGGCATACGATGGCGGCGGGCATGAGTTTACCAACGGAAAATATCTTTGCATTTCGGCGTGAATTGTCGCAAGTTGTACGAGAAATGCTTGGTGGTGTTGAACTTAAGCCGACGTTGGCTATTGATGGCTATATTGGATTGGCGGATATTTCACTGGATTTGACGCAAGATATTGAACGACTTGCGCCGTTTGGGAATGGCAATCCACCGCTTATTTTAGCGACTCCTAATGTTAAGATTTCGAGCCGATCACAATTAGGGCGACGAGGCGATCATCTTCAGTTGCGGATTGAAGACGAGCAGGGCAATCGGCAGAAAGTGGTTTGGTGGCGTGGGGCAGGTCAAAGTTTACCTGTGGGACAATTTGATCTGGCATATACGATTCGGACAAGTACGTATAAAGGCAATCGGGAAGCGATGGTCGAGTGGCTGGATTATCGTCAACTAGCTACAACCGTGACTGATGTACGCCAGAATGACGGTTTGTATGAAGTTATTGATTATCGGCATAGTGAAAACCGTCTAGCTGATATTGATGATATGCTGAAACAATTCCCTGATGCGGTGGTATGGTCAGAAGTGGATAAGGTGGTGGAAGGGGTTGGACGATTAAATTTATCAGAATCTGAAACATTGATTGTTTGGACAATCCCACCTGAATCATCGGTTTGGTCAGCTGGATTAGAAACGGTCAATCCATCACGTTTGATATTGTTTGGCGAACGCCCCGATGTTGAGACATCTGCTAAATTTATGGCGCGCTTGGTGGGCTTAGTCAAATATGCGCTGAATAATCGAGCAGGGCAGGTGCGATTAGAAGAATTAGCAATGGCAATGGGGCATCGAGATTTAACAGTACAAGTCGGTTTGCAGGTGATGCGCGCAATGGGTAAAATCAATTATCAGATTTCTTCGACAGGTTCATATCAACTGATACCAACCGATCAACCACCAACCGATAAGCTGGACATGCTACACCATCGGCTGGAGTTGTTATTGCGTGAAACAAAAGCGTATCGTGATTACTGGTCTCGTGCAACGATACTTGGTAATTGATAATGTAACGGATGATGCGTTGACTACTTTTAGATCTAATAATTATTTATCGAAATATAGGACAATCAAAAAATGACATTTGAACAATCTGTTTCTTGGTGGTGTTTTCAACGGGCTGACATTGATGAGATTGATTTAATCACGACAATTAAGGACATCGGGTATCCTGCGGTTGAATTGATGCCAGTGGATAAATTTCAGTTAGCAATCGATCATGGTCTAAAAATCGTCACACATGGGTTACATGCGCCACTGGAACAAGGGGTCAGCCATACAAAATATTGGGATGACATCAAACGGCAATCCGATAAAAATTTGGAGCTAGCAGTTAAATGGAATATCCCGAATATGATCGTGTTTAGTGGTAATCGGGAAGGGCTGGACGATGAAACGGGCGCAGAAAACGCGATTAAACACCTCGAAATTTTGGGGAAAGATGCCGAATCTGCTGGCATTATGCTCATTCTGGAATTGCTGAATAGTAAGGTGAATCATATTGATTATCAATGTGATAAAACCGAATGGGGCGTAAAAGTTGTTTCAGCAGTAGATTCGCCTAATGTGCGATTATTATATGACATCTACCATATGCAAGTGATGGAAGGGGATATTATTCAAACCATACGGGATAATCATCAATGGTTTGCCCATTATCATACGGCAGGTGTTCCCGGACGCAATGAAATTGATGATTCTCAAGAATTGAATTATCGTCCTATTTGCCAAGCGATGGATGAAACAGGTTACACAGGTTATTTGGGACAGGAATTTATCCCAACAAAAGATTGGAAAGCGTCTTTGAAATACGCTTTTGATATTTGCAATGTTGGGTAGCAAATAATCGTGAGATGTACATAAAGATTTGGGGAGTGCGAATGATTGCGTATAGAGAATTTTGCACTCTCCTGTTTCCTCAAATTTTAATATCCATGAACTCGCTTTTATTATTCTTTGCAACGATAAACGTATTCATTTATACTTATAATCAGTTGGTAACCTTATTTTGGGGAATAGTATTATGTTTCGTTTACTGTTTACCGTCTATGTGTTATACACCTTCCTTGTTACAATCCCAATTTTTGCACAGAATGACTCCTGCCCAACCCTTGTACAATCTGCTTTAGAAACTGTAGAGTCCTCATGTACGGGAACCGGACGTAATCAAGTTTGCTATGGGAATATTGAATTATCGGCAGTAATTGCTGATGATGTGCCCGAATTTGTTTTTGAGGCTCCGGGTGACCTTGCCGAGATTGCCTTTATTCAATCTCTTCAATTGAGCGTCCTAAGAACTCCCGATGAGTGGGGAATTGCTTTGATGAAGATTCAAGCTAATCTTCCAGATACAATTCCCGGCCAGAACGTGACCATGCTTCTTTTTGGGGATGTGTATATCGAGAACCAAGCGGAGATGCTCCCTGATCCATTGCCAGGGACAATTACTACGTCTGCTAACTTACGGTCTGGTCCGAGTACAGATTACCGTGTTGTGGGTGCTGGACCAGCTAATGAAAATGTTGTTGTCGATGCGCGAAACGAAGCTGGTGATTGGTTCCGTATTTTCCGTCCCGACACAGGTGATCTTGCATGGATTTTTGGCTCACTTATCGAAATTGATGGTGACTCGACTAGCTTAACAGTTGTTGAGGTTGATGACCCTGCCGCTACAGGGCAGTTTGGACCAATGCAGGCTTTCTTTTTCCGAAGTGGCATCGGTGATATTAGCTGTGAAGAAGCTCCACCAGATGGAATACTTATTCAGACCCCAGAAGGAACTCAAACAGTGAGCCTAAGTGCAAATGATGTCCGAATTCAACTTGGATCAACGGCATTTCTAACAGCTGTGCCCGATGATTTCATGACAATTACGTTATTGGAAGGGCAAGGAACAGTCACAGCACAGGGACGATCAGTGACCGTTCCGACAGGGCTGAGGGCGCGCGTCCCGCTTGATAGTGGTGGCTTACCAAGTGGTCCACCTGAACTGATTACTTATGAGTCCGAGGATGTTCAAGCACTTCCAGTTCAGATTTTAGAGAATCCATTCGATATTCCCGAGCCAGCTGAAATCCCTACGCCATTGCCTAACCCCTCAGTTGGTTATGCCGGTACATGGAACATTGGGCCGACTCCACCAGTCAATTGTAGTAATGGTCTGAAATTATTGGGAGGAGGAGGAGGGTATTCGGTCAACCTCGAAGCAACATCTGATGGACTGAGCTGGAATGGACGACCAATGACAAAGGTAAGTGATTCTGTCTATGTGCTGACTTTAAACCAGTCAAATGGCACGATTGCGACTAATACCTTTAATTTTACTAGCAATAATAGCGGTACATATACCTTTACTTTCGATGTCAATGGGGTTAGCACTTTCGGTTGTAACGAAATCGTTTCTTCTAGTTCTTCATTGTCACGGTAATGTACTTCTGCTTATATATGCGGTTTTTCTGCGATCACTTTTTCTTTTTCAAATTCTTGGAGTAGGGCAACACCAGCGATGATGACGACCATACCAAAAACCATTGTTGATGTGAATTCCTCTCCAAGAATTAGCACACCACCAAATCCTGCGATGATTGGAATGATATATGAAGTCATGGCTGCTGGCGTTGCACCAAAGCGCTTGATGTTATAGAACGCTAATAATAAACCGAAGAACGTCCCAATGATGGCGGCATATAACAGTGCAACATATCCTTGACCAGTTACTTCCGTCATATTAAAACCAGCGAAGGCTAGAGAGAAGGGCATAATTGTCATACTTGCGGTGAAAATACGAATACTTGCGACATCAAAGGAATCGTACCCTTTAAGATATTTCCGTGCATAGATCGTCATGATCGAACTACAAATAATCGAGACACTGATTAAGATATATCCTGTTGGTGGGGCATCGGTCATATTGGGTAAACCATTTTCACCATTCAGCGCCAACATGATTGCACCACCGAGTGCCAATGACACACCAAAGATTTTGCGTGGATTAAGTGATTCATCAGGTAACCAAAAGTGGGCAAGAACAACTGTGATTGCGGGTACGGTTGTCAGCAACAGGGACGATACACCTGTTGATTGATATTGAAGTGAACCGACAACGCAGGTCATTGGAATCGCTGTTCCGAGTATTCCCAATAAACTTGCTCGTTTCCATAATTCAATATTTCGAGGAATTTTCTTACCCGACATAAACCAGTACACTAGCAGATGCGCGATACTGGCAATTACCATTCGGAGTCCTATGTATGTTGTTGGGTCATATTGTCCAACACTAAAACGAGATGCGATCAATGTTGAACCATAAAGAAAGCCGAGGAGTATGACAAAAGGAAGGGCTTGAATACTCAATTGATTTACCTTGATGAAGTACAGTAATGATTGAGTTGAGTATAGCAGTCTGAAAAATAAAAGTATACGTTAAGATTTAGTTTTCAATGATGTGAATGTACGTTGTTGAACCATGAATTTGGGGTAGGGGGAGTGTTTTAAAAGTGGGAAAGTTATCGGTAATAAGTCTATAGAATTTAGGGTATAAAGGGTTTTTCCG
>Ga0070728_10005778_pt1 | contig 12022 bp, 10 predicted proteins | sample tdDd471_FD_66723 | JGI IMG/M metagenome (GOLD analysis project Ga0070728, IMG submission 66723) | Marine sediment microbial communities from the Atlantic coast under amendment with organic carbon and nitrate - tdDd47.1 | ecosystem: Environmental > Aquatic > Marine > Coastal > Sediment | place...
GCTGTATCTAAAGAAATTCCCGCAGATCGATCAGTTGTACGCCAAGCCTGCCGGCGAGCATGAGGAAACTATCGCCAAACGCCTGAAGGCCGCCAACTTCTATTGCATCAAACCTGGCTGGATCCGCTTTATCGATAACGCCAAGGGCTTCGGTTACCGCGATGAGTTTGAGCTGTAGCAAGCCCTGTTAAAGACACAAAAAAGCCCCGCCCTGTTTCCAGAGCGGGGCTTTTGTTTGAGCTTTAGAAAAGCTTATTCCTGAACTTCGCCCGACGCGTACGGCGGGAACGGACCTAAGTGCAGGCCGCTGTCCACGATCAGGGTTTCGCCGGTGACCACTGCGGCACCGAACAGGAACCACACCAGCACTTCAGCCACTTCTTCAGCGGTTGCCACTTTCTTCAGCGGCAGGCCTTCGGCAGTTGCTGCGAGCATAGCTTCGTACTGGTCATCACCGAGGCCGCCTTTCAGCCAGCGGGTCTGGATCATGCCGGGTACGACGGTGTTGATGCGAATCTCGGGGCCGAGTACGTGAGCCAGTGACTTGGTCATCAGGTTCAGTGCGGCTTTCGATGCAGCGTAAGGAATCGACGAGGCGATACCGGTGACGCCACCAATGGATGAGTCATTGACGATCGCGCCGCCATTCTTACGCATGTGCGGCTCAACGGCGCGGATCATCTGATACGGGCCGACCACGTTGACGGCATAGATATCAAGGAAGTCCTGCTTATCAACGCCATCCATCTGCGGGAACGGGTTGAACTTGGTGCGGGCAGCGTTATTGATCAGGTAGTCAATGCGGCCCCAGTTATCAATTGCGGCCTGAGCCATTGCCCGGCAGTCGGCATCTTCCGATACGTCAGCCTGGAAAGTGATTGCTTCGACGCCATGTGCACGACATGCTTCAGCCGTTTCTTCGGCATCGTCTTTACTGCGGGTGTAGTTCACAACTACGTTGCAGCCTTTCTCGGCCAGCATAATTACTGCTGCGGCACCAACTCCGGTTGCTGAACCGGTGACGATCGCAACTTTGCGTTCGTTGTCAGCCATGATAAATCCTCTAATGCTTGTTTAATTGACGGCGGCAGGACCGCAATCAGAATTTGTGTCAGGAGGGGCAAAACGACTTCTAGCCCGTTAAAGGAGGCGTACTTTAGCGGTTTTTCGACGAATTTGCGCGCCTTTTGCCCGGTTTGGGGCGATTCGCACAAGGCCTTGCCTGAACAGACAATAAAAAAGGCGCACCGGAGTGCGCCTTTTCATGCCCGGACTGTTTTCAAGCCGGAATTAATCCTGAATAAACTCCATCCAGAAGCCGAGCGGGTTGCCCGGTACCGCCAGTTCACCGGCGATAGTCATATCGAAGCCGTCATCGGCCAGCCACGCAACGCCGGAGAATGAATACTGCGTTTCAGAGTTGTCTTCCAGCGTACAGAACTCAGTGCCGCTCGCTTCAAACGCGTTGTACTCCGGATCAATCTGCTCGAAGTCGAGTTCCATGTAGCAGTCGGCATCGCTGTTCTCTGAGCTTTCGTAGCTGGTCGTTTCCCAAATGTCATCTTCGTCGATGTAGTTGATATCAACGGTGGTGTCGTCGATGCCGACCCAGAAATCAAATGGGATCAGGTCATCACGGGATACTTCAGCATCAAAGTCGCCGGTGCTTTCGGCCCAGGCGGCGTTGTAGTACTGCTCATTGCCGTTGTCGTAGCTTTCGAGAATGTTGGCACAGAATGCTTTGCCGTCCAGAAAAGGCTCTTCGGGTGCGTCAGGCACTACAACTTCGGCGACAAAGTAAGACCGGTCGTCGCCGACATCGGCAAACTCACCGAAGCAATAGTCATCTTCGTTGAGAATAGGGTCTGTCAGGATTGTGGCGTTACCACTGCCGAATATCGGGCCGTAGAAACCTGCGATATCCGGATTTCTGGACACTTCGTAGACGCTGTCGAACTTACCGTTGATCCGGGTGGCAATGGTCGCGTCGCTTTCCGGGACGTCGGGAATATCACCAAAGACATTGCCGAAGTACAGGTAAGTACTGCCCGGGTCATACACCCAGCGAAACGCGGCTGTTCCATTGGGCAGTACGATGCCGTCGAGTTGTTCTATAGAGAGCGCCTGAGTGTTTACCGCAACGACCTGAGGCGGGTCAGCTTCAACCATCTCGCCGTTGTAGATACCGGCAGCAGCGCCGGCGGTTTTGGCAGCGTCATCGCTGCAGCCGCTTACAGTGAGAATCACCAAGCCGGCAGTCATCATGACAAAACGGTTCTTACTCATGCTTCATCCCTGAAATTATTGTTAAATCAAACTGTTAGCTTTTGCCAACCGGAGGCGAATACTAGCATGACCAAATCTGCCTTCAAGAAGATTTGCGCGGGCTGCCCGAAACTTTCTAATTGCCCCCCAATATGACCGCCTGCCGCCGTTTTTTGCTATGGTTCGCCGTCAGGTCAATGCAATAACCACTGTATTTTGGAGCACTACAACAATGCCGTTTAAAGATATGCGTGAGTTTCTGAAAGCTCTCGACAATGAAGGTCAGCTCAAACAGATCGATGTGCCCATCAAGGCGGGCCATGGCGACAACGAGTTGCAGGCCCTGATGCGCCTGCTGTGCCAGAACGATGGCCCGGCAGCAATGCTAAACAACCTTGAGGACTACAAAGGTCCTGACGTCCCGGTAATCTTCAACCCGTTCGGTACGCGCGAACGCACCGCGATGATGATCGACTGCAAAGAACCTCTGGAGATGAAGAAGAAACATGCGGCGGTGCTTTCGGATCCGTCTACCTGGCACAAGCCGGTGGTGGTCGACAGCGACAAGGCTCCTTGTAAAGAAGTCATCATCAAGAAAGAAGACATCTCGCTCGATAAAGATCTGCCGCACGTCTTCTTTGGTAAAGAGGCGGCCTCTTATATAACCGGCGGTCTGGGTATTACCAAAGATCCTGAAAACGGTCAGGTGAATATGGGTTGCTACCGCGCAACCCAGATGTGGAACGCCGTGCATCCTACCGGTGAGGAATACACCGAGGAAATGCAGAAGAACCAGTTGTCGGTGTTCTGTTTCTGGAACCCGCCGATGAGTCACATCGGTCTCCATCTGGCCAAGGCGACGGCTATGGGCAAGCCTCTGGAAGTCGCTTTTGCGCTTCAGTGCGATCCTGCGCTGCATATCGCCGGTGCGACCAGCGTGCCGTTCGGGCAGGATGAAATTGAATTCGCCGGCGGCCTGCGTGGCGAAGCTGTTGAAGTGGTGAAGTGCGAAACAGTTGACCTGGAAGTTCCGGCAACAGCCGAATACATCATCGAAGGTGTGTTTATCCCTGAGTCGGAGACGGTTATTGGTAACCATTCCAACCCGGTCGGTTACTACGATGCGGTTCAGGTGTTCCCGCGCTTCGAGGTTACCTGCATCACGCACCGGAAGGATCCGCTGTGGTACGCCACCATGGAAATGGTGCCGCCGTTCGATCACAACTATCAGGCTCTGCTGCCGGTAGAGGGAGAGATTCTGGCCGATCTGCAGCGCAAGATTCCGGAAGTGCAGGACGTTGTGGTTACGCCCAACATGACCTACATCGTGCAGTTATCCGTCGATGGTGCGCAGAAGCCGCATGCCGAGTTCGGCAAGTATGTTCTGCATGCTGTCTGGGGTGCCGCCGGTCGCTGGGGGCGCACTGCCAAGTTTGTTTATGTGGTTGGTCCGGACGTAGACCCTTACGACATGGATTCTATCGAGTGGGCGGTGGCGACCCGCGTTATGCCTGCAGAGGACACCATTATTAATGAGTCCGGTCAGGCGTTCGTGCTCGATCCGTCCGCACCGAAAGGTCACCACGGGTTCCCGGTAACCGGTTCGCAGATGGGGATTGACGCAACGATCAAGGTGCCTGAGCGTTTCACCGAGTATCAGGAGGTCAGCTTCCCGCCGCAGGAGAAAGTCGATTCCCTTGCTGAGAAGCTGAAGGACATCCTTTAAAGATGCAGCGTAGAAAAGGGTCGGCATTGCCGGCCCTTTTTTTATTTCTATTAGAATGGCACGTATGAGCGGGCTGACGATCACCGACAAGATTATTCGTAAGGCTGCAGGTAAAGAAAACCTGCGGGATAGTCTGCGTGTGGGCGAGATTGTGACTTGTGATGTCGATCTGGCATTGCTGCTGGATTCCGGCGGACCGCGGCGAATCTGGCCGCGCCTCAAAGAACTTAATGCAGGCGTCTGGGACCCTGACAAGATCGTGTTGTGCACCGACCATTTTGTGCCGGCTGTCGATGCCGCCTCCGCAGCAATACTAAAACTTACCCGCGAGTTCGCCGCAGAGTTTGGCATTAAGAATTTCTTCGACATGCAGGGCATTGGTCATTTGATGCTGGCAGAAAACGGCTTGCTGCAGCCGGGCATGTTTACTGTCGGTGGCGACTCGCACTCTACGATGGGTGGTGCGTTCGGTTGCTACATGTCGGGCTTCGGCGCGATTGAGATGACGGGCGTCACGGTGACCGGCCAGATCTGGTTGCCGGTGCCGGAGACTATCCGCATCAACTGGAACGGCGACTTCGGTGCCGGAGTGTCAGCCAAGGACATCATGCTGAAGCTGTGCCGCGAACTGGGTATGAACAACGGTGGCAAGGTGCTGGAATTTGGCGGCACTACAGTAAGCGCCATGGACATGCAGGAGCGCGGCACGCTGTGCAATATGGCCGCCGAGATCGGTGCCGAAACGGGTATCGTTGAACCCGACGAAACTACTATGAGCGCGATACGCGCAGGTGGTAACGAACCGGCTGCCGATGCGCTCGACTGGTGCAGCGATGCTGATGCTGTTTATTCATCGGTGCACGAATTCAATGCGGCAGACCTCGTGCCGCAAATCGCAGCACCCCATACGCCTGCCAACTCCGGAGCAGCAGACGATTACCGGGGCGTGAAAATTGATCAGGCTTACGTGGGTTCCTGTGTGGGCGCGAAGCACAGCGATCTCACGATGCTCGCCGAAGTGCTGCGCGGCCGGAAGGTGAGTTCCGGCACACGTTTAATGGTTGCTCCGGCATCGAACAGGGTAATGACCGAGGCAGCTGCAGACGGCACGCTGGCGGCAATTACCGAGGCGGGTGCGATCATGCTGCCGACAGGCTGTGGTGCCTGCGCGGCACTCGGCGCCGGAGTGCTGGCCGACGGTGAAGTCTGTATCTCGACCACCAATCGCAATTTCAAAGGCCGCATGGGCTCGAATGAGGCCAGCGTTTACCTGGGCTCGCCCTACAGCGTGGCTGCTGCTGCCGTTGCCGGCGAAATTATTGATCCCAGAGAACTGTTGTCATGAACAGCACGACGGGCAAAGCCTGGGTCTACGGCGATAACGTCAACACCGATGTGATGGCGCCGGGTTTGTACTTTAAAGACTCGATGGATGTGATGGCGGCGCATTGCCTCGAAGCTATCGATCCTGAATTTGCACCGAATGTGCAGCCGGGCGATGTAGTAGTTGGTGCAGAAAACTTCGGTGTTGGTTCAGCGCGCGAGCAAGCGGCCATGGCCTTTGCCTATCACAAGGTTGGCGTCATTCTGGCCGGTTCTTACGGACGAATTTTCTACCGCAACGCCCTTAACTTCGGTGTGCCGCTACTTAAGTTCCCGCAGTACGGCGAAATCAGCAAGGGTGATGAGTTACAGGTCGACCCCGTCGCCGGAACAATCGAGAATCGCACGACAGGCATGAAATATCAGGTGGAGCCATTACCGGAATTTCTGCTGGATATGATTAACGCAGGCGGGCTGATGCCGTGGTTGCACCAACGCCTGCAGGAGACAAGCGAATGAACCCTGCCGAACGATTGCGCGAAGCGCTGAGTGCCAGTACTAGTGCTGGCGCACCTGTTGTTGCACCCGGTGTCTATGACGCACTGACAGCCTTGTTGGTCGAGCAGGCCGGCTTCAAGTGCGCCTACCTGAGCGGCGCCAGCGTGTCTTTCACACGACTGGGCCGGCCCGACCTGGGGCTGACGTCAATGAACGAGGTGGCCGACACCATCGGTAACATCCGGGAGCGCACCGACATATCGTTGGTGGTCGATGCCGACACAGGTTTTGGTAACGCATTGAACGTGAAGCGCACCGTGAAGTTGTTCGAACGGATGGGCGCTTCGTGTATTCAGTTGGAAGACCAGACGTTGCCGAAACGCTGTGGGCACTTGTCGGGCAAGACGCTGGTGCCGGTTACCGAGATGACCGGCAAGCTCAAGGCTGCGCTTGATGCCCGTACCGATGAGGCAACAATGATTATGGCCCGCACAGATGCGCTGGCTGTTGATGGCATCGATGCAGCACTCGATCGTGCCGATGCGTACGTCGAAGCAGGTGCCGACATATTGTTTGTCGAAGCGCCGGCGGACGAGGCTCAACTTAAACAGGTCGCTGACCGGCTGGCCGCCAAAGTGCCGCTGTTGGTCAATATGGTTGAGGGCGGCCGCACGCCGTTGATGCCGGCCGCGAAACTCGGTGAACTGGGGTTCAGTCTGGTGATCTATCCGGGCGCGATGGTGCGGGTGGTTGCCAAGGCGGCAACCGATTATCTAAATGTGCTAAATACGGATGGCACTACATTGAATATGCTCGACAATATGTTCGACTTCAGTCAAATCATGGAGTTAGTGGGCTTGAGCGAGATGGTGTCCGACGGCCAGACCTATTCGGACGATATCCAGAGCGCTACAGACCACCCGAACTATCGCAAGTAATAGATAATCAGCACCGCAGTACGCAGGATTAAAAAGGATATTCCGATGACCAGCGCCGCAGAGAACACCGTTTCCGGTCCTTTAACAGATGAGCAGGTACAGCAGTTCCGTGAGCAGGGTTATCTGGTTGTGCCCGGCTTGTTTACGCCGGAGGAAATGGTGCCCATTACTGAATGGGTCAACGAGGTCGAGAACTGGCCGGAAACTCCGGGCAAATGGATGATGTATTTCGAGGAAACGGAGAACGCCCGTTTGCTCAATCGAATCGAAAATGTTCTGCCTCACCATGAGAACTTTATGGCGCTGGCTACCGGCGACAAAATGCAGGGTGCCTGCGGGCAGCTCTTTGGTGAGCCGGCGGTACTTTTTAAGGACAAAATTAATTTCAAGAAGGCCGGCGGCGGCGGGTTCGAATCACATCAGGATGTGCAGGCTGGCTGGGGAACCTATGCCGACCTGCATATAACCTGCCTGATTACTGTTGACAAGACGACCGTCGAAAACGGCTGCCTGGAAATGGTCGGCGGCTTTCATAACCGCGGTCTGCTCGGTGACGAGTGGGTGCCACTCGATGACAACGCCGTAGAAATGGAATACGTCAAGGTTGAAGCAGAGCCGGGTGACGCAGTGTTTTTCGATTCTTATGCACCGCATAGGTCCGGCCCGAATAATACTGACCAGTCGCGCCGGGTGCTGTACTACACCTACAACGCCGCATCTCAGGGCGAGCACTTCGAGCAGTACTACATCGACAAGCGCAAGAGCTATCCGCCCGACTGCGAACGTGAAGATGGCAAGGAATACCGCTACCGCGTGTAGCCCCTATCACCTTTGTCCGGACGCTATTGCCTAGTCTAATGTCTAGTGTAGTTGCCGGCTGACTCCGGTAAACTCATCGCATGAAACGCACGACACGCTTTAAAGAGCTGCTGCAATCGCCTGAGCTGGATTTCTTGCTCGAGGCGCATAACGGCATTACCGCAAAAATCGGCGAAGAAGCAGGCTTTAAGGCGCTGTGGGCCGGCGGCCTGTGCATGTCTGCGCAGTACGGCGTGCGCGACAGCAATGAAGCGAGCTGGACTCAGGTCCTCGAAATGCTCGAGTTCATGACCGACGCCACGACTTTGCCGATACTCCTCGATGGCGATACCGGTTACGGCAACTTCAATAACGTTCGGCGGCTGGTCAACAAGCTTGAGCAGCGAAATATTGCTGCAGTTTGCATCGAAGACAAACTGTTTCCGAAGACCAACAGCTTTATCGACGGCAATAAGCAGGAACTTGCCGATATCGACGAGTTCTGCAGCCGGATTAAGGCCGGTAAGGACGCGCAGTCGGATGATGATTTTTGCATCATCACCCGGGTCGAAGCCTTTATTGCCGGCTGGGGTTTGAGCGAGGCGATGAAGCGCGCCGAGGCGTATCACGAAGCCGGCTCCGACGGCATTCTTATTCACAGTGCACTGCGCGACCCGAGCGAAGTGCTGGCATTCAAGAAAGAATGGGCTGATCGCTCGCCTGTAGTCATCGTGCCTACCAAGTACTATTCAACTCCGACTGATGTGTTCCGCGAGGCCGGTTTCTCGATGGCTATCTGGGCCAACCATATGCTGCGCGCGGCAATTGTGGCTTATCAGAAAACCGCTGAAACGCTGGCAAGAGAAGAATCCTTGTTGCCTATCGAGGATCAGATTGTTCCGGTGAAAGAAATTTTCCGGCTGCAGGGTGCGTCGGAGTTGCAGGAAGCTGAAGACCGCTATCTGCCCAAAACCGGAGACTCTGACAAAGTCATTGTTCTGGCCGCAACCCGTGGCTCCGCGCTGGGTGACCTGACAAGAAACAAGCCGAAGGCAATGGTCGATATTCAGGGCCAGCCTCTGCTCGGGCATATTATTGAGGCCTATAACAGCGCAGGCATGAAGGACATCTCTGTGGTTCGCGGCTATCTGGCCGACAAGGTTAATCTGCCCGCGGTTAACTACGTTGATAACGCCGACTATGAAGATACCGGTGAGCTGGTGTCATTGAACAAGGCGCTGCAGGCGGATCCTGAAGACGCTGGTGACCTGTATGTCTCGTTCGGCGATGTGCTGTTTAAGCGCTATATGCTTGAAGAGATGGCCGAACCGGAAGAAGACTTCGTTATCGCTGTCGACACGAACTGGGCCGAATCGGTAAACCGTAATCGTGCGGCCGACTATGTGAGTTGCTCCGAGCCTTATTCACGGCAGGTGTTTAATCAGCGGATATTGCTGACTGCGGCAGGCGAGGAAATCGCGGAAAGCGATATCAATGGCGAGTGGACCAGTTTGCTGCGGGTCTCGCAAAGTGCATTACCGCGGTTTCGCGCGAAGGCTGCCGAACTGGCCGCTGACGACAACAACAAGAAGGCGAAGCTGCATCATCTGCTTGCAGCGCTGGCCGCCGATGGCGAGTCGGTGCGGGTGATTTATACAACCGGTCACTGGTTGGATATAGATACTTTGGATGACCTGGTTGCAGCCGGTAGTTTTTCATAACTGAAGGAAGCCCGGTTTTTTCAGGTTTTTCTTCAGGCTTTTGTCAGGGGGCGACATGATCGAAGCAAAAAGCTTTATCGAAGCTGCACACGCCGCAGGCTTTGGTCTCTATACCGGTGTTCCTTGTTCATACCTCAAGCCATTCATTAATTACGTCATTGATTCGGATGAGCTGCGCTATGTCGGTGCTGCGAATGAAGGCGATGCTGTCGCTATCGGTGCAGGCGCGCAGCTTGGCGGTCAGCGATCGGTCGTCATGTTCCAGAACTCCGGCCTGGGTAATGCAGTTTCGCCGCTGACGTCACTCACCTACACATTCCAGTTGCCGGTGCTATTGATTCCCACGCTGCGCGGTGAACCCGGCGGTGCACCGGATGAGCCGCAGCATGAGTTGATGGGGCAGGTCACCACCGAGCTGCTTGAACTGATGCGCGTCGGCTGGGAGTTTTTTCCCGTTGAGGAAGACCAGATTCAGCCGGCGATTGACCGGGCGCTGACTTATATGGATGACACTAATCGTCCGTACGCACTGGTAATGCGCAAAGGCAGCGTCAGCGCCGTCAAATTGCAGAGCAGCGCTGCCGAAGTGGAGATAACAGGTCCGGTAGTAACGCCCGCTGTCGCGGCTCACAGCCGTCGTGAAATTCTGCAGGCGGTGCAGGGTGCATCTGCTGCTACTGATTTGATTATTGCGACCACCGGTTATACCGGCCGTGAACTGTTTGCGCTCGATGATCGTGACAACCAGTTGTATATGGTTGGCTCAATGGGGTGCGCTTCGACTTTAGGTCTGGGCCTGGCGATTGCACAGCCCGAGCGCCGCGTGATTGTCATCGACGGCGACGGTGCCGCCTTGATGCGTATGGGTGGCATGGCGACAGTCGGCTATGAGCGTCCGCCAAACCTTACGCATGTATTGCTCGACAACGGCCTGCATGAATCAACCGGCGGCCAGTCGACGGTGTCGGGTTCTATCGATTTTTGTGGTGTTGCACGCAGTTGCGGTTACCCGCAAATTGCCAGTGTCGCTGCGCCCTCCGAGGTTCAGGAGTCGATGGATGCGATGAGCAAGGGTTTGGGCTTTATCCACGTGCCGACAATTCCGGGCGTGCCGGAAGACTTGCCACGCCCTGACATTACGCCCCAGCAAGTGGCGCGTCGGTTGCAGGGTTTTATTTCGGGTTATGAGCCAAACCCTCAAGCATTACTTTAGAAGTTAACTACTATGAATCGTGCCATGAAGCGTGAAGTACTACTTAACCCGGGCCCGGTAACACTGTCAGACGGCGTGCGTGCCGCGCTCAACCGCGGCGACTGGTGCCATCGCGAACCTGAATTTGCCGAATTGATGCAGTCGATTAACCGGCGGCTGGCCGCTGTTTATACGGAGACGGTAGCGGATTATGAAGCTGCCACCTTAACCGGCTCCGGCACGTCTGCAGTTGAAGGCATGGTGCAAAGTTTTGCGCCGAAAGATTCGAAAACACTGGTCGTTTCGAACGGTGTTTACGGCGAGCGCATCGCATCGATGCTGGCCATGCAGGGCAAACCGCATGTCTGTACCGGCGGCGACTGGCTCGAAGCTATTAATATGGAGCAGGTGGTGGGCTTGCTCGAAGAGCATCACGATGTGACCACGGTTGTTTCCGTGCAGCATGAGACGACTACCGGCCGCCTGAACGATTTAACCCCCCTCGGCCAGCTGTGCAAAACCCGTGGTCTGACACTGTTGCTCGATAGCGTGAGCAGTTTCGGCGCGGAAGCCATTGATTACGATGGCTGGAATGTCGGTGCTGTAGCAGCGACGGCCAACAAATGCCTGCATTCAGTGCCGGCTTTGTCGTTCGTGCTTGCCCGCAAAGCGTTGTGGCAGCAGCCGTCGCAAGCGGGCAGTGTGTACCTCAATCTTCACAGTTATCACCAGGCGCAGCAGGCCAGCGGGTTTTCACCGTTTACCCAGTCGGTGCAACCGGCGTTTGCGCTCGACGTCGCGCTCGACGAACTCGCGGCCGGGGGAGGCTGGGAGGCGCGTGGCGCAGCTTACCGGGCGCGTGCCGGGAAGATTGCCGCAGCGCTGGAGGCATGCGGTGTTAAGACTTTACTGCCGCAAGCAGATTACTCGTCGGTGCTGTGGACATGGTTATTGCCGGAAGGCTGGACCTATGAAGCGCTGCACGACCGGTTGAAAGCCGAGGGCTTTGTGATCTATGCAGGGCAGGGCAATCTGGCATCCAGTGTGTTCCGTATTGCGCATATGGGTGATATCGACGGCGATATTGATCGTCTGTGCGCGTTGCTGACGGAGTGCTTCAGCTGATGGCTGCAGTGAAACTGGCAGTAATACTGGCGGCGGGCATGGGCACGCGGTTACGGGCGTCGCACTCAGGCATGCCCAAGGGTTTTCTCAAGCTCGGTGAGAAATCGATTGTCGAAGAATCTGTGGAGCGGTTGCGGCTGGCGGGCGTCGAGCAGATTGTGATCGTGACCGGCTACTACGCCGACTTCTATACGGAGTTTGCCGCAGCCAATGCCGACGTGAATACCGTACACAACGAGCAGTTTGCCGATTCCGGCAGCATGTATTCGTTGTGGTGCGCGCGTGACCTTATCGATCAGGGGTTTCTGTTGCTGGAATCCGATCTTGTTTATGAGCAGCGGGCGCTGGATGTTTTGCAGGCAGGCGGCGATAACGCTGTGTTGCTATCGGGCCCGACGGGCGCCGGTGACGAAGTCTATGTTGAAACCGAAGGGGA
>Ga0070728_10005780_pt1 | contig 12018 bp, 9 predicted proteins | sample tdDd471_FD_66723 | JGI IMG/M metagenome (GOLD analysis project Ga0070728, IMG submission 66723) | Marine sediment microbial communities from the Atlantic coast under amendment with organic carbon and nitrate - tdDd47.1 | ecosystem: Environmental > Aquatic > Marine > Coastal > Sediment | place...
AGGATGACCTCGGCGTCGTAGCGATCGACGTGCTCGCCGAATCGGATCATCCGGTCGTTCAACTGGGCCTGGTCGCCGATGACCTCTTGCAACTCGAGAGCCAACTCGTCCAGCTCTCCCTCGGCTCTTTCGTCGTACCACTGGGCTTCGGCGTCATCGAGGTCGGGGGAGAGGATCGTGGCATTCAGCCACAGCCACCACGCACCGGCACTCAGCGCCAACAGGAACAGGAAGAGCGCCGAGATGCGAAAATGCAGAGTGGATGTAAAACGGGGCATCTTCATCTATGTCGACCTACAGGAACTCCTCGGTGAAACGATAGCCGATTCCCCAGACTGTCAGAATCAAGCGAGGGCGGTTGGGGTTGTCTTCAATCTTGTTGCGCAGTCGATTCACGTGGGAGTTCACCGTATGTTCGTAAACATCGGAGTCCTGATCCCAGACCAGATCGAGCAATTGCCGCCGGCTGAAAGTGCGTCCCGGGCGTGCCGCCAAGGTGTAGAGCAGGTCATATTCCTTGACGGTCAACTGCACCGGCTCGCCGTTGACCTGGACCTTGCGCTTGCCGTGATCGATCTTCAACGGGCCCAAGTCCAGAATCCGATCTCCAGAGGAGATGCGGGCCAGCTCTTCGGCCCGTTCGATCCGGCGGTGCAGCACCTTGATCCGCGCTGTCAGTTCACGGATGCTGAACGGCTTTGTCAGGTAGTCATCGCAACCGAGTTCGAGCCCCAGCACCTTGTCGGCCTCCTCACCCCGGGCCGTGAGCATCAGCACGGGGGTGCGGGTGTCGGTGGAGCGGATCTCCCGCAGGACATCGATGCCCGACAGGGTCGGCAGCATCCAGTCCAGCAGAACCATACCGTATTGCCCCGACTGAAACGCTCGCAGACCGGCTTCACCATCCGCAGCAGCGGCCACCTGATAGCCTTCTGCGGTCAGATGCAGGGTCAGCAAATCGATCAATTCACGATCGTCTTCGATTACCAGAATTTTCCGGTTCGATCCGGCCTGACCGGTCATCCTGAGACCATCCTTCCAGTGGGGTCGCGGCGAGCCCTTCTCCATTCGTAAGTACAATTATATCAGAACGATACATGGCGGGCAAGAATAACAATGCCAAAAATATCTGGTATATATAGTGCAAAAAAAGCAGTTTTATGACAATTGGACTTCACTCTCACAAAAAAAGAACGTCACCGTGATACTTTGGTGAATTTCGCACCGCATCATAATGATGGATCCAAGAGGAGTTCGCCCGTTTGGATCCCTTGGTCTGACAACAACCTGCGATTGGCTACTTCGACCATGGACCGTTTTGACGAAGCCAGTTGAGATTCCCGATGTTGTCTCCGGCTTCCGACGAATCCATCCCGGCACGAGGTTCGGATTGCAGGTTGATATTGAGCCGCTGCCCTCGCTCATCGGGTGTAGACAGGCTTCCTGACCGGTCCGATTGCGCCCCCTTTCAGGTCCGGTCGTGTAAGGTCCCGGGTTGCGTTCGTCGCTATCCGGGGCCTTTTCTGTTTTGCCTCTGAACCCATCGCCGCGTTGGACTTGCGGCCGTCGGGGACCTAACTTCGCCGTATGTGGATTAAATCGGATCCGGTATGATGCCGGCGCATCCGGTCCCGATAGACTCATGCAGAGGAATGGATATGGCAGCAGAAGCGTACTCCCTGCCTCCGGTGGGAGAGCCCGTGTAGACATTGCGTGGTGTCAGCAAACACTACGGTGAGAAGCGCGCCGTCGACAACGTCGATCTGGATATTCCCCGCGGTTCCATCTATGGATTTCTCGGTCCCAATGGGGCGGGCAAGACGACCACCATTCGCGCCATCATGAAGATCATCCTGCCTGATGCCGGGGATATTCTGTTTGCCGGCCGCCCGCTGGACAAGAGACTCCGGGACAGGATCGGCTATCTGCCGGAAGAGCGCGGCCTGTATCGCAAGATGAAGTGCGTGGACCAGCTGGCCTATCTGGCCGAGTTGAAGGGCGTGGGACGTCGGGACGCCCGGCAACGGGCCGACCACTGGCTCGAACGTATGGGATTGTCCGAATGGCGGGACCGACAGGTGGATGCCTTGAGCAAGGGCATGCAGCAGAAGATCCAGTTCGCTGCGACCTTTATATTTGAACCGGATCTGGTGATCCTGGACGAGGTGTTCAGCGGATTGGATCCCCTGAATATCGAACTGTTGCGGGACATGATCCTGGAGGAGAAGGACAAGGGCACGACGGTCATCTTCTCCACCCACATGCTGTCCGAGGCCGAAAAGATCTGTGACGCCATCTGTCTCATCGAAGGGGGCGAGGTCATCGTCGACGGTACCATGGCCGATGTGCGGGCCGGCTTTCCTTTACGCTCGGTTCGGGTAGCCTGGGATGGAAACGTGGAGCCACCGGCGGAGTTGGCCGGGGTGTTGCATCGTGAATTCAACGAGGGGACCTGGCAATTGACGTTGGCCGAGGGGATCGATCCTCCCACGTTGCTGCCGCCGCTGACGGCCGCCGGGCCGTTGACCCTGTTCTCCGCCAATCGCCCGACCCTCAACGAGATATTCCTTGAAGCGGTGGCTCGGCACCGTGGGGAGGTGCCGGCATGAGTCGGGTTCTGACCATCGTCCGCAAGGAATACCTCGAGCGAGTGAAATCCAAGAGTTTCATCATCGGCACGGTGCTGGGACCGGTCCTGATGTCCCTGGTCATCGTCGTGCCCCTGCTGGTCGCCAACTCGGGCGCCGACGACGAGCGCACCATCGGGGTCGTCGATGTGTCCGGCGAGTTTTTTGCGCCCCTGCAGGAGGCCCTGGCCGACCAGGGACGGCAGGGCGTTCGGCTGTTGCCCTTGAACAGCGAGGGCAAGTCCACAGAGCAGTGCGTGGAGGACCTGAAGCGCATGATCCTCGAGGAATCGGTGCACAGCGGCGTGGTCATCGCCGATGACTTCATCGACTCCCGTGAGATCGCCTTCTACAACAAGTCGGTCAGTTCGCTGGTCGTCCGGGACGAGATCCTGCGCCCGGCCCTGAACCGGCTCCTGAGGGAAGGGCGGTTCGCCCGGGTCGAGGTCCCCGATACGCTATTCAACTACCTGGCGGCGCGCTCCGATTGGACCAGCATCTCGGTCACCGCCGAGGGTGGCGAGGAGGAGCAGGACGAGGCGGTTTCCTTCGCCATGGCATTCACGCTGATCATGATCATCTACATCATGGTCATCATGTACGGCAGCCATACGTTGACGGCGGTGATAGAGGAAAAAAGCAGTCGGATGGTGGAATTGCTGCTGGCGAGTGTCACGCCGGGAAACCTCATGCTGGGCAAAGTTCTGGGTATCGGCCTGGCGGGTTTGACGCAGTTTGGAATCTGGGCCGGTGCCTTCTTTTTCCTGTCCCAGCGCGGGGTCTCGGTCGGTGAGGTCACGCTCGATGTCGGGTTCCTGACCCCGGTGATCCTGGTCTCTTTCGTTGTCTTTTTCCTGCTGGGGTTCTTTCTTTACGCCACCCTGTATGCCGGCTTCGGGGCCATGTGCAACACGGTGCAGGACAGTCAGCAGTTTCACACTCCGCTGGCCATGGGACTGGTCATCCCCATGCTACTGTTGAGCCTCGTGCTGCGGGCACCGGATTCAACGCTGTCGGTGGTGCTCAGCCTGGTCCCCCTGTTTTCACCGGTGCTGATGTTCATGCGCGTCTGCGTGGAGACGCCGCCGCTGTGGCAGATCGGACTGTCCTGGGGACTGCTGGTGATCTCCATCTGGCTGGCGTCGCGCATGGCCGGCAAGTTGTTCCGGATGGGAATCCTGATGTACGGGGCGTCTCCCAACTGGGCGACGCTGTTCAAGGTGCTGCGCGACTGACGGTCGCTGGACATCGGCTCTGCACAAGACGAACCCGGACCGCCGATCGCGGTCCGGGTTCAGTTCAAGGATCGACGACGGAGTCTCAGGGCATCAACTCAAGACTGAATTGATCACCCACCTCGATGGCATCCACGATCTCCATGCCGTCCACGACCGCGCCGAAGACCGTATATCGGCCGTTCAGGTGGGGCTGCGCCGAAAGGGTCACGAAGAACTGGCTGCCGCCGGTGTCCTTGCCGTCGTGGGCGATTCCCACGATGGTTCGGCGGTAAGGGATCGGGCTCCACTCGCTGCGTATGCTGTAGCCCGGACCCCCTGAACCGTCGCCGCGGGGGTCGCCTCCCTGTACGACAAAATCCGGAACGACCCGGTGAAAAGTCAGATCGTTGTAGAATCCACGTTCGATCAAATGGACGAAACTGGCGCAGGTGTTCGGAGCGATGTCGCCGTCCAGGCGAATCACGAAGGAGCCGCGATCTGTCCGGCAAAGCACCTCGGGCGCGGACCAGGGTAGGCGCACTGCCGGTTGCCCGGGATCACGCCGGTGGGCAGGCAACGTCGCCAGCAGGCTGGCTTCGGTGGGGATCAGTCGCGCCGGCAACAGCCCGGTCGCAAGAGCGGCTTGCCGCCCTTCCCTGCGAATCCGGATATCTGCCGAATCGAAGGACTCGGAGAGCACTCTGGCCGCCACCGTGTTGAGACTCTCGGTCGGGACCCAGCCCGGTTCGATTGCGGCAGAATCGGCGGGTGTAAAAACCGCCTGCAGCCCAGCCAGAGCGCCGCGACGCAGATCCGAGCGATAGGGGCCGTCGGCACGATCCCAGAGGTCGACCAGGGCCCCACAGGCCGGTTCGCCGGGGAACCCGCCGAGCAGTCCGGCGGCCGTGGTAGCGACCACGAAATCGTTATCCGTCGTCGCCAGAATCAGGCGATGAGCGACCAGATCCTCGGGAACTCCCTCCGGCACAGTGGATCGCCGTTCAACCCAGATATGAACCATGCCCTCGAGAGCGGCGCCGCGCACCATCGCGTTGCGGACTGCCTGCCGTACCGGTCGGTTGAAGCCTTCCTGGAAATCGGCAGCGGCATAGCGAGCGACGTGCAGCAGGGCGTCGGGATGGATCCGACTCAGGGCGTGCAGGCCGGCGGCCAGAGCCTGGGGAACTTCTTCGGCCGAGACAGCCTGTACCAATGGGCCCGCGGCTCCGGAACCTCGCAGGGCCGCCCATGCACGCATCGCCGCCGCCCGGACGGCCACATGCTCGCTGGCAATGTGGGAGCGGGCTGCGCGAGCCAGGCGGATGCGCCAAACCGGTAGCAGACTCTCTCGCTCGGCGGCTTCCGCCGGCACCGGCAGATCGCCGACGGCCTGTTCCATAGCACCCAAGGCTGTGGCCGCGACATGGGGATCTTCCCGGCCGGCTGCGGCGATGAGCAGAGCGGCGATCATATCGGAATCGTAACCAGCCGACGCGACGTCTGCGGCTCCGTCACCGGCCTCATCGAGCAGATGAACCGCCAGGTTGCCCAGCGCTCGGCAACCTCCGATCTCGACCCGCGAGAGATCCCGTTCCCGAAACTGATCATGGCTCGCGAAGCCTGCCAGGATCGCCAGCAGCGATTCGTGATGGTCGACGGCCGCCAGGGCCCGGTAGGCCTGGACGCGGACCTGGGGATGCTTGCCGCGGGCATGAGGGGTGAGCAGGGGGATCAGGGTCGGGTCCGGAATGAGCTGAGCGCAACGCAGGACCCGCCACAGTACCTCTGGCTCGACCCGGGTCAGTCCGGCGGAGATGGCCTCGACGAGGCGCTGCCTCTCAATATCCCCGCTCCGGTTCCGCAAGCCATTCCAGGCCATGGCCGCTTCCCCGGGGTCCTCACCGGTCGCGGCAGCCAGCAGGGCCATGCCTTCGTTGGAGATATGCGCCAGTCCGGACAGAGCCGCCAGCCGCACCGATTGATGGGGGTCCGCGGCGGCCGCTTCGAGGGCCGGTACCGCCCCGTAATCGCCCAGCAGTCCGAGGCTGAAGGCAGCTTGACTCCGTACCGTATTGGAGGGATCGTGCAGCAATGCCAGCATATCGGCCAGCACGTCGTCCCGTCCGATGAGGCCGGCAGCGCGTACGGCTGCCAGCCGCACGTGGGCATCCTGGCTGGACAGCAGAGCAGACAAGGAGTCCTGGGGGGCCAAGCGGCGATCTTCCCAGCGGGCGATTGCGCTCAGATTCTCCAGTCGGGAGTCAGAATCGCGCCAGCACCCGGACCCGGCCGCGACGACCATCAACAGGACCAGCAAGAGCGGCCGGGAAGCCAGCGGCGCAGAAAACCTGGAGAGACGACGAGCCAGACGTTCACGGCGATTGGGGCGCGAGTGGGACATCGGTCAATGGCCTCCGTGATCCGGTGGAATGTTCACTGCGGCGAGATGCCTGTGGAGCCGCGAGCTTAACACCAGGAACTCCCAAGGCCAACGCTCGGTTTGCTCGGGGGAACCGCTGTTTTTGACCGATGCGGCCCCCTTTGCTACTTTCGGAGTCCGGGTGGGTCGAATCAAGGCCAGCTTTCCAGGCGTTTACTGAGGAGATAGAGGGAATGCAGATCGTCGTGCTGGGCGCCACAGGATTGGTGGGACGAACCATGTTGCAGTTGTTGGTCGACCGCGACTACGTCTCCGGCGACCCACTGTTGTTGACCTCGGCCCGGTCGGCCGGCAAGAAGCTGGAATTCAGGGGCCGGGAGCTGATCTGCCGGGAGGTCCACGCGGAGGCCTTTGCCGGAGTCGACATCGCGCTCTTCAGTGCCGGTGGCGACCCCAGCAGGACCTGGGGCCCCAGGGCCGCGGAGGTGGGTGCCTGGGTCATTGACAACTCATCAGCTTTTCGCATGGATCCCGGGGTACCGCTGGTTGTCCCCGAGATCAACGGCGATCTGATTCCGGCGTCCGCGTGCAGTGGCGGGACGGGCGGCATCATCGCCAACCCGAACTGCTCGACCATCCAGGTGGCCATGGCGCTGGCGCCGCTGGATGGACTCTTCGGCATTCGCGAGGTGCAGGTTGCGACCTATCAGGCGGTGTCGGGGGCAGGCCAGTCCGCGCTGGACGAGTTGCAACGACAGGTCCGTGAACAGGTGTCCGGCGGCCCTGCCGAACCGTCAGCTGCGGCTTCTGCCCATTTCCCTCGGGCCATGGCCGGTAATGTGATCCCGGCCATCGGCTCCCAGCTGCCTGACGGTTCCTATGAAGAGGAAGCGAAGGTGGAAAGGGAGTTGCGGAAGATCCTCGGCCGGGACGCCGATCTGGCGGTCACGTGCACCGCGGTGCGAGTTCCTGTCGCCAGCGGTCACAGCGCGGCCGTCCGAATTGTTTGCGAGCAGCCGGTGGACTGTCAGGCTGCGGTGCGGAGTCTGGCTGCGTCGCCCGGTCTCGAAGTCGCCGGCGAACCTCATCAGTATCTCACGCCACGGGAAATCGCAGGCCGTAATGAAGTCCATGTGGGAAGGGTGCGCCGGGACCCCAACGACGAGCGCGCCCTGCTGCTGTGGATTGTTGCCGATAATCTCCTCAAGGGCGCGGCCTGGAATGCGATCCAGATTGCCGATCGCCTGGCCGCTGGAGCGCCGAAGTGATCAACGCCGCCGCCCAGTTGCCATCACCCCTGATATCTACGGTCCTGTCCAGGCTGCACCCGGCAGTGCGGCTGGCCGGCGTGGTACTGGGGCTGGTCAGTTGTGCAGTGGCCGGCTGGACTTCGCTGCTGCTGATGGCTGCGCTGGTCAGTGGTGCGTTGCTGCGGACTGGGCTGACGCCGGGCACACAGTTGCGGGCCCTCAAGCCGTGGCTGCCGGTGGCAGTGCTGGTGGTGGCGGTTCACGCCCTGACCACGACCACGGCCGCACCTCTGGGACACCCTTCTGCGGTCGGTCTGTTGGCCGGCCTGCGGGCATTGCTGCGGGCCGGATGTTCGGTGGCCTGGTTGGGGCTGCTGCTGCGGATCTCATCGATGGATGATCTGGCGCTGGCGGTGGGCTGGTGGCTGCGGCCTTTGCGTAGGCTCGGAGTGGCCACCGATGACCTGGGTCTGGTGCTGGCTGTGGCTCTGGGTACGTTCCCGGTGATTCTCGGCGAGGGACGGCGCATCGAGAACGTCATCCGACTGCGGAGTTCCGGGCCGGCCGCCCAGGCGGAGTCGGTGGCAGGTGGTAACCCGTTCGGCTGGTTGAAACGCTTGCCGGACCGGATCCGGATCACGGTTCCCCTGCTCGAGTGTCTGGCCCGGCGGGCCGAGGCGTTGACACTCAGCCTGCGCTCCCGCCGCCCCGCGGACCTGGGACCGGCGAATCCAGCCGCCTCCGAACTGTTCCTGTTGGCCCTCTGGGCTGCCGTCATCATCTGGCTGGTGGCCGGCGGTGCTGTCGATCCGGGAGGTAGCTGGTGACGCGGTCGGTCAATCCTGTCCGTGGCGAAACGGAACCCCGGATCCGTCTGCGCCTGGATGTGTCCTACGTCGGATCGGAATTCCATGGCTGGCAGATCCAGAACGATCTACGGACCGTCCAGGGTGAACTCCGGAACAATCTGTCCCGCCTGCTGGGGCGCATTGTCACTCCAGTCGGGGCCGGCCGCACCGATTCAGGTGTGCACGCTCGCGGGCAGGTGGCCCACCTGACCGTGGCTAGCGCTGAGGAAGCCGTCCGCGTGACCAACGCGCTGCCGGCCATGGTTCCCGACGATATCGGGATCACGGCCGTTCGTCGGGTTTCCCCCGATTTCAACGCCTGCTTCTCGGCGGTGGCCCGACGCTATAGCTACAGCCTTCTGGAGGTCCGAGACATCTTCCGACCGTTCAGCTGGCGGATCTATCGGCCACTTGATCGTCGGACCATGAATCGGGCAGCGGCCGACCTGAAGGGCAGCCACGACTTCAGCAGTTTCTGCAAGACCCGTTCGCTCAAGGCGGATGGGAACGTCTGTCACGTGGACCTTTGCAACTTTGATTGGACCGGCGATTCAGCTATCTTTCACGTGCGCGCCAACCGATTCCTGCATCACATGGTCAGGAATCTGGTGGGCACCCTGGTGGCCATCGGACACGGCACGCTTCCGGCGGATTGTATTCCGGCGATACTGGCGGCCCGCGACCGCAATGCGGCCGGCAAGCGGGCTCCGGCCCACGGCCTGTTTATGGAGGAAGTGTACTACCCGGACCACGTGCTGGATCCCGCCTGGCGGGATCCGGACTCGCCGTACGCGGCAGATTCGAACCGAGACGACGAGGAAATCCCTTTCCCCGAAGAAGGAGAGTCCCCATGAAGTTCTTCATCGACACGGCCAACCTCGAGGCCATCAAGGAAATCAAGGCCATGGGTATGTGCGATGGTGTGACGACCAACCCGAGCCTCATGGCCAAGGAAGGCCGCACCGACACCGACGCCTTGCTGAAGGAAATCTGCGACGTCGTGCAGGGGCCGGTCAGCGGTGAAGTCACGGCTCTGGACGCCGAGGGCATGATCAATGAAGGCAAGCGCCTGGCCAAGATCAGTGAGCACATCGTCGTCAAGGTTCCCACGACCTACGAGGGGCTCCGGGCCATCGCCGCCTTGGCGGCTGAAGGAATTCCCGTCAACGCCACCCTGGTTTTCAGCACCAGTCAGGCTCTGCTCGTAGCCAAGGCCGGCGCCGCCTATGTCTCACCGTTCGTGGGGCGTCTGGATGACGTCAGCGAGGACGGCATGCAACTCATCGAGGACATCGTCGAGGTCTACAGCAATTACGACTACGAGACGGAGATCATCGTCGCTTCGGTGCGCCATCCGCTGCACGTCGTCGATTCGGCCCTGCTGGGCGCCGACATCGCCACCATTCCGCCCCAGGTGATCAAGAAGCTGGTGGCCCATCCCCTGACCGACAAGGGTCTGAGCGGATTCATGGCCGATTGGGCCAAGTTGCAGGGCGCCGGCAAGTGAGATTGACCGGGAGCAGACTGGGAGTCCTGCTAGGGCTGCTCGTCGGAGTGGCTCTCGGCGGTATTCTGCTCACCCTCCGCTGGGGAATGGATCTGGAGGATATCTGGGCCCGCGGGAGCCGGCCGATCCGGGTTCTCGACCGCAGTCCGGGAACCCAGGACCCGGCGAGGCCTGCGAGCACCAGCGGCCTGCTGGATCCGGATCCCTACCTGGCCGATGAGGAGGACCTGTATCGACAGCGATCCAATGCCATCGTGCGGGCCACGCGTCAGGTGGCGCCGGCGGTCGTCAGCATCAATGTGGTCCAGCAACAGGCGGTGCGGGATCCGGGCATGGATCTGATGGAACGGCTGGGATTCATACCGGGACGCCAGTACTATCGATCCATACGCAACATCGGTTCCGGGGTCATCGTTTCTGCTGACGGTCTGGTGGTGACCAACTACCATGTCATCGCCGATGCGGTGCAGGTCATTGTGACCCTGTCCGACGGCAGTCAATACCAGGCGCGGCTGGTCGATACGGTGGAGCGCTACGACCTGGCGATCGTCCAGATCCAGGGGCACGATCTGCCCCATGCCCGCCTGGCTGCAAATGACGATCTGCAGATCGGCGAGTGGGCCATCGCTATCGGCTCGCCTTTCGGCTACCTGTTGGCCGATACCCAGCCAACGGTGACTGTCGGGGTGATCAGCGCGGTGAACCGGGACATCCGCCGCTCCGAAGGCGACCGCGACTACCTGGGCATGATCCAGACCGACGCGGCCATCAATCCAGGCAACAGCGGAGGACCGCTGGTCAATACCGCGGGTGAAGTGGTGGGTATCAACACGTTCATATTTTCGGGTACCGGGGGCAGCGTGGGCATCGGTTTCGCGGTGCCGGTGGCACGGGTGCGCACGGTCATCGAAGAGGTACGGCAATACGGCCACTACCGTGAGTTCTACCTGGGCTTCACGTTGCACAAGCTCTCTCCGGGCCTGGTTCAATCCCTGGGACTGGACGACCCGCTGGGTTTCGTCGTGACCCGGGTCTGGAACGGCTCGGCGGCCTGGAAGGCGGGCATCCGGCCTGAAGACATCCTGCGGGAGATCAATGGCCAACCCCTGGACTCGGCCGACACCATTACGCGCCTCGTGTACGAGGCCAACGTGGGGGACCAGTTGCCTTTCAAGGCCGAGCGTGGCGGCAGGGTCTGGTATGGCGAGATCGTGATTGAAGAGGCGCGGTGATTGAACCGCGGCATACCGTTTTAAACTGAGACAGGAGCGGAAGTGACGACTATGGACAACAGCGGCATTCAGCCTGGTTGGCAGCGCGTGCTGGTGACCGGCGGTTCGGGGTTCACGGGGATCAATCTGATTCGCTTCCTGCTGGACCAGGGTGTGGCGGTGCGTTCCCTGGACATCGCCGAGTTCACCTATACCGACTGCCAGGATCGCATCGAGATCGTGACCGGCGACATCCGGGATCCCGAGGCGGTGGCCCGCGCCGTCGATGGCGTGGATCTAGTGATCCACTGTGCCATGGCCCTGCCGCTGTACTCGGATAACGACATCATCACCACGGGCATCGACGGAACCCGGGTGCTGCTGGAGGCGACCAAGGCGGCGGGGATCGAACGTTTCGTACATATCTCGTCGACGGCGGTCTATGGAATTCCGGACCACCATCCGCTGCTGGAAGACGATCCCCTCGACGGCGTCGGCCCTTACGGCGTGGCCAAGGTCCAGGCCGAGGTCGTGTGCGAGGAGTTTCGGGCCGAGGGGATGGTCGTGCCCATCATCCGGCCCAAGAGTTTCATCGGACCGGAGCGCCTGGGAGTGTTCGCCCTGCTCTACGACTGGGCCCGCGATGGTCGCGGTTTCCCTATGATCGGCAGCGGCGACAATCGCTATCAACTGCTGGACATCGCCGACCTCTGCCAGGCGATCTGGCTGTGCAGTACCCTGCCGGCTGATACCGTCAACGACACCTTCAATATCGGCGCCGGAGAGTACACGACCATGAAGCAGGACTGGCAGGCGGTACTGGATCACGCCGGTCACGGCAAGCGGGTGAAAGGCTTCCCGGCTGCTCCGGTGATCTGGACCTTGCGGATCCTGGACAGACTGGGTTTATCGCCGCTCTACAAGTGGGTGTACGAAACCGCGTCGACCGATTCATTCGTCGCCATCGACAAGGCGCGC
>Ga0070728_10005789_pt1 | contig 12002 bp, 11 predicted proteins | sample tdDd471_FD_66723 | JGI IMG/M metagenome (GOLD analysis project Ga0070728, IMG submission 66723) | Marine sediment microbial communities from the Atlantic coast under amendment with organic carbon and nitrate - tdDd47.1 | ecosystem: Environmental > Aquatic > Marine > Coastal > Sediment | place...
CCAAATCATTCTCGATACGCTTAAACAAAACTCAGGCTAGAGTTATTTACATCATCCGCGAATCATATGCCCAATGTAAGAGGGCTTGCCGTTGTTTACGACGACATAGAATATCGGCAGGCTGGCAATTCTTCTTAATTTGTGCGATATGGCGGGTCATGGCGCGCCACCGTTTGATTTGTCGTTCATCTTCAGCACCCAGTCGCCGACCCATAAAGTAGCGACAATACCACTGAAACCACCCACGCGGATCATCTTCATATATCCAACCCTTCTTCCGCCAGACTGCAAGCGATTGACTCGCCCTCACCTCAAAATAATTGAGAGAAGGGTCATATTGGTTGGGGCTTAGTTTGGCGTTTTCAAACCAGTTAACGGGGAACTCTTGCTGGCAATCAGTCATATACTTGCCCCCAAACACACCGAGTTCCAACATCTGTTTGGGTGTTAATTCAGGTGCAAAGTTAACGTCAAAATTTTCCCCCATCGGCTCGACGAGTTCATAGTGATATGCCTGTTGCATGGTATCGCTTACATAAACCTTCATTTTGATTTGCCTCAATTCGTATCCAAATCGGTCTCATTACACTATTTATTACAAGTCCTTAAGGTGCCATTGACATATCAAACAGTGTTCTCATTTGATACTCATCTTAAAAGCTTGACCTATAAAAATAATGTTGCATACTTATTGTATAAGTTTTGCACAAGTATTGTCCATATCAAATAAGGAGAAAAACATGCGTAAGTTATCTATACTTTTTACGATTTTAGCCATGCTAATCATCTCGATTATGCCAAGTGCAGCACAAGATTCTGATATTGTTGATATTGCTGTTGCCGATGGACGGTTTCAGACACTTGTTGCCGCTGTTACTGCCGCTGACCTTGTTGACACATTAAAAGGCGAAGGTCCTTTCACCGTATTCGCACCAACTGATGATGCTTTTGCCGCACTTCCAGAAGGAACTGTAGAAGCTCTCTTAGGCGACATACCAGCTTTAACCGACATCTTACTGTATCATGTTGTTGGTGGCGCAGTGATGGCAGAAACTGTTGTAACACTAGAATCTGCTACAACCGTACAAGGATCAGATGTTAGCATCACTGTGAATGATGAAGGCGTATTCTTGAACGATACGGTTCAAGTGATTATCACAGATATTGTAGCATCCAATGGTGTTATCCACGTGATTGATAGCGTGTTGTTGCCACCAGTTGATGATATGATGGAAGAATCTATGGACGACATGGACGACATGATGGAAGATAGTGTTCACATCCGTGTTGCACATTTCTCTCCAGATACACCAGGCGTTGATGTTTATGTCGATGGCGCAGCAGCAATTGAGAATCTTGAATTCCCTGCCATCACAGACTGGATTGAACTACCAGCAGGTTCATATAATCTCGCTGTTGCTCCAGCAGGTACATCCCTGGATGATGCCGCTATTGGTCCAGCAGACTTCGACCTACCAGCAGGTGCATGGATTACAGTTTCAGCAGTCGGTTCACTCAGTAACGGGACACTTGCTCCTGCAATCGTGATCGAAGATTACAGCACAATCGAAGCAGGTAATGCACGGGTTGCTGTTTTCCATGCGATTGAAGATGCTCCAGCAGTAGATGTTTGGGCAAATGGTGCAGTTCTTGTTTCGCAACTAGCATTCCCCGGAACACAAGGTTCAAATGATGGTATGGTCATTGTTGATGTACCAGCAGGTACTTACGATCTTCAAGTTGTACCAACTGGCGCAACCGAACCTGTTGTTCTAGATTTACCCGGCACAGTACTAGAAGCCAATATGAACTATTTTGTCGCCGCTGTCGGTACACTCGCAAACCCAAGTGTTGCTCTGTCTGCTACAAATAATCCATTACCAAATATCGTAGAAATCGCTGTTGCTGATGGTCGCTTCCAAACACTTGTCGCAGCTGTTACAGCCGCAGATCTTGTTGATACACTACAAGGCGAAGGTCCTTTCACCGTATTTGCACCAACTGACGATGCATTTGCAGCACTCCCTGATGGAACTGTAGAAGCTCTCTTAGCTGATATTCCTGCTCTGACCGATATTTTACTCTACCATGTTGTTGGTGGTGAAGTGATGGCAGAAACAGTTGTAACACTAGAATCTGCAACCACTGTTCAAGGGTCGGATGTTAGCATCACCGTTAATGATGATGGTGTATTCTTGAACGATACCGTACAAGTGATTATCACAGATATTCAGGCATCAAATGGTGTTATCCACGTCATTGATTCCGTCTTGATCCCTTCAGCAGACTAAAGACTAATTTCAACTCCCTGAAATTTAAACGTAGTGCAACTGAGAGATATGGATTTGTAGTGTCCATATCTCTTAGTCTTTTTTAGCGCGAATGCTATTTATCAGACCTGAGTTTTTTATAACCGTTTCAAACATTAGCTATAGAAAATTAGATGACAATCAGACAAAAAAATTGATCAGGTCACGATTTGTATAACGAGTTAGGCTGTTAACCCAAGATACAAAAAGCTAGGCGGCTCATTGAAGAATGTCCGCTTGTTAATTTAATCTGATATAAAACGAAGTCAAGATCAAGTGAAGCAGTTATAAAACGGAGTCGAATTCTCAAAATTTGTGGATTCTTCCCCCCCGGAGAATCCACAATATCCTGATTTAACTTACTATGAGATCACCCCACAGTATTTTCAAAGATTACCGCGCACGTGGATACATATCCAGCAATAGTCGATTCAGCGTCGAGATACCTTCTTCTAAGGATTGACCCAAGAAAACACCCTCGACACCATCAATATAAGCAGGTTGCTCAACAAAAATTCGTCCACCAAAGCATATTTGAGGCTGATTTGCTTTATAAATAGTCGGTAACCAATGAGGCCACTCACTCAATTCCTTTGCACTCTGTTCTGTCATTGCAACAAACACCACCAACGAGGGTTCCATTTGCTCGATAAAAGCATCAAAACCATTTAACGCAATCGATTGTCCCAAATAACTGACAGGCCAGCGTAGACGACTCAGCAATACCCCTAACATAAGCAGACTGCCTTCATGGAGTTCTTCGGGGGCACAGGCAAGTATAACAGGATTAACATTATAGGCAGGTGGGCTTGTCCGCATCCATTGTAATAAGCGATGACGTAGGAAATTAGTGATAGCGTGTTCGGTTGCAATATCAATTTTATCTTGTTCCCACAGACTGCCAATTTCATTCATGATAGGGCTGATGATCTCAAGAATAAGATGTTCAAGCGGATGGATGGTTAAAGCTTCGGCAATGATATGATCGGATAATACTGTGTTATGCTCTAATAGAGCACTCAAAAGTCGATCATAAAATGCAGCAAAGGCATCTGTACTATTGGTTGGCGTAATTGTATACGCGCTTTCCTGTATTTCGGTTAAGCGTCCTTCTTGCTCGGTATGATGCAATGCTTTGATGGCTTGGCTGACTTGCACTCCTTCATCAATCCGTGATTTGACCCATTGCAACCGCACCACCTCATTCTGAGAATAGAGCCGATGTCCACCATCTGTCCGTGATGAATTAGGAAAATCGTATCGCCTTTCCCATACTCGGAGTGTTGTTTCGGCAACATCTGTCATCCGAGAAACAGCGCCAATATTATAAAGCGGTTCATTATCGCCATCGAATAGCTCTGGTTGTTCACTCATGATTGTATCCTAGTTGATTATGTGTATCTCTAGTGTATCGCTTTTTCTTATTTTTGTCCATATATACTAGACATTATATTGACAATTACTATACAAAGTGATAGATTATATATCAAGATAAGAATTCTTGTCCAATAATTGCAGAGGGATAAGCCTTGCAGATACAAGCATCAATCGACATACTCAGCCCCATCGAAGGTGTTTTTGCCTATCTAACGGATGCTGATAAGATCATACAATGGCAGACATTTCTAGCCAAGACTGAGCAACTATCAGAAGGTGCTATTCAAGTCGGCTCTAAATTTCGGAATGTTTTACGTCATCCAGGGTTCGATACAACAGGCATCATCACCTTAGAGCTTAATGGGGAAGTTCTTATTTTTGAGCCCAACAAACGCCTCAAAATTTCGGCACAATCCAATATCGCCGAGCTCACTGTCGATTACCGATTGCATCAAGTTGAGGAAATCACCACACTACAACAGTCGGCAGATTTCCAACTTCGGGGGTTTCTCCTACGTCCGATTGCCAATCTTATGCATGGATTCCTCCTTGAACAATTTCAGGCAGATTTGAAGAATCTCAAGACTTTAGTAGAAAAAGAGCAAAAATCTAATACGATGTAAAAGTCGTAAGCAATAAGTTTTACGCTTGGTCATCATATATGAGCTCAATTGTCAGTTCAACATCAGATACGATGAATGACAGTCTTACACAGACTCGGTATACTGAAATGAATAACATCTTCAGATGGGGATGGGACAAGATTATGTCTGGCGAAGCAAAAACAATAGAACGATTACGGGCTTGGCATCCATTGGATTGGGCAAAATTATTCTATTGGTTGTTGCTCAAGCCTGCCCGACTCGCCCAACATCGTGATAACTATAGACAGATAGCCGAGATACAAACAGGGGCATGTTTAGTGGCAGTTGTTGTTTGTATTCCTTTGTTGATATGGTTACTACCCATTCAACTTGAAGTCGAATGGCAGTCCATCATTTTCCAAAGACACCAAATTTCACTCCCTATTTACATATTATTGATTATCGTGTTTTGGATCACAATTAGCGTATTAGGTGGTCATAAAAATCCACAAATGAGCCTTATTGCAGGTGCTTTTGCCCTCGGTGTAGGAATCTTGATGGCGAATATTGTGATGTTCTATCTAAAATACAATGTAGCAATCGTCGTTACAGGGGCATTAACAATCTGTATCGGACTCAGCATCGCAGGTGAATCATCTGAATATGTAGCTATTACCGTGTTGATTGGTAGTATGTTAGGTATGGCGTTAGGGATACTCATGATGCAAGCGGATATCATTATTTTTGTGGTTTCAGGCATTGTGGCACTAATTATGGTCTCATTCATCATGATCACGATAGTCAAGTGGGGTAGTGATATCATCGTCAAAGGCATTATCAACCGCAAACTATCTCAAGCACACTATCGATTGGCAACAATATTACTGATGTCCTATCTCGGTTTGATTGGTGCTAGTTTATCATTTATGATCGCCTAACAAAAACACCCCTAAGCATAGCTGGTGTTTTTAGCTTTGTCTTCTTCCGTTCCTTTTAATTGATTCAGCGCATCATACAATGCCATATAATCGGGACTATCAAAAAATCCGATACGCTTGATACCCGTCCGACGACGCGAACCAAAATTAACTTGTGGTCCATTATTTTGATTCCATGAGATATTGATACCATTATTACGACGGTTGTCGGTATAGGTGTATGTCTGCTCTGCAAAAACAACATCACCAGTATCATCGCCATGTGGGTATCGTTCGAGGGCATTCATATCATAGGGGCGATAACTTTTAATCCATTGGGTAAAAATCAAGTTATGGACGATCAAAGCGCGTTGATTGGTGACAACATACCATTTTAGCGAGTTTTCAAATGCTGTTAGGAGGGGATGAAAAATCATACCAAGCCCGATTAACCGAAAAGCATACAGCCCCAGTATAAAAATCGACTTAAAGCTATCGGAGGATGAAGGTCGACTAAATGAGCTCGTTCTACCAAAGTCGCTCATCATATCCATCATAAAAAAGTTGATCGCCAACCAAAAACATCCGAATACGATCAATGATATTTTGACATGTCGCATTCGGATGAGTACGGGACGATCGATTTCTAATACTTCTTCGTCGTGTTGCAAATAAGAGTCGATAAACGCAGGTGGTTTTTGTTTACGCATCGTAGATTCTCCCCAATCATATACGTTACACTATATCAAACCTTACACCACCGCGCTGTAAAAAACTTATCAAATAGCCTTCAACACCTTCTCAGCCGCGTTTAACGTCTTCTGAATATGGTCATCACCATGCGCCAGACTGACAAAACCCGCTTCAAATTGGCTTGGTGCGAAGTATACGCCTTGTTCGAGCATGGCATGGAAGAATTTGCCGTAAAGCTCGGTATTGGCGTATTGTTTCGCGCTATCATAATCTGTGATTTTTGCGCTGGCTTCTTTCAAAAAGTAGAAGCCCAACATCGTGCCTTTGTTACCGACTTGCATCGGAATATCGAGCGACTTCGAGAGGGCGCGCATCCCATCTGCAAGTTTGGTAGTTTGTGCTTCGATCTTGGCGAAGTTATTCCCATGTAAAAGGACACGTATCGTCATCAAGCCCGCCGTCATCGCCAATGGATTGCCAGACAGTGTACCCGCTTGATACATGTCACCTGCTGGGGCGACTCTCTGCATGATTTCTTTTTTACCAGCATATGCACCAACCGGTAAACCACCACCGATCACTTTACCGAGGCAGGTAATATCAGGGTCAAGATCCCATGCTTGTTGTGCGCCACCCGTTGCCACGCGGAAGCCTGTCATTACTTCATCAAGGACAAACAGCGCACCATGCTCATGGCAGATTTCGCCCAACTCATGCAAATAATCATCTTGGGGTAACACAAATCCCATATTGGCGGCAATCGGCTCAACAATTGCCCCTGCAATCTGGTCGGGATAATCAGCAAATAACTGACGCACCGCATCCAGATCATTAAACGGCGCAACCAGTGTATTCGTGGTTGTACCATCAGGAACACCGGGGGAATCTGGTAAGCCTAAGGTAGCAACACCGCTCCCCGCTTGAACCAAGAGCATGTCTGCGTGTCCGTGATAACAACCCGAAAATTTGATAATCTTATCGCGTCCAGTATAAGCACGTGCCAAGCGCAAGGCACTCATACAGGCTTCTGTTCCGCTATTTACAAAACGAATCATCTCAATTGAGGGTACGGTATCAATCACCAGTTCCGCCAATTGATTTTCGAGGGCGGTGGGTGCGCCGTAACTTGTGCCATGGGTGACCGCTTTTTGGAGGGCAGTGACGACTTCAGGATGAGCATGTCCTAATACCATCGGACCCCACGATTGCACATAATCAATTAGATCATTGCCATCGGCATCGGTAACAATCGCACCGTGAGCATGATCAATAAAAAGGGGGGTTCCGCCAACACTCTTAAAAGCACGGACAGGGCTATTCACACCACCAGGCAGTAATTCTTGTGCACGTTTAAATAAGGCTTCAGATTTTGAATTATTCATCAATTAAACCTACTTTTAGATTAAGATATTGAACTATGGTTCTAGTGTACCATCTCTAGCATCAACTTTAGAATAATGGGTTGTTTGATAACAGGTGGGGTACTTGTCGCATTCGAGAGAATCTAATCAGGTTTTCCGCGATATTGGCAAGTTCGTAATTCTCTGATATAGGCATCGGTTTCTGGCATATCACAATCTTGAGCGCGTTGAATCGCCGCTTCGATGTCGTATGGCACACGGACAAACTCAATGTGAAACGGATGACTCGTTTGTTCGCCTAGATGACCCGTCAAAACAGTATATACGGATAAGGGCATATCGAGGGGATTCCCGACACTGCCAGCATTGAACAACATTTTCCCTGTATCAACATACATCATATACGCGGCGTGAATGTCTCCATAGCCGACAATATCTGGTTCAGGGTTATCATAGCCCGTAAAGTCTGTATTGGTGAACATGGCATGATGTGCGTCAAAGGTGTTCACGTCACTCCGTCCATACACGCGATGATGTTCACTGATCTGCGACGCATGGAATAACCGAACATGCTTGCCACTCATCACAAAATCATACACATTTGGCAACCCTTTTAAATAATCAATATGATGTTGACTGAGGCGCGCTTTCCACCACTTCATCCCCTCAGATGTATGATTATTTCCAATCAAATCATCCCAGTTACCGCGCACAATCACATCACAAACAACCTTGCATCGATCCACAACTAAATCACCATCAGGTCCTTTGCCAATCAAATCGCCCAAGCAATAAATCGTATGAATGCCCTGTTGTTCAATATGCGCCAAAACGGCTTCGAGCGCGTGCATATTCCCATGTATGTCCGAAATAATGGCGACTTTATCCACTGTTGCCCCCTATTGAGTTTTTATAGCAAAATCAGATAACAATCAAACTACAAAATCTATTGAATCAAGATTTGTAAAGCTGGTTAGCCTGTTAGCTGATTAGCCAGAGATACAAAAAGCTAAAATACTATTAAGCTAAGAGGCTTATTTGACAATGTTCGTTTGTTAATTCAATCTGCCATATTTAAGCTGTGATGCGTTATACAGCCATCCCTGCTTTTTATACAGGCGAGTTGGCAACATTCCTCACGTTACGAGGACAAAAACGGGACACCCTTCACCTGATAATTGTCTGTAAAAGCGGGTTGATTGGTGAGCTTATCCAACCATGCCCTGACATGCGGAAAGTCCTCCGGATTTTCGGGTAGATCAAACCGTTTATATCCATATACCCACGGGGCAATCACGATGTCTGCCGTCGATAAGTCACCAATGATATAGGGCTGAGTGCTGAGGATGGATTCGAGTTCAGATAGTAATTGTATGCCCTTGTTTTTGAGGCGTTTGACTTCATCCCAATCTGTACCCTCTTGTGGTGGATCAAGCAATTGCCAATATAGATGATGGCTCACATCCCAAAAATCTTCATTAGCGCGTTTGATCCATGCTAGAACCTCAGCAAATTTTTGAGGATCAGTAGGGAATAACTTCGGCGTATCGGTATGTTCGTCTATATACCGCATAATCTCAAGTGAATCGCCTAATACACCGCCATCATGTTCATAAGCAGGTGTTGTGCCGTTGGCATTCTTAGCCAGATATGCAGGTGTTTTTTGCTGTTTGGTAGATAAATCAATTTCAACACGCTCAAACGACACACCTTTGATACTGAGAAAGAAAGCCGTCTTCAGACTGTGCGGACAATTATAATGGCTATACAAAATAGAGGTCATTGCTTGTGCCTTATTGGGCTTGTGTGTTGTAGAAATTGCCTTCTGAATATCGTGAGATGGATTGCCATTCACCGACAGTAGCATCACGCTCGGCTTGAGTTAGGAGTGGTTGCTGGCATTTATCCTGCATGGCGCGGATAATCTGATTGCGATCAAGGAACATCTGACGAAGATGGGATGCCATAAATAACAATAATATCCCCCACAGCGCGGCAACAATCGGTTCGGCTAGTGTGCCAATCAGCATCACGATGCAAAACAGCGAAATTCCCAACACTGTTGCGAGGTAAGTTGAGCCAAATCGGGCTGTGCCTGTAACAAGAGTTTCACCATCGGGGCGATTTTCAATAATACCTGTGACAATCGTACTCGTATAATAGGCGCGTTTACCCATATCATGCTTAATCAAGATACTCATGTCATAATGCTTGTCATCACGTCGGACAAAATCTGTCATTCGGCGCAAGTCACTGTATTCATCAGCATAACGTACCAATTCTGCTAGTTTGATTGGCGTTTCTTGTGCGCTATGAATGCTATTCAATTGGAAGGATTTGGCAAATAACACCCATCGCCAAATTAAATTATCGCGTTTTCGAGGTGTTGCGATACCACTCATTAGTCATCTAGTCCTGCAAGCAAATCACGGAGTTCATCATCCATAAAGAGTGAACTGGTTTCCATTGATTTTTTGCGCTTGCCAACTTTATAAATGACGGTATAGTGTTCAAAGCCCTTTTTCATCTTTTTGGGTGGCATTGGTTCGGCTTCAAAGAAGTCTTTGACCAATTCATAAGTTTGTGGGCTGATGATAATTTCACCGGGTCCCGCACTTTCTTGCAAGAATTTACAATCATCCATTGCTTCACCCAGTGCCGCAAACTCAACCCGTCGTTCACCCCCGACCATACCCAAGATTGAAGGACCAGTATGAATACCAATCCCAAAATAGAGTTGTTGATCGGCTTCAAGCACTTCATGCAAAGCGTATAAGTCAAAGATAACAGCTTGTGCCGCTTGCACCGCTAACCGTGCATGATCTTCTTGTTGGTTAAGTTGGGTATTCCACAAGCCTGTAACAGCATCGCCCATGTATTTATCAACGATGCCTTCAAATAGCGTAATCGCATCACTGGCGACACTCAAATACCGATTGATAATTTTCATCAAATCTTCTGGTTCGAGATTTTCGCTAAATGCCGTAAATCCACGTACATCAGCAAACAACGCCGTAATTGTGCGCTCAGTTGGGCTGGTATCAATCGCGTCAATCGACCCAATATTCTCCAAAATTGCATCCGAAACAAATGTCCCCAATAATTTACGCTGTTCTTCTTGAGCTTTACGTTCTGTCAGGTCATCAATCACCAATGCCAAACCATTATCAACCATATCTTCGCCACGTAATGGACTCGCGACAACTTGCCAATAACGTTTCTGTCCGTCTTGTTCAAATTGCTCGCCCCAAATCATTTGCTTTTGGGTTTCACGGACTTGTGCCAGTCGTTCATAAAAGCGATCTGTCACATTAGGAAGCGCATCTCTGAGATGGTGTCCAATAGCATATTCGCTACCTGTGATTTTTTCGGCGGCTTCGTTATATACAATCACATAATCATCGCCATTGATGGTGATAACACCTGTCGCAATCGAGGCAAAGATATTATAGAGTTGTGTTTGCATCGCTTCGATAGCGGCTAGTTGGGCGCGGATATCCTCGAATAATTGTGCATTTTCAATCGCGACAGCGGCTTGTTGTCCAAAACTGGTCAGAAGATCAAGTTCATTTTGCTTAAATAACCCTGCGGTAATACGGTTGTCACAATACGCAACGCCGATCACCTTGCCCCGTACATTGAGCGGCACAGCTAAGATACTCCGCAAAGAAAAGGTCATAATACTATCGCCAGATTTGATGTTGGCATCAGTGCTAGCATTATCTGTCAGTACCGCTTTACCTGTTTCGGCAACTTGGTTAATCACGGACCAACTGACGATACGTTGGCTACTTTCACTTTCGACTGCACCCATACCACGTGCAACTCTAAACTCTAGTTCATCAGTTTCACGGTTACGCAACACAATATACCCACGTTCGGCTTGGGTTAATTGCATCACAGTTTCCATTACCTGATTAAGTACTTCATCAGTCTCTTGTGCCGAGTTTATCAATGCACTGGTGTCTGCCAATTTACGGAGTTGTCGGAGTTCAACTTGTGAATCTAGTAATGTATTGGACAGCTTATCTATGCCCATTCGTAAATTACGTAGTCCATCAATCGCACTCGATGGCAAATTCATGCCCCGTTGACGCAAGATTTCATGTTGTTGTTTTAGGAGTTGTGACGCATCCGCTGTGCGTTTCTTTAATTGTCTAAGGTGTACCTGTACTAAAGATAGACTGCTGGTTGTAGGTTGTTCATTCATTATAATCTGTAAACCTCGTATGCACGCATTCCTTCAGAGAGTCCCTTCCCATAAATGGGGTCACGTTCACGGAAATCATAAGGCAGGTCTCCGTTATTATTGGACTGAACATGGTCATAAGTCTGTTGTACAATCACCAGTGTCCCTTGTTCCGCATTTTCTTGGACACGCTTGGCAGTATTAATCGTATTACCAATCGCTGTAAACTCTCGACGGTGGAAACTCCCAACATTCCCTAGGGTCGCATCCCCCGTGAACATCCCGATAATGTAATAATGTGGGTCAGGATTAATACCGAGTTTATTATACAAGTCGATAAAACGGTCACGCATCAGCAAACCGCACTCGATGGCTTGTTGCGAATGATTGTCGTGTGGGTTGAGTTGGGTGTTATAAAGTGCCATCACCTCATTACCCATATACTTATCGATGATACCGCCTGTTTCATGGATACAATCGGTTGCCACAGCCTGAAACTGATTAATAACCCTGAGTTTTTCACTTGGCGTAACATCTTGCATGGTCACGAGAGGACGTACATCAGCAAACAA
>Ga0070728_10005791_pt1 | contig 11997 bp, 8 predicted proteins | sample tdDd471_FD_66723 | JGI IMG/M metagenome (GOLD analysis project Ga0070728, IMG submission 66723) | Marine sediment microbial communities from the Atlantic coast under amendment with organic carbon and nitrate - tdDd47.1 | ecosystem: Environmental > Aquatic > Marine > Coastal > Sediment | place...
CCCAGGTAAGGTTCTTCGCGTTGCGTCGAATTAAACCACATGCTCCACCGCTTGTGCGGGCCCCCGTCAATTCCTTTGAGTTTTAGCCTTGCGGCCGTACTCCCCAGGCGGGGTACTTAATGCGTTAGCTTCGGCACTGCAGGGGTCAATACCCGCAACACCTAGTACCCATCGTTTACGGCGTGGACTACCAGGGTATCTAATCCTGTTTGCTCCCCACGCTTTCGCATCTCAGCGTCAGTATCGGTCCAGAAAGCCGCCTTCGCCACTGGTGTTCCTTCGAATATCTACGGATTTCACCCCTACACTCGAAATTCCACTTTCCTCTCCCGTACTCAAGTTATCCAGTATCCAATGCACTTCCTGGGTTGAGCCCAGGGCTTTCACATCAGACTTAAACAACCGCCTACATGCTCTTTACGCCCAATAATTCCGAACAACGTTTGCACCCTCCGTATTACCGCGGCTGCTGGCACGGAGTTAGCCGGTGCTTCCTCTGAGGGTACCGTCAGGCCTGCCGCGTATTAAACGACAGGAGGTTCTTCCCCTCTGACAGAGCTTTACGACCCGAGAGCCTTCATCACTCACGCGGTATTGCTGCGTCAGGCTTTCGCCCATTGCGCAAAATTCCCCACTGCTGCCTCCCGTAGGAGTCTGGACCGTGTCTCAGTTCCAGTGTGGCTGATCATCCTCTCAGACCAGCTACCCATCGTAGCCTTGGTAGGCCATTACCCTACCAACTAGCTAATGGGCCGCGGACTCATCCAGTAACGGCAGGCCCGAAGGTCCCCACCTTTTCCCTCGTTCTCCGAAGAGATCGTGGGCTTATCAGGTATTAGCATCTCTTTCGAGATGTTATCCCGGATTACTGGGTAGATTATCCACGTGTTACTCACCCGTGCGCCACTTTACTTGCTTCCCGAAGGAAGCTTTCACGTACGACTTGCATGTGTTAAGCATACCGCCAACGTTCGTTCTGAGCCAGGATCAAACTCTCCAGTTGAAAACTGTATAAGTTGATACTGTTTGTTTACTCTTTGGTTTGTCTTGTGACCCGCAAACCATTTTACAAGCGTCTACTATTTAGTTTTCAAAGACCCGGTGAAGCACCTCCGTCGCCGTTGCGACAGGAGAGTAAGAATATCGAAACCGAACTGCTCTGTCAATTGTTATTTAAGAGTCTTTCGATTTTTTTTCCGCCCGATCTGCCGGCAGTTTTTATGTTGTCTGCCGAACAAGCGAGCGGTGGTTATACCGATTATGCGTTAGACTGTCAAGAGCCTTTTCGCTTTTTTTTCGTTACCCTTTTCGTCGGCAACGAGGGGGGAATCTAATAAAGATGGAGGAAAGAGTCAAGGCTTTTCTTCAGGTTTTTTTAAAAAAAACCCCTCGAACCCCAAGGGACTGAATTTAATCAGAAAATCCCGCGTGAAAAATGTCTCTTTTCTTCCTGCAGAACCATCTCCCCAGAGGGATTTACCTCCAGGTCAGCGTTATCTGTTTTCTCACCACTCAGCTTGAAACCACATTGCTTGATGAGAACAAAATTACACCGCCTCGATGATAATGTAATTTTTCTTGCCCTTCTGTATCAGTATGTATGATCCGTTGATCAGGTCCGCTCTGGTTACCAGGTATTCCTGATCGATCAGCTTGGCCTTGTTCAGGCTGAGCCCGTTTCCTTTTATCGTACGACGCAGCTCACCTTTAGAAGGGAAAGCCGCTGTTTCAGTGGCAAGCAATTCTACGACCGGCACACCGGCATCAAGCTTGTCACGGTCAATTTCATAGGTCGGCACACCCTCAAACACCGAAAGGAAGGTCTCCTTATCCAGCTTTGCAAGGCTTTCGGTCGTAGCTTTACCAAAAAGGATCTCCGAAGCTTCCAAAGCTTTACGGTATTCATCTTCGTCATGGACCATGCAGGTAACCTCTTGTGCCAGGCGTTTCTGCAACGGCCGCAAATGCGGTGCAGCTTCCTGCTCTTTAACCAGTGCCGCCACGTCTTCCCTGTTTAAGAGCGTAAAGATTTTAATGTACTTCTCAGCATCGGCGTCAGAAACATTGAGCCAGAACTGGTAGAACTTGTACGGTGTGGTTAGTTTCGAGTCGAGCCAGACGTTGCCGCTTTCCGTTTTTCCGAACTTACCGCCGTCCGCCTTGGTGATGAGCGGACAGGTCAGGGCAAAGGCTTCACCGCTTTCTTTGCGACGGACAAGCTCTGTCCCGGTCAGGATGTTCCCCCACTGGTCAGACCCGCCCATCTGCAACTTGCAGTTCTTCTCTCGGTACAGGTGTAAGAAATCGGTTCCCTGAACCAACTGATACGAGAATTCGGTGAAGGACAGCCCTGTCTTGGCTTCTTCACCGAGACGTTTTTTGACGCTATCCTTGGCCATCATGTAATTGACTGTAATATGCTTGCCGATGTCGCGAATAAAATCGAGGAAGCTGAAGTTTTTCATCCAGTCGTAATTGTTGACCAACTCAGCGGCATTGGCAGCATCCGACGCAAAATCGAGAAACTTCGCCAACTGTTTTTTCAAACAGGCTTCGTTGTGACGAAGGGTCTGCTCGTCGAGCAAATTACGTTCCACTGACTTCCCCGACGGGTCGCCGATCATGCCGGTTGCCCCTCCGACAAGCGCGATCGGTTTATGGCCGGCGATCTGGAAATGCTTGAGCATCATCACGCTGACCAGGTGGCCGATATGCAGAGAATCAGCAGTCGGGTCGATCCCAACGTAAGCCGATGTCATTTCTTTTTGAAGTTGTTCTTCCGTCCCAGGCATGATGTCGTGGATCATGCCGCGCCAGGTCAATTCTTCGACAAAGTTCATTTTCAGCACCAACTATTCAATGTGTTTGGGTTATCTATCTACCTTGGCTGCAGGCACAAACAGGTAGAGACCTCAACTACCCAGTTCCATGACTCGCTCTATGCCAGTCGCCTTACCAGTCGACTCGTCAATCGAGACAACCACACCGCAAAGGACAGGATCCTTCTTGGCAATTTCATAGCGAACCGGCATCTGGGTCAAAAACCGTTGGATCGACAGTTCCTTGCGGATGCCGATTACCGAATCGCGCGCGCCGGTCATACCGGCGTCACTGATAAAAGCGGTCCCGCCCGGCATCACCCTTTCGTCAGCAGTCTGAACATGGGTATGGGTCCCGATAACCGCGCTGACCCGCCCATCGAGATATGCACCCAGGGCCCCTTTTTCACTGGTGGCCTCAGCATGGAAGTCAACCATGATAATTTTCTGGCCGTCTCCCAGCCCTTCGAGCAACTCATCCGCTTTGCGGAACGGACAGTCCAGCCCCCCCATGAAAACACGGCCCTCAAGGTTGATTACAGCGACGGGCAAGCCTGCCGCTGTGTGGAACACCCCGACACCGTGGCCTGGCACTCCCGGGGGATAATTCGCCGGACGCAGCAGGGCTGGCTCCTGGTCCAGACATACAAGTCCGTCCCGTTTGTCCCAGACATGGTTGCCGGTCGTCATGACATCGATTCCGACATCGAACAGTTCAGAGACGACATCCGGTGTCAGCCCGAAGCCGGCAGCGGCATTTTCAGTATTGGCAACCACCAGGTCAACCATATGCTGATCAACCAGGCGCGGCAGCACGTCACGTACCAGCTGACGACCGGGCCGGCCGATAATATCACCGATAAAGAGGATCTTCAAAACAACTCCAAACTGCTATGTTGAGTGGGAATGAGCAAAATGGCGAAATAGGGGGCTGGCATAACCAACCCCCCACGTTCTATGCTTCCTATCTCATTTTTTCTATTTTGCGTAATCAGTCGCCCGTGTTTCACGGATAACATTGACCCGGATCTGCCCCGGATACGTCATCTCGGTCTCTATTTTACGGGCGATATCTTTTGCCATGACATGCGATTGGTCATCGGAGACGACCTCACTGGATACCATGACACGGATCTCACGGCCGGCCTGAATCGCGAAACAGGAGGTCACGCCATTGAATGACGTACCAATCCTCTCGAGATCTTCCAGTCGCTTGACATAGGTTTCAAGCATCTCTCGCCGCGCACCCGGGCGTGCACCCGACAAGGCGTCAGCCGCCTGCACGAGGACCGCCAGAATGGTTTCCGGCTTCTCTTCCTCATGGTGAGCAGCAATGGCATGGATAATCTCAGGAGATTCGCCGTATTTTCTCGCCAGGTCGGCACCGATCAAAGCATGCGACCCTTCTACTTCGTGGTCAACGGCCTTTCCTATATCGTGCAAAAACCCAGCTCGTTTGGCCTGCTTGACATCGAGACCAAGTTCGGCAGCCATAATCCCACACAAAAAAGCAACTTCGATAGAGTGATGCAGGACATTCTGTCCATAAGATGTGCGATAACGCAGGCGACCGATAATCTTGACGATCTCCGGGTGGATGCCATGCACAGCGACATCGAAGGTAGCCTGCTCGCCGGCCTCGCGGATCGTACTATCGACTTCCTGTTCAGCCTTCTTGACCACTTCCTCGATCCTGGCCGGATGGATTCGGCCGTCGGCGATCAGCTTCTCGAGCGCCAGGCGGGCAACTTCCCTGCGCACCGGATTGAAACCTGAGATAATCACCGCTTCCGGGGTATCATCAATGATCAGATCAATCCCGGTTGCGGCCTCGATGGCCCTGATGTTGCGCCCTTCACGTCCGATAATCCGCCCCTTCATTTCATCGCTGGGGAGTGCTACGGAATTGATGGTTTTCTCGGCGACATAGTCACCCGCAAACCGTTGGATCGCCAGCGATAGGATCTTCTTCGCTTTTTTGTCGGCGACTTCCTTGGCCTCGTCCTCGATTTGCCTGATACGCTTGGCAGCATCGTGACGCGCCTCACTCTCCATGGCGGCCATTAACTGTTGCTTTGCCTCTTCCGTGGTGATCCCCGAGATGTTCTCCAGTTTGATACGCTGCTCCGCAACCAGGGCTTCAGCTTCTTCGGTCTTCTGCTGCAGGTTGCGATCACGGTCCAGCAGGGACTGCTCACGACGGGACAGGTCATGCTCTTTCTCGTCGGCCAGTGATACCTTGCGGTCCAGATTCTCTTCTTTCTGCACCAGGCGCTTCTCCTGGGCCTGAAGATCCCTGCGGACTTCCCGCACTTCGTCTTCCCAGGCGGCTTTCGCCTTGAAAACGACATCCTTGGACTCGATGTCAGCTTCCTTGATGATTGTTTCCGCTTCTTTCCTGGCACTTTCGACGATCTGTGCAGCCTCACGTTCAGCGTTCGCGAACTTCGATCCGGACGCCTTGGCACGCATGATCGCGCCGATGAATCCGCCGACGATCACGCCGGCAAAAGTCAGTAATAAAGTCAGTTCTATCTTCAAAGCCGTCACCTCCTTATTGGCATTATTTTTTGATGTAACACCCGGACTTCAGCTAAGTCAGCAGGTGGTAAAGTTCAAAGTTTCCAGCTCTGTCATGAGTACGGACAAAGCCCGGTCATGTTCTTCCACAATCGGTAGAGCATCTACAACCTGAAAGGTGTATGCAAAACCGACCTTCTCGCAATCGGTACGGCATTCATGCAGTGCCCTGTCATAATAGCCCCGGCCGTAACCAAGACGGTGTCCAGCACGGTCAAACACGACCCCCGGGACAACAACCAGATCCAACGTGGCCAGAGGCACCCGACTATCTCCCATCGGCTCAGAAACGCCGAAAGAGCCAGGAACCAGATCATCAAGAGCAGTGATCTCGATGAATTCGAGGTTCTCATCGGCGACGCGGGGATAAACAACTCTTTTGCCAGACTCCAGCGCACAACTGGCGACCACATCTGTCAGCACCTCGTTGTGAATGGCGCTGTACAAGGCCAGAAATTTCACATCTGCAAACAACGCCGACTGGAGAAATTTCGTCTGAATCTGCTCACTAAGCTTGTCACGCTGGGTTTGCGAAAGCGACTTACGTTCAGCCAGAAACTGTGCCCTGATTGATCGTTTTGGCATGAGCAGAGACCCCGTGACTCGAGACCTCCGGACGGTAGGATAGATAGATCAGATAGAAGGTAGGATATACGACAAACTGCCGCATCAGATTATACCTGCCGAGCGCTCCCCGTACAGCCTTGCAGCGCTCCGTTTAAATCGCATGCAGGACTGTTCATAATATTCTGGAGTTCCTGGTTTCATAATTTTGATGCGCATTCTGCGTCGTCTTTTCTAAACGCCCTGTTGCGGGCGACAATACCGTCAGCTAATCTATCTTCAAATCCCCGTGCGGAGATACTTTGTTAATTCTGTTGCGCCGCTTGATTCGGACCAAACCGAACACTTGTCAACCCAGGGCAGCTTCGATCTTCTCAATCAACCGACTCAAGCGCCGCGACTCATCCGCTCCGCCAGAGGCGCTCAAGGATGGAGGGCCTTCCAGGTGTGCGGCCGACACGTTGAGCAGAGCCAGAATCGCGGCCTGAAGCGAATCGACCGTACGACCGCTACTGGTTACCAGGCTGATCTGATCCTCGACAAACCTGGCAACCCGGTGGACCTGCTCTGGTGGAGCATCACTCCTGAGGTTGAACTGTTGCCCCAGAATGGAAACCTGGACGCTCTGCTTCATCAACTTTTCCCTTCCAGACGCTCTAGTTTGTCGAGCAGTCTGTCCAGTTCATCGCTGACCCGGGTACGGTCCTGAACCAGGCGATCACATTCCCCGGTGAGAGTCCTATTACGTTCCTGTAACTCGACACGCTCAGCCAGCAACCGCTCCACAAGTTCTTCCAGCCGCGCAATCGCTTCCAAAGACACGTTCAACTCCCCCTTCTTATTACTTTTCAGCCTAGGTCAAAGATCGCAAAAAGTCAAGCGATCTCAATTGTTAGCAAACAGTGCCTCAACAAATTCATCGGCCCTGAAGGGTCGCAGGTCTGCAACACCTTCCCCGACACCTATCAGACGTACCGGCAGATCGAGTTGCGAACTGATCGCGACGACGATACCGCCCTTGGCAGTGCCATCGAGCTTGGTCAGGGCGATCCCGGAGACTTCGACCGCTTCACGGAACATTTTTGCCTGGATCAACGCATTCTGACCGGTTGTCGCATCAAGGACCAACAGGGTTTCATGGGGTGCGCCGGGAACTTCACGATCAACAACCCGACGAATCTTTTTCAGCTCTTCCATAAGGTTAACCTTGGTATGCAGACGGCCGGCCGTATCAAGGATCAGGACATCGGCTTTGCGGGAGACAGCCGCCTTGACCGCGTCGAAAGCCACGGCGCCGGGATCGGACCCTTCCTTGTGGCGGATCACGTCAGATCCGGAGCGGACCCCCCACACTTCAAGCTGTTCGGCCGCTGCCGCACGGAAGGTATCTCCTGCACCGAGCACGACTTTCTTGCCCTGGTCTGCAAATTGTTTTGCCAATTTACCGATCGTCGTCGTCTTGCCGACACCGTTGACGCCAACCACCATGATGACCAGTGGGCCGCTTTCCGGAATTGGCCAGTCCGGCCCGACATCTTTCAGACGAGCGCGGACCTCTTCTGCCAGGATCTCACGCAGCTGGCCGAGATCATTCTGGTCAACGTCCTTCAGGCGTTCGGTCAGTGCCCGCACCAGCTCCTGGGTCGCCTGCATGCCGAAGTCGGCCGTGATCAGAATTTCTTCCAATTCTTCGAGAAATTCCTCATCCAGGCGGGGGCGAGTGTCGAGCAACGCGTCCACCCGGCCCACCAGGGAACGGCGGGTTTTGTCCAAACCGGTACGCATGCGCTGGAACAGGTTGACCGGCTCTTCAATAGCCTGCTCCCCTTTGGCCGGGGGCGCCTCATGTGCTGCCGTCACTTCATCGACAGCGTGCAGTTCCGTTTCCTCAATGGGAGGTGCAACTTCTTCAGGCCCCGTGGCTTCGACCTGCCCGTCGGCCTCTTCGCCGGCATCAGATGAGCGCAGGTTACGTCTCAACAACGCGATGACGACCAGTAGCGACAGCAGTGTCAGGCCAAGGTAAATCAACGCCAGGGCGGCCATGGGTCCATGTTCGGCTGGCACTCCGGCACTGACGAGAAAATCGGCTATTTTATTCAACCAGGCTGCTAATTCCATAATCAGTCCTAGAAAAGAGATAAGGCTGTAAAACTGCAAAGGTTAAGCCGACAGCCTTACAACCCAAAAGCCTTACAGTTGGGGTCTAAACAATCTCCTTGTGCAGGGCCAGGATGCAACGCCGGGCCTCCAGCAGAGCACGGCCCAGCATATCCGACCGGTCCAGGATCAGCACCAGATAATATTCTTTGGTCACGGGGAGAATCAGGGTTTGCGTCTGCCGGGTGGTAATGACGATCTCCCGCAGGTCATCATCACCCAGCCGGTCGACCACCTCGCGCATATTGTGCAGAATAACGCCCTTGTGCGCGCCAATCACTTTGAGGTCATAGTCATTCATGATGCCAACATGGTCGACCGATTCCCCCTCCCAGTCAGCGATAATCGCTCCTTGGGCGCCCGGCACACGTTCAACCAGCGCATTCAGCAAAGCTTTGAATGGCATCCTTACGCGACCTCTTTCATACAGACCGAAACAAGTTTCGACACGCCGGGTTCCTCCATGGTAATGCCGTAAAGGTTGTCGGCGATTTCCATGGTCCGTTTATTATGGGTAATGATGATGAACTGCGAGGACTCGGACATATCCCTGACGATCTCGTTGAAACGCCCGATGTTCGCGTCGTCCAGCGGCGCATCAACCTCGTCAAGCAAACAGAAAGGCGCCGGCTTGATGAGGAAGATGGAAAAAATCATGGCGACGGCAGTCAGGGCCTTTTCTCCACCGGAAAGCAGTGTGACGTTCTGCAATTTCTTGCCTGGAGGCTGGGCGACCACCTCGATCCCGGTCTCCAGGAGGTCACTTTCATCGGTCAGGCGCAACTCAGCCTGACCGCCGTTGAACAGCCGCGGGAAGAGCTCCTGAAAAGTAGCATTGACCTGGTCAAAGGTCTCACGAAAGCGTTTCCGGGTGGTCCGGTTGATTTTGGCGATCGCCGACTGCAGACCTTCCAGTGATTTTTGCAGGTCTTCCTGTTGCTCGGTCATGAACAGGTAGCGCTCCTCGAGTTCCTGATACTCGTCGATCGCCATCAGATTAACTTCACCGATTTCATCGATCCGTTTCTGCAGGTAGTCGCGACGCTCCTCAGCTGTGGCCTCGTCAAACTCCTCGTCGTACTTCTCCTTGACATCCGGGCTTACCAGGTCGATCCGGTAGCGCTCCTGAAACGCCAACAGCATATGTTCAATCTCCAGTTGCAGCTCACGGCTCTGCATCTGTCGCGTCGAGAGCTCATCTCGCAAATGCTGTGCCTGGCTGCGAAGCTGCTTGAGCTCTACCTCGCGTTTTTCAATATCCTGTCGACTTGCCTCAAATTGCTCACGCAAACCGGCGAGGGCCTGCTCCTGTTCGACGCGCTTGTGATAGAGAACTTCCATCTCTTCCTTGAGTTCTTTGGCCTCGTTGCGCAAGTTGCCCTGCGTTTCAACAGCCTCCACAGCATCCTGTCTCAGTGTTTCCTGGCGTTGATGTAGCTCCTCGCGAAGGTTCACCAAGCGCTCCAGGGCCGCACGGCTACCCTCCTCTCGTTCCCGCAGACTCGCCAGATTTACTTTCTGGCCGGTCACTGCCTGGCGCGACTCGTTGGTTTGCCCACGCAGGGTTAGCAACTCGTCCTGCATGCGTGTCACAAAGGCTTCGAGCTCGCGTTTTTCCGCCTCACTGCTCTCGCGCGTCGAGGATGACGTTTGCAAGGTCCGCTGCAGGGTTTCATGCTCCTCGTGCAGTTGTGCCTCTTCCAGGCTCAGGACCTCGATGCGCTCCTGGAGACGGTTATCCTCCTGCAACAGGCCGTCAAGGTCCTTGCGACTGTCCAGAACACGGATTTCCTGCTGATGCAGGTCCTGTTCAGCCTGACGCAGGGCGACATCAGTTGCCACCGACTCTTCGCGCAACCTGTCCCGCTGCTGATTCAGCTTGGCAACCTCTGCATCCAATGCCTTGACCTGCTTCTTCAAATCCTTCATCTCACGCTTTTTGTGCAACAGCCCCTGGTCGAGCGCCTGGCGACCACCGCCGGTCACTTCGCCGCGGCAAGTCAACACGTTACCCTCTTCAGTGACCAGGGTGATGCCGAACGGAAGCTTCTGCCCAAAATAGTTCTTCAAATCGGATACAAGACAAGCACCGGCAAGCAAACGGGAAATCGTGTCCTGGAAACCGGAACGCACCTGCAGGAGCCCAGCGAGAGGTGTCCCCCCGGCTATCTCCGGGACATTGTCGATAGGACATTCCGGCAGCATGAACGTACAACGGCCTTCATTGTCGCGCAAATATTCAAGGGCATCGACGACATTGTCGAGGTGTTCTGGAAGGAGAGCCTGGACCCGCTCGCCAAGGACAGCTTCGATCGCCGCTTCGTACTTTGGCGGCACATCCAGAATATCGGCAACCAGTCCCTTCATACGAGTCTTGTACCGGTCATCGGACAGGAGAGTCTTGACGCCGCGGGCATAGCCTTCGAGATTGCGCTCCAACTGTTCGAGGGATTCAAGCCGTGAGCGCTGCCGACTGAGTTCTTCCCGGCGCTGCAGAAGTTGATTCTCCGCATACTCAAGCTGACCCTTCAGGCTGACCTGAAGCTCCTGCAACGTCTCACGATGAGCGATAAGATCGCCGCGCTCCTTCTCTATCGACTCCAGGGTGGAGTTGAGAGTACTGCTGCTGTTGTGCAGATGCTTGAGCTGTTCAGTCACCGCGACCGCTTCATGATGGTTGCGCTCGGTCAGATCAGCAAGGACTGCGATCCGCCGGTCGGCTTCCTCCTGCTGGCTGCTCATCCGAGTCAGATCGGCCAGAAGCTGATAGAGGTTCTGACGGGCCTGCTCCAACTGGCTGCCCAGACGATCTTCCTGGTCAGTCAGGTCCAGCAGAGCATCTTCACTTTTCACAAGGCGTGCCTCTTCCTCGGCAAAGGCCCTGGCGTGCTCTTCGCGGGCCTCGCGCAACGCGGTCTCTTCTTCATCAGTGGTTTTCAGACGACGGTCGATCGCAGCCAGCTCCGCCTTGATGCGTTCCTGGTGACGATCGAGTGACTCGACTTCCCGAGCCCCGAATTCGAGGCGACTTTCAATCCGCTGGATATCACCGGTCAGCTGGAACACGCCCTCCTGGCCCTGGGTCGCCTCCTTGTCCCGCTCGTCATGGTGTAGCCGTGCCTGTTCAAGCTCCAATTCGGCCTGTTCAAGCTGGCGGGTCACGACATCGACCTGCCCGGTCTGCTGGTCTGCAGAACTGCCGGCCTGTTCAGCCCTGGCCTGCAGCGCCGAGTACTGACGCAGCCCGAACTGCAGTTCCAGCCCGCGCAGTTCTTCGCGGAACTCGCGAAAGCGCTTGGCGCGCTGGGCTTGTCGCTTGAGGCTGTTCATCTGGCGGCGGACTTCGCTGATAATGTCACTGAGGCGCAGCAGGTTCTGACGGGTCGCTTCGATCTTGCGCAATGCGGTCTTCTTGCGGGCTTTGAACTTGGTAACCCCGGCGGCCTCTTCGATCAGTGAACGGCGATCTTCGGGCTTGGCATTGATAATCATGCCGATCTTGCCCTGCTCGATAATCGAGTAGGCGCGCGTGCCAACACCGGTGTCCATGAAAAGCTCGGTGATATCGAGCAACCGACAGGGGGTCTTGTTCAGCAGGTATTCACTCTCGCCATTGCGGTAGAGTCGCCTGGTCACCTGAATTTCAGCATACTCACTGAACGCCGCCGGAGCCAGCCCGGAAGTGTTGTCCATGATCAGGTTGACCTCAGCCATCCCGAGGGGCTTGCGGCTTTCACTGCCGCCGAAGATGACATCTTCCATCAACCTGCCGCGCAGGTTGCGGGCACTCTGCTCGCCCATCACCCAGCGGATGGCATCAACGACATTGCTCTTGCCGCAGCCGTTGGGACCGACAATCGAGGTTATGCCATCG
>Ga0070728_10005792_pt1 | contig 11996 bp, 8 predicted proteins | sample tdDd471_FD_66723 | JGI IMG/M metagenome (GOLD analysis project Ga0070728, IMG submission 66723) | Marine sediment microbial communities from the Atlantic coast under amendment with organic carbon and nitrate - tdDd47.1 | ecosystem: Environmental > Aquatic > Marine > Coastal > Sediment | place...
GCTGACGCTCTTTATGCTGCACGGCGCTACATTTCTGACCCTCAAGCTCGGCGGGGGCCTCGAGGATCGGGCGCGGGCCTACGCGGGACGAATCTGGTACCCGGCGGTGGTCTTCCTCTTCCTTTTCGTCGCGGGAACCTACTGGATGACCGATGTCCACGAGCGCCTCGGGCTCAACCCGGGGGTCGTGCCAACCGTGGCGGTGCTGGCGCTCTTTGCGACCCGCTGGACGATTTCGAACCGGAGCGACGGCTGGAGCTTCATCCTCACCGCGGTCTCCGTTGTTTTCGCCACGGTGACGGTCTTCATAGCGCTCTTCCCTCGGGTCATGGTTTCGAGCCTGAATGCGGACTGGAGTCTGACCATCTACAACGCGGCCTCGAGCCCGTACACGCTCAAGGTTATGAGCATCGTCGCCGTCCTCCTCGTGCCGGTGGTGCTCGTCTACCAGGCGTGGACCTACTGGATCTTCAGAAAGCGCATCACCCCGGACTCGCATCTGCACTACTGAGGCATCGCAACAAGCAACCATCAACTGGAGAGGGGAGACCTTCCCCGGATTTTCGGCCACCGGCGTCAGTGGGTTCATCCCATCGCTGGTTCACCGCAGAGACACAGAGGGGCGCTCCCGATATCGTCAGTCTCACATGCCGCTTATAGGCTGGTGACTTCGGAGCTTCCGTTATTGAAACGCAAAGAACGCGAAGATCGCAAAGCATCGCATTTTATTGGGCCATCGCAGCTTGCTTCATGGGGGGTTGATTCCATGGTGACGTTCTACCGACAGACCTAAATCTGAAGGTGGGCCCAGGCCCACGGACTGGAATATCACCGGTTGTAGGCCGGGCCTGGGCCCAGCTTCAGAGGCCATCCGGAGAGGTAGGTGGCCCCACGATAGTCAGACGATTCCCATTTTCAGCGTGGCCCGCTCTCGGTTGCAATCCGGCTTCTCCCACGGTTACGCGGTGACAAGTGGAATCTGCGTCTATCTGCACTATATGCGGTTGCTCCGTGCGATGGTGCGATGGCTCAATAGTGCGATGCTTTGCGATGTTCTTTGCGAACTTAGCGGTCTTTGCGGTGAAACTGCGATGGGATGAGAACTCTGACGTGGGTGGATCACCTCTGTGCCTCTGTGGTGAATCGAGATCGAACCGGGTTTGCGCATCCCGATCGCTGACGATCCTCGACGCTCAGAACTCGAGTCGCACCCCGACTTCCCAACGACGTGGGAGCTGATACTCGAGCGGCGTTCCCCAGGGAAGCACCTGGAGCACGCCGGACTCGTACTCCACCGGCTGTTCAGATGAGAAGAGATTGAGAACAGCCAGAAACAACTGGAGCTGGGTGGAGCCCAGCGCGAACCCCTTGGAGAGCTGGAGATCGAATTGGTAGTTGGGCTCGCCACGTCGGCTGCCCCGCGGTTCGAAGAGGACATGACCGGACCGGACGCCTCCGCAAACGTCGAAATAGTAGTCGCGGGTGATCCCGAGCTCCTCGAGCCGGATGCTCGAAGCGGTCGGGATGCGGTCGCAGCCGATGGTGACGTTGAGGGCGGGCGCCGAGGCCCATCTCGCGTCGAATCCGATGTTGAAATTCCATGGAAGCAGGACATAGCCGTAGATCTTGACCCGGTGGCGCCGGTCATCGGAGAGGTAGCCCTCGATGTTGATGAAGTCGCGCGGGAAGAGATCGTACTCGGCCGTGGAGAAGGCCAGGTCGGCCGTGGCTTCGGTCGATCCCGTCGACCTCGATAGGGTGTAGTTGGCAAAGAGCTGCAGTCGACGGCCTCGGCTCTCGAGCTTGAGCACCGCCGCTTCATAGTCGCGTTTCAGACCGGGGGCGTTGGCGAGGACATAGCCGTCGCAGTCGCGGGCGTCGTTGTGGGTCGCTGGGTCATCGAAGTCCGGTGCGTCACCGTCGCCCCAGAACCAGGTGTTCATCCGGCAGGTGTCCTCGATGAGACCGCGGGTCTTCTTGTTGATATAGATGAACTCCAGCGTCCCGTTCTTCCACAGGCGGTGCTCGGTTCCGATCATGAATTGGTCGGCTCTGGGCGTGTCGAGCGTCCCGACCCCGAGGCTCTCGATGGACTCGAATGGATTGGACCAGAAGTTCTGATCGAGATAGTAGAGGTGCTCGTCGCCATCTTCATCGATCCTCGAGATGGGTGGGCCGAAGACCGTCTCGAGATAATTATGATTGCAGTAACCCGCGTTGCACCAGAGCTCGTACCCGTAGTACTCGCCATAGCCGAATCGCCGGCCGTCGGCGACGAGGCTGACGCTGAGGGCCGCCGGATGCATGAACCGGCCGATGTTCGCCCGGATGACGTGGCGCCCCTTGCCGTTGACATCCCAAGCCAGACCGAGCCGGGGTTGGAAGGAGTCGAGGGTGGCGATGTCGCGGTGCCCACTGTTGACGTACTTGACGTGGTCCCAGCGGAGACCCGGTTTGATGGTGAGGGTCGGCGTCGGGCGCCAGTCGTCCTGGAGGAAGAGGCTCCAGGCGGCGCCGTCGGAGTGCACGGGCTCCCCTGAGGCCGGATCCGATACCCAGGCGAGGGCGTCGGTGAAACCATCGCCGTCCTGATCGAAATGGCCGTAGCCGATGGTGGTGGGGTCGGGGCTGTAGGTCATCACCGTGAGTAAGACGTCACCGGTCTGACTGGCTGCGACATCGGCATTCATGTCGCGGAACTCGAGCCCGCCCTTGAGCTCATGGTCGCCCGAGGCGCCGCTGAGGAGTGCAGTCAGGGCCGTTCTGATCTGCAGCGTCTGGACATCGTTCCAGCTGACGAAACCCGAGCTCCGCGAGGTCATTCCATCGGTCCAGTTGTTCACCTGTGGGATCTCGGGGTCGCCGTGCATGGGTTCGAGCTCGACCCGGGCCGAAGTGGCGCCGAGCTGGACATCAAAGAGCAGCGAGTCGGTCAGCACCGAGTTGAGGTTGGTCTGGAGGATACCGAGCTTCGAGGTGAAACGGCCGCCGGCATCTTCGGCGATGAACTGGTGGGCGCCATTATTCTCAACTGATACACCGCTGAACACCGCCTTCCCTGTGACCCGGTGATTAGGCGCCGCCTGCCAGGTCAGCTTGCCCAACACATCGGCGATCCGCCGTTCCTCGGTGAGCGTGGCGAGATGCCGGGTGGTTTGTGCGGTGCTGCCGAGAAGGCTTGCGAAGTACCACAGGCGGTCGCGGAGGAGGGGGCCGCCGATGGTCGCGGAACCGATCAACTGGGAGGTCGGGTCCCGATCCGGATCAAAGAAGTCTCCGGATTCGGCGAGGTTCGGGTCGCGGTACCTGAGATCGAAGGTCCCGGTGACGCTGTTGCCGCCCGACTTGGTGACCGCGTTGATGACCCCGCCGAGCGCGTGTCCATACTCGGCCTCGAACCCGCCGGTGTGGACCGCGATCTCCTGCAGTGCATCGAAGTTGATCTCCAGATACGCCGTCCCGAGGACGGGGTCGGTGGTGTTGAGGCCGTCAATGAGAAAGACGTTCTCGGAGTAGGTGCTGCCCATGATTCGCGGGCGCGCGCCTCCCTCGACCCCGGCTTCCTTGCCGATGATCCCGAGCACCGACCGTCCGTCGATGCCGATGGCCGCCACCTCCAGGAACTCCTGGTTGTAGGTCTCTCCCACGTGCACCCGGGTGATGTCCATCTGGACGGACTCGGCGGCCACCTCGACGGTGATCTCGTCCGAGAAGCGAGTGGCGGCCATCTCGATGCGGAGATCGGTGCGGCGGTTGAGCTGCACCACGGTCTCAACCTCGACCGACCCGAACCCACCGAGTTCAGCGCGGACAAGGTACGAACCCGGCGGCAGGGTGCGGAGGTTGAATCTGCCGTCATCTCCGGTGATCTTCTGGTGAACTCCGCCGATGAGCACCTCGGAGCTGAAGGCGACACGAACTCCGGAGAGTCCCACCCCGTCGCTGTCGACGACGACACCGTGGAGTTCACCGGTCGTGTCGGCGGCCTCACCGGACGCTGCAAAGAGTCCGACGATGAGACAACACACCGACAGGACAAGGAAACACGACCTCAACCCCTCGTTTCCTTCCATGGTTTCTCTACCGTATCACCACAGCGATTCTTTCAATCAGGGATCAATCTCGATTACGTCAAATATTGTGAAACTGAGGTTTTTCACTGGTTTTCAGATTTCGGAGAGAGGCCACCAATACCTGTCATTCTGAGCCTCACAGGGTCCTTCGGGCCGACAGATAGAGGGATGACTTTCGCAATGTTAAAGGCTCTGAAGGGCAAGCTGGAAGCTCGCCCCTACAACGGGCCGAGCGCATTTGTAGCGGCAAGCTTCCAGCTTGCCATTCTCGAATTCCGGGTAGGTATGTCATTGGAAGCGAGCGAAGCGAGTCGAAGGATTCCCCGAAGAGAGGTAGGGTAGTGAACAAGATCGTCTGTGCAGACTTCGGGCGACCCTTCGACTCTCTCGTCGGACTCGTTCGTTCAGGGTGACAGGGTGATTGCCGGCGTGGATGAGGTCTGCGTTTTGAACAACAGATTCACAGAGTGGGTCCACCAGCGTCAGCGCACTCATGGCCCTTCGGCTCATCGGACGTGGGTTCTTGAACGACCATTTTTGAAACACAAAGGACACAAAGAACCACCAAGGCTTCACGAAGACATCGCATTATTGACCCGGGCTCCTTCCGGTCTTGAAGCACCACAGAACCCTGTGATGAGTCAAAAATGACTTGGTGGTTTCTTTGTGGTTCTTGGTGACCTTTGTGTTTCAAACTCGAGCGCTGAAGTTACAAACACGGAAGCCGTGGCCGATGTTGTGAATGTCGGAACGTTCCCTCCGTGCCTCTGTGGTGAAGTCCGACGAAATCGTTGGTACAGGCCGAGCGCCATTGTGGTGCGTGCGTCTCGCGCGCAGGAAGTCAATGCGGGTCGGCGTATCCTGAATCTCGATGCACCTCGATCGCCGTCTTCTCGCACTCACCCGGCCGTACCGTACGGCGCTCGTGCTGAGCGTTGCGTTCGGTTGGCTCGGAGGCGTCGTGACCGTCGTTCAGGCGTGGCTGTTGGCGCACATCATCGCCGAGGTCTTTCTCGGGGGCGCGGATCGGGCGGCGGTGGCGCCGAGCCTCGGTTGGCTACTGGGGGCAATCGTGCTCCGCGCCGTGCTTTCGTGGGCCACCGATGCGGCTGCAGCCCACGGGGCAGCGGGGGTCAAGCACGACATCCGCAGCAAGGTCTTCGCCTCCTTGATGGATCAGGGCCCGGTCGCGGCGGGCCGCAGACGAACCGGCGAACTCATCACCCTCCTCACCGACGGCGTGGAGGCTCTTGATGCCTACCTCGCCAACTATCTGCCTCAGCTCGTCCTGGCCGGTGTGATCCCGCTGACGGTGGCGGCGGTGGTCCTGAGCCGCGATCTCCTGTCGGGGATTGTGCTCATTCTCACCGCCCCGCTCATTCCGGTGTTCATGTACTTGATCGGTCGGCTCGCCGATACACTCGCGCGTCGCCAGTGGCTCGGCATGGCCCGGCTCAGCGCGCTCTTTCTCGACACCATCCAGGGCCTGGCAACGCTCAAGATCCTCGGTCGCTCGCACAGCCAGATCGAGGTCATCGGCCGGATCAGCGACAGTTTCCGCTCCTCGTCGATGGCGGTTCTGCGCATCGCCTTCCTGTCGGCGCTGGTGCTCGAGTTGGTGGCGACCCTCAGCGTCGCTGTGGTGGCGGTGGAGATCGGCTTACGGCTGCTTGCTGGGCGGCTAGGTTTCGAGTCGGCCTTCTTCGTACTGCTCCTCGCGCCCGAGTTCTATCTGCCCATGCGGAGGTTGGGAGCCGCCTTTCACTCGGGACTTGCCGGAGTGGCGGCATCGGCGCGGCTCTTCGATGTCCTCGGGGTTGAAGAGGAATCGGTTGAGCCGACGTCGGGCCAGGCCATTCCCGAGCGAGCGGCCCTTGTAGTGGACGAGGTGTCCTTTGCCTACCCGGGCGACACCACAGAATCGAGATTTGCGCTCGATCGGGTGAGTGTGACCATCCACCCCGGCGAGATCATCGCCCTGGTCGGGCCTTCGGGCGCCGGAAAGAGCACGCTTGCCCGTCTGCTTTTGCGCTTAGTCGAGCCAGACAGTGGTCGGCTCACGGTCAACGAGATCGATGCGGTGACCATCGATCCGAACGTCTGGCGGCAGGCGATGACCTGGGTGCCGCAACACCCGCACCTCTTCGCCGACACCATCGATGCGAACATCCGGCTCCCCCGCCCCGAGGCCCCGGACGACGATGTCGGGGCGGCCGTCAGGGCCGCGAGGGCGGAGGGGTTCATCGCCACGATGCCAGATGGTGTTGCCACCCGCGTCGGTGAGCGTGGAGCCAAACTGAGCGGCGGCCAGGCCCGTCGACTGGCCCTCGCCCGCGCCTTCCTCGCCGACGCCGGGATCGTGATCCTCGATGAACCGGGAGAGGATCTCGATCCCCGGCTCCGAGCCGAGATCGATGATTCTCTGGTGGCGCTGTTGCATGGGCGCTCGGCCGTCGTCATCGCCCACCGACTCCCCATGGTGATGGCCGCCGACCGGATTGTCGTTCTCGACGATGGTCGGGTCATCGACCAGGGATTCCATTCGGAACTCCTGGATCGCTGTCTGGTATACCGGGGGCTCGTGCAGGCCTACGAGGGTGGTTTATGAACACCTTGACCCGTCTGCTGCGATTGCTCGCGGTTTTCCGCTGGCAGATGGTAGCCGCGGTGGTCCTCGGTGTCGCCACGGTCGGCAGCGGGGTCGGTCTCATGGCCACCGCCGCGTACCTGATCGCCTCGGCCGCGTTGCAGCCTTCCATCGCCGAGCTTCAGGTGGCCATCGTCGGGGTGCGGTTCTTTGGTCTCAGCCGTGGAGTCTTCCGATATCTCGAGCGGTTGGCGTCCCACGACGTGACCCTGCGTGTTTTGGGACGGCTCAGGCGGTGGTTCTTCCGCGCCCTCGAACCGCTGGTCCCCGCCCGGACGGTGGAGATGCGAAGTTCGGATCTCCTGACCCGTGCGGTGACCGACGTCGAGTCGCTGCAGAACTTCTTCATCCGTGCGGTAGCGCCGCCTCTGGTGGCGGCGTTGGTGGCCCTCGGGGCGGGGCTGGTGATCCGGGTCTACTCGTTCGAGTTGGCCCTCGCCTTTGTCGGTGCGTACGCCGCCACCGCCGTGGTGATCCCCCTCGTGGTGATCCGGTTGCGAGCAGCCTCCGGCGGGTATCTCGTTTCGATCCGCTCCGATCTTGCGATGGCCGTCGCGGATGGGATCGAAGGGATGGCCGATCTGCTCGTTTTCGGCCGGGCCGACTCTCAGAAAAGGCTCGTCGACGAGCTCTCGCGGTCGTCATCGGTTGTGGGTGAGCGAGCGGGCCGAGTCGAGGCGGTGGGGACCGCCGGCGTCACCCTCGCCACCCACGCCACGGTTTGGCTGGTCCTGGTGCTGGCGATCCCCATGGTCGGTGAGGGCCGGTTCACGGGGGTAGGTCTCGCCGTCGTCTGTCTCGTGGTCATGGCCGGCTTCGAGGCCGTCCAGCCCCTGCCCGCGGCGGCTCGCGGCATGTCCGAGCAGCTCGCGGCTGCCGATCGGATCTTCGCCATCCTCGACGAGAACCCGGTGGTGAATGATTCGTTCGAGTCATCGGTTGAGCTTCGGCCGGATTCGGGAGGCGCCATCGAGTTTCGAGGAGTTTCTTTCTTCTACCCGGGCGCACCCGGACCGGCGCTGAGTGGTCTCGATCTCGAGATCGCCGACGGCAGCCGGGTCGTGGTGGTTGGGCCGTCGGGCTCCGGGAAGTCGACGCTGGCCAATCTGCTGTTGCGTTTCTGGGACCCGACGGTGGGTGAGATTTGGTTCGCGGGTACGCCTTTGGGTTCGGTTTCGCACGAATTGTTGCGGGCATCCATCGGGGTACTGCCGCAGCGCACCGATCTCTTCACCGGCACCATCCGTGACAACCTCATGCTGGCTGCGCCGAACGCGGATCAGGGCGATCTCGATCGTGCCGCTGAGGTGGCGGATCTCCTCGAGACCATCCAGGCCTTTCCCGATGGTTGGAACACATGGATCGGCGAGCATGGGATGCTGCTCTCGGGTGGCCAGCGTCGGCGTCTGGCCCTGGCGCGATTGGTGCTCCAGGATCCGCTGGTAGCCGTCCTCGACGAGCCGACCTCGGGGCTCGATCCCGTCACCGAGGGTCGAGTCATGAGCTCGGTGCTGGAGCATTTCAACGGACGGACCACCATCGTCATCACCCATCGCCTCATCGCCCTGGACAAGTTCGACGAGATCGCCGTCCTCGATCAGGGCCGCATCGTCGAACGCGGGGTCCACGACGAGCTCATGGCGGCAGGCGGTCTCTACCGCCAGCTCTACGAAGCCCAGCAACTCGAGCTCGCCACCCGATAGCGGTTTCGTTTCACCACAGAGACACTGAGGCACAGAGAGGCGCCGCCCACGTCAATGTCTCCATTCCATCGCAGTTTTATCGCAAAGGCCGCCAAGCACGCAAAGACCATCGCAAAGGACGTCGCAGTTCTGGCTCATCGCACCATCGCAGCTCGCTTCGACGGCAAATGACTCCCTGGGAACTTCTTCCGACCGGAAGGGACCTGAAGGGCAGCCAGGATGGCCGCCCCCACAATAGTCGCAGCGACCGTTGTAGGGACATGCTTCCAGCATGTTCTTCAGAGCCATGCCGGTACTCCAGGCCTTTCACGAAGTCAGACAACCTCCAAGTTTCGCGTAGCCTACTCTCAACAGCGATGGTGCAATGAAATCTGCGTCTATCTGCGCTATCTGCAGTTACTCCGGGCGATGGTGCGATGGGTCAATAATGCGATGCTTTGCGATGGTCATTGCGTGCTTGGCGTTCTTGGCGGTAAAACTGCGATGGGATGTTTGTGACGCAAGAAAAAAACCCCGCCGGATGGCGGGGTTTTGGTTTCGGTCGATGACCGCTTACTTGTTGAGTGCTTCGTGGACCTTGCCGACCATCTCGGGGCCGGGTGTCAGAGTGGCGTCGCCATCGTCCTTCCACTTGGACGGGCAACCCTCGGTGGCCTTGCGGGCGAGATAAAGATTGGCTTTGAACTTCCGCATGAGCTCGTCGATGTTGCGGCCCATGTTGTAGAAGTTGACCTCGGAGTTGAAGAGGGTGCCGTCGGGGCTGATGATGAAAGTGCCGCGGAGCGCCAGCCCCGAGCCTTCGTCATACACACCGAAGAGCCAGGAGACCGCGCCGGTGGGGTCCGCGCCCATGAGGTATTTCACATCGGCGAGTTCTTTCTCGTGGTCTTTCCATGCGAGGTGGACAAACTGGGTGTCGGTGGAGACGGTCACCAGGGTGGCGCCCATCTTTGCGAACCGATCTTGCTGCTCTGCCAGAGCAGCGAACTCGGTCGCTCAAACAAAGGTGAAGTCGGCCGGGTAGAAGAAGAGAATGGTCCACTTCCCGGCTTCCATGTTCTCCGAAAGTTTGAATTTACCGAAGTTGCGGATGGTCGGGTCGTAGGTGTCGAGTTCGAAGTCGGGAACCTTGTGTCCCAACCGTGCCTGGATCATTTCCTCGCACATAGTGGTTGCCTCCTTGGTCTTTGTTGCGATCAGAACCGACAGTGTAGCTATCGCGAACGAGTCCTGCAATCGTTTTCATGCGCGCTCAATTGACATCGACATTCAATACCCTAGGGGGGTATGGTATTTTGATGAATGATGAATGATGAATGATGAATGATGAATGATGAATGATGAATGATGAATGATGAATGATGAATGATGAATGATGAATGATGAATGATGAATTGTGAGTAGTGAGTAGCGAGTAGTGAGTAGCGAGTAGTGAGTAGGATTTTGTAGGCGGGTCCTTTAGGGCCCGCAACCACGATCTGGAAGAAACTCAATTACTCACGTCAGAATGACTTTGTAGGAATCAGACTTCAGCACCGAGGAGAACCTAACGGTGGCCATTGACGAAAAAGTCCAGGAGAGCACCGGCCGGCGGTTGGCCATCATCGAGGGCCAGCTGCGGGGTCTGAGCAAAATGATCGAAGAGAAGAAGTACTGCATCGATGTCCTGACCCAGATCTCGGCCATCCACGAGGCCCTGCGCGGAGTCGGCAAGGTGGTGGTCCGTCACCACCTCGAGACCTGCGTCACCGAAGGCCTCCAGGGTGAAGAGCGAGAGCAGCACTATGAGGAACTCATGGACCTGATCTACAAGTTGAGCAAATGATGGAAATCCTTCAGTCCATCATCATCGCGTCCTGGGCCATGCTCGTCGAAATGTCGCCCTATCTGCTTCTCGGTTTCACCGTCGCTGGTCTGCTTTCGGTGATGATCTCTCCTCGTTGGGTCGAGCGCCACCTCGGCGATCGCGGACTCGGCCAGGTCTTCAAAGCGAGTCTCTTCGGTGTCCCCCTGCCGCTGTGCTCGTGCGGTGTGATCCCGGTGGGAGCCTCGCTGCGTCAGCACGGCGCAGGAAAAGGGGCGACCACGGCGTTCATGCTCTCCACCCCGCAGACGGGGGTCGACTCCATCGCCGTGACCTATGCCCTGCTCGGACCATTCCTGGCCGTTGTCCGACCCATCGCGGCCTTGCTGACCGGCTTTCTCGGTGGCGGTCTCGTCTATGCCTTTGACCGGAACGACGATGAAGCGCCTGTCGATGATCTTCCGAAGACCGAGTGCTCGAGTGGTTCCGACTGTTGCGAAGATGACGAGGAGCCACGGAAAAAGACCCTCTTCGACGGGCTGACCTACGGACTCGTGACGCTGCCTCGAGACATCGGGCGCGCGCTCATCATCGGGATTCTTCTGTCTGGAGTGATCTCAGCGTTGATCGAACCCCGCGCCCTCGAGGCGACTCTCGGTGGTGGGGTCTGGCCCATGCTCGTGGCCATGGCCATCGGGATCCCGCTTTATGTCTGCGCCACCGCCTCGACCCCCATCGCGCTCTCGCTGATCCAAGCCGGGCTGTCCCCGGGGGCGGCGTTGGTCTTTCTCATCACCGGACCGGCCACAAATGGGGCGACCCTGACCACCCTGTGGCGGGTGCTCGGGCGGCGGTCGGTAGTGATCTTCCTGCTGACGGTCGCGATCGGGGCCCTCGCGACGGGCATGGCCGTCGATGCGATTGTGGCTTCGGACATGGTCGATCCATCCGCCATGGTGCCGGCATCCGCTTCATCGGCGGGCGCTCACGACCACCACGGTGAGGAGGCCGGATCCGGTCTCTTCGGCCGGGGATGCGCCATTCTGCTCATTCTGTTGCTCGTCAACGCGCTGTGGCCGCAACCGCAGCCCATGGGACGGGGAGATGTGAAGATGATCACCATGCCGAATGTCGATGTGTTGGAGCTGACCGTGACCGGGATGCGCTGCAACGGGTGTGTCGAAAGCGTGACCCGCGCGCTCACCGAAAGCACAGGCGTCGAGAACGCAACTGTTGACCTCGCGGCGGGTCGGGCCAGCGTTCGTGGTTCCGGCTTCGATCGTTCGATGCTCGCGGAGAAGATCCGCGGCCTCGGTTTTGAAGTTGAGATCGTCACCGCTGACTGAATCATCGGGGTTTTTGCTACTCTGAGACCGATGGCGGATGCACAGCCACGTCGAGCGGTGGTCATCGACGACTCGCAGATCCAGTGCGCCGTGTGGAAGCGGCTCCTGGAGTCACGCTACGGCGATCGGATCGCGGTGGAGACCTACAGCGACCCGCGGGAAGGGGTCCAGGCTCTCGCCCCGGGAATCCACCTTCTCCTGCTCGATTGGGAGATGCCTTGGATGGACGGCAAGGAGGTCCTCGAGGCGGCGCGCAGCATCGGCGTCAACCTCAAGCGGATCATCATCACCTCGTCCCACCCGGCTGACCGACTGCACGAGGAATTCGACGACACCGGCTGTCTCGCGGTGATCGAGAAGGCCGAGCCCGAGCAGCAGGCGGCCTTCATGATGATCCTCGATTCGATCATGCGAAGGTAATTC
>Ga0070728_10005799_pt1 | contig 11991 bp, 7 predicted proteins | sample tdDd471_FD_66723 | JGI IMG/M metagenome (GOLD analysis project Ga0070728, IMG submission 66723) | Marine sediment microbial communities from the Atlantic coast under amendment with organic carbon and nitrate - tdDd47.1 | ecosystem: Environmental > Aquatic > Marine > Coastal > Sediment | place...
AATGCGGGCAGTACCACCAAGATTGGCAAGGGCATAGCGGGTCACAAGCCCGCCCATGGAATGGGCGACAATCTGAAATTTTTCCACACGGAAATTAATGGCAGCCTCTTCGAGACGAGCCATGAGCTTTTCCGCAAATTGCTCAATAGTGCCAAGCTGGGGAGTAAGAGTGATACTGTCATAAAAATGCATATCAAACTCATGCTCCACCCGCACCGACATCAGCAAAAAGCAGGAGCGGTTCATCAAATATCCGTGAACATACATGATCGGGTCTGCCGCCTCGGTAGGCACCAGCCCCGGCGACAGTTTTCGGTTTTTGAGGCCAAATGGATACAGAATGGTTAAAAGCGTACCCGACACATATTCCGACCAGGCCAGACGCATGGTGCGCAATATGGACGGACGCTCAATAACCATCTCAGAGCTCCCGGCGGTCATACCGCCTGCTGCTTCCTTTGGAGCTCCAATAGCATCGGCTACCGGGGTCACACGTTTGGTTTCCTCAAGATACCAAAAGACATAGGTGGTCCCCACAAAGATTGCCCCCACCACGGCGGGTATGGCAAGAGTAACCAGAAATATGGTAAGGATCATTTCAAACATACATAACTCCGTATATTAATGTCCCTCCGGGTACGACATTAATAGTATAACCGCAACCGGAACATTACCGCAAGTGCTTTATTTCAGGCAGTATTTACAGCACATTACACACCACACCTGCATAACCCCCGGCAATCCACTGCTGCGTTACTGTTTTTCCGGGGCTCCGGAAGCAGTCTCGTATAACGGCGCAGTCCCCTCAGCCACCAGCTCAAAAGGCATCTGCTCGTATGTGAAAAGCTTGTCAACCAGCACCACAAGACGATCATCGGGCACCAGGGCTTCAAGCTGTCTGGGCTTGTCTTTTCGACCCGCCACATAGCTGGCAATGGGGACCGCAGAAGGCACGGGAATAATGCCGCTACGCTCCAGCATCTTGAAAATAAACTCGCTGTTGTAATAGCGATATTCCCGCAGCCAGTCATAGGAATTATCCCACAGGGTTCCATTTTTGTTAAAAGCCCAGTTGATGGCCTGAGAGAGTTTTACCGGTTCAAGATTTGGAATACGTTTAATGATAATTTTTCCGCCCCTGGCCCGCTTCAAAAAATCCTCAATCGGCGTGGTGCGTACATGCTTCCAGCATTCCAGAACAGCCAGGCGCTCTTCATTCTTGGGGTCTTTGGTAATAAACCCCACATGATTGGGTTGATCCCCCGGCAACAGCCAGGCCAGCGATTTGCTGTCAGTATCATAATCCAACCGAACAAAAATCAGATCACCGGGCTTCACATTCTTAAGTGAAATGGTGGTGTCGCGATAGGTCAGTGCCGTTATCATGGCAATTGCCCCGACAGCCACACATATGACCGCAACAGCGGGCAGCAGCCAGCGCAGACGGCTTTTGCTTGTTTTGGAGGTATCAGTCATGTGAACTTCTCACTTGTCTGTGCTTTCCGAATATTCCAGCAATGCTTCAACGGCTCTATGATCCGACATTGGCGCGGGTTCGTCAACTGCCCGGGCAAAGACAACCCGCCACTGGGGTGATGCAAGGATATAATCCAGACGACGGTTCGGTTTATGAGCCGGGAAGGTCCACATATCCGGGTGATCGTCGGTTTGCATAATGGTCTCCAGAGCATCGGCGAGCCCGGTTCCCGTTTTGATAATTTCCAGGGTGGAGTCAGTGGTCATATCAGTCCAGGGCTCGTCCTCAAATGCTTTGCGAAGTTTTGCCCCTTTAGGTATGGCGTTGAAGTCGCCAAGGGCCAGCACCGCTTTATCTTCGGTTACCGCCTTTGCAATCAGGTCGTGCAGCTGCTGCGCCTGCAACTCCCGGTTTACCTGGTCAAAGGCCTCCAGATGTACATTGAACAGGGCAAGACGCTGACCGCCGGGAAGCACGAAGTCCACCTGCTGGGTGGTTCGATGGAGATAGAATTTATTATACCACCAGGCATTTGACGCCGGTTGGGGATGGCGGAAGGATTCAACCGTTTCGGCAGGGTAACGGCTGAGAACAGCCTGACCGGAATGCATATGCCCGTAATGCTGGGAAATGGGCCAGTAGGGATAGGGCAGATAGGCGACATTCCAGGTCACGGTTTTTATGATATAGGGATACGCCAAAGCCCGGGCAATATACTGCACCTGATCGATACCATGGCTGCGGTGACTGTCAAAGTCGGTTTCCTGCAAACAGACAATATCTGCATCGCTTTTACGGATCACCTCAACAATGCCGTCAAGGTATGAAAGAACCTGTTGCTTTGTTCGCAGATCACCGCGGTCATCCCGGGGCCCCACCCCATAATGAATGTTCCAGCTTAGTATCCGAAGCACTGTATCCACCGGTTCTGCATTGCGGTTAATGTGTGTTTGCACCGTTTGCGGCTCACACCCGCTGTCTGTAAATTCCCACAGCGCAAGGATGCCCATAATGGCAACCACAAGACCCGGTAGAATGATCCGGGCAGCAGACTTAATGTTTGCCTCGCACAATCAGGGAACCCAGTTTGATACGGTTGTCCGGCTCACGCCAGGGACGGGCATCCACGGGCTCGCGGTTGTTGCCCTTGAACATACCAATAAAGATATCCATATCACCGGTGGGTGTATCCTTGGGAATATCGATTTCGTATTCGTCCATGATACACTGGCCGGGCTTCCACTCCGGCACCGGGTATTCATTGTTTACCGGCACATGATCTCCACGCAGACGGAATCCCATGGGACGTTCCGCATGAATGAACATTTCCAGATCACGGTTAACATGCTTGGTGACGGTCCAGAAGGTACGAATCACAACTTTGCTGCCGCTGCGCACTTCCGGCTTGTCCAGCTTCCAGTCCTTGATTTGCAGACGGGTGGAGCTTTTCCTGCCCTGGCTTTTTGACCGCAATTCGTATCCCAGCATTTTAACGCCACGATCGCGTCCAATCAGCGCCTCATGAGGAACAGCGATATCACACTGTGTAATGTCATCCTTCACATAGCGTTTCAGCATGTTCCGGATATCTTTTTTGGAAACCTTTTCCATCTTCTGGTTGCTGTCATAGTTGGACACCAGCCAGAATTCCGGATTATAGGCCTTGTAGCCGTTTTCGTTCTGCGGATCACCGTCATCAACGATTTTTACCAGCATTTCACCACCGGTTGCCCGACGCCACAGATTTTGTATGCGGGAGAAATGCTTCTGCTTTTGTTCAACAATGATCCAGACCCGACGACTGGTGCCATCGTCCCGCTTCACATGCTTTTCATAGAAATTCTTCACCGAGTTCAAATTATCCCGCATGCGGTACTTGCGGTAGTTGTACTTGTCGGAAAGTTCATCGAAATGCATCTCGAACTTGATGGAACGGGATTTCCATGTCTGAGTGAATTCGCCGATAACGTCGTCGTCACCCTTTTGATCATAGTAGGTTGTATACATGGACCGTGCAGAGAACATCCAGTTGAGCTGCGGTACCATGTGATTGGTAATATAAAAGGCAGAAACAAAGGCCAGTACACCAAGTATCGGCAGCGACCAGCGATAGTATTTCCTGAACACGCCGGAGAACACCAGGGTTGCGGCCCACAGGGCATAAATCCAGGTAAACCATTGCCGGGGATCGCCGATGCTGGCATGCCAGTCCTGCAGACGCTCGGTATTCATAAAGTACCAGATGATCCGGTAGTTCTTTTTGTCAAGAATATCCGGAGCCACAATGGCAAAGGTTAGCAGGCCAAGAAGCAGCGAAACGCGGTTAAAGTTTTTCTGGTCAGCACCAATCCAGCGATCCAGATACAAGCCGATCAGCAGGGCTGCCATGGGAGCTGTGGGGAAAATGTAATGCGGGAACTTGGTGCCGATCATACAGAAGAAGGTAAAGGTGAAGCCCAAACCCAAAACAAACCACAACTCCGGCTTGTAATCCGCCTTACCCTTGTTCCAGGGCAGGGCCGTGGCCACGGCCTGAGGCAGGAAGGTCAGCCATGGCAAAATGCCCACGGCAAAGTTCAGCACAAACATTTCAAAGGTATCATCAGGCTTGTCCAGGGTACCGGTAGCCCTTGCAAAATGATGCTTATAGAAGAAAATGTATGCGTAGTTGGTGCCGAACCTGATGATCATATACAGATACCAGGTAAAGCCGATTGCCAGGAATATCAGCAGGCCCTTGGGAATGCACATGCGTTTGAGCAAACGCCAGTCCCAGGTGACTATCAGATAGAAAAAGATTATACCGCCGGCGAGTATCAGGGGCAGCAGGCCCTTGGCCAGCATGGAAATCCCCAGGAAGAAGTAGAAGAGATAGTAATATTTCTTCTTTCCGAATTTCTCCCCCAAGAACAAGAAGCCCATGGCCATAAACCAGAAATTCACAAAGAGAACATCAACGATGTAAGCCCTGGCTATGACAAAGTAAATAGTGGTGGTGGCATATACCAACCCCGCTATCACTCCGGTTCTTCTCGTATAGAGCTTACCCATCAGGAAAATCATCATCAATACGCCCAACAGCCCCACTAAGGCGTTGGGAATACGGAACAGCCATGGATTGGGAACGCTGTCAGCGGAACCGAACATGGCCTGCAGGGGATACGCCAGCCAGAACACCAGAATCGGTTTTGACCAGAACCAGCCGTAGTCCGCACCTTCATCGGCACCTACCCGGCTTGCGGGGGTAATGAAATCACCCTCACCCCACACCATTTCCCTCAACACCTGACCGTAATTAGGCTCCCACTGCATCTGCATGGGATACGATCCCAGACGTGTGAACATCAGCACCGCTGTGACAAACAACAAGGCCAATGCTGCATACTTCCAACCGATATGATTCCCTTTTTCGAACACGGACGCCTCCGTACATGCGAGTCGTATTTCAAGCTCAATAAGTATATCCCTGACACCTTACCCCATAGGGGTCCAAAGTCAAGGGCAGAGATTCGGCAAAAAACCGGGGCGACAGCGTGCCACCATGACCATAATTGCTGTCCAGAATTTACATAAAGCATATTTATCTCGCGTATTACATTTGACGGGGCTGTTGTCACATAATACAATATATCGAAGAGTCAGATTTTGTGCATGTATGATAAAGAGGTCACGATGCTCACCACATTACACAGCAATTCCAGTCGGTTTCATTCCTTCCTGGCGATATTGGTGCTTGGCTTTGCGCTAATCGCTGCAGGCTGCAGTGAAACAACCCAAAATGTGCCCGACCCCGACGGCGATATCGTCGATGGCGATACCACCGCCGATGGAGACATCGAAGAAGTGCCCGGTGACGCGGATCCTGACCCGGAAAAAACCGACACCGACCCGGAACCTGATCCGGATGGGGATGATGACGCAGATCCTGACGACATCACAACCGACGGGGATACCGGAGACACACCGGCTGACGGGGAAGAATCTGACGAAGAACCGGCACAATGTGTTGTCCGCTGCATCTGCGTGGACCCCGTCATCGTTGATTTCGGTGCGGTGCAGATGGGCGTGCCCAAAACAAAAACCATCCGGGTCCGCGCCTGTGGCATTGATGCCGTCACCCTGTTTGAAATCAGGCTTTCTTCAGACACATCCTCCGAATTTTCCATTATCGACAATCCTGTTATCGGCACCACGGTGCTTGCTCCCAGCCAGGAGCTTCTTATTGACATCAAATATCTGCCTTCCGATCCGAACCCGGATGAAGGACGCCTGGTTATTTCCAGCACCGATGATACCCGCAGCAATATCTTTGTTCCGCTGACCAGCGGTTTCAAAGGCACCGCCAGCCTTGGTGTTCAGCCCGCAGACATAGATTTTGGCGAGCTTCAGGCAGCAGACCTCCCTGCCCGGGAGAATTTTGTCCTGACCTGTATCCCGGATATGCCGGACGATAACCGCCCGCTGACCATTACGGATATTAAACTTTCCGATGACAGCAGCGAAACCCTTGCCATCGTGGAAGATGACAATTGCGTTCCCCCCATCCAGCTGTTCCCCAACGAAAGCATCACCTGTCAGGTTGCATTCGACAGTGAAACCCCGGAGACATACACCGCCACTATTCAGGTCGATGCCACTGATGATGTAAAAGAGCCACAGCATACCGACATCCCGGTTTCAGCCAAACTGACTGAAGCCTCACTGGAAGTTACCCCGGAACGGGTGGATTTCGGCTATGTCATCACCAATACTCATCACAGTCAGGAAGTCACCCTTACCAACACCGGTGATGCGGCCCTGAACATCACCACCATGGCGCTGGCAATAGACACCAGCCCCTTTACCGTAAATATGCCGGCGGATTTCCTTGAGACTCCCCTGCTTCCGGGTGCTGAAAACAGCAAAACTTTTTCCGTTGATTACGATCCCACGGTCAATGAAAGTTATGACCTGAACACGATCTATATCATTACCGCATCTGCTCCTCGCTTCGAAATCATGCTTTCGGGCCTCAGCTATGATCCCTGCCCCGATGGGTTTGAAGCAGACTATGAAGCGGGCATCTGTATCCCCCGCTGTACTCCTGGCGACCGTTTCTGCTCCGGCAACGGTTTCCGTATTTGTCTGGAAGACGGCCAGAGCCTGTCGGAAGTAATCCCCTGCGATGAGGGAACCTACTGTAATGATGGTGCCTGCATCCAGCAAATCTGCGAGCCCGGCATCCAGCAGTGCAGCGATGAAAAAGATCGGGTGTTGCGCTGCAATGAGCTTGGCAGCGAGTGGGTGGAACTGCTGATTTGTCAAACCAGCCTCATGTGCCGCACCTCGGAATGTGTCCAGCTTACCACCACCAGCGCCACCTGCGAGGAAACCCTTGAAGACGGCACTGCCTGCGATGACAGCGACTACTGCACAATAAACGACATATGCAGCGATGGCATCTGCGGCGGAGATGACCGTGACTGCGCCGATGACAATACCTGTACACAGGATATCTGTGATTCGGAACTGCAACAATGCACCCATCCCCCCGAGAGCATTGGAACTCTTTGCGATGATGGCAATGAATGCACAGTATATGACCGCTGTTCCGATACAGGTCGCTGCGTGGGTGGAGAACCCAAAGGCTGCAATGACAACAACATCTGCACCGATGACTCCTGCGACCCTGCGGTTGCCGGAGGCTGTGTAAACGATGTGGTTGAAAACCGCGAATGTAACGATGGCAACCCCTGCACGGAAAACGATTACTGTGATCCCCAGGGGATGTGTCAGGGCGGCACCGAACCCGACTGCAACGATGACAATCCCTGCACCCATGATTTCTGCGGCCAGTATGGTTGCCAGCACACTGGTTTGTCCGGCATGTCCTGCGACGATAACGACCCCTGCACCGTCAACGATTACTGCCAGACCGGCGTCTGCCTTGGCGGCGCGGACCTTACTTGTAACGACAACAACACCTGTACTTTTGACCACTGCGTTACCGCAGAAGGCGGCTGCGTGTACGACCCGGTCATTGGCGCATCCTGTAACGACAGCAACCAGTGCACTCAAAATGATATCTGTGTTGACGATGGCAACGGCGGCGCTGAATGCCAGGGTGGCTCGACCCGTGACTGCAACGATGACAATGATTGTACGTCTGAAATCTGCAACCCGGTAAGTGGCTGCGAATATACAAACCTTGATGGAACAGTATGCGAAGACGGCAACCCCTGTACCGAAAACGATAGCTGCTTTGGCGGTGTCTGCCGCCCCGGTACCGGCCCCGATTGCAACGACAACAACGATTGTACCCGGGACACCTGTGAACCCGGAACCGGTACCTGCATAAACGAACCTCTGGCAATGGGTGCTGAATGCAACGACGGCAATGCCTGTACGCAGAACGATTACTGTAACGGCAGCGGCATCTGCATTTCCGGCTCCAATCCCGATTGCAACGATTACAATCCCTGTACCGATGACATCTGCGATCCCGTCGAAGGTTGCCGGAATATCCCCAACAACGCCAATATCTGCGATGACGGTGACCCCTGTACCACACGGGATTACTGTTACAACAGCGTCTGCCGCGGCGACACCATTGATGCCTGCGAAGACGGCAATGACTGTACCACGGATCAGTGCATTTCCGGCTCCGGTTGCACCCATACGCCGCGCTCCGGCGGTTGCGACGACGGTAACGCATGTACCTACAATGACCGCTGCGTCCCCGGGGCAGGAACTTCAACATGTCAGGGAACAACCCAAACCTGCAACGACAACAACACCTGTACCGATGATTCCTGCGATCCCGCCTCCGGCTGCGTGTATGAACCGGTTGTGGGCCGAAACTGCAGCGACAACAACCAGTGCACTATCGGCGATGCCTGCGACGCCACCGGTGCTTGTGTGCCCGGCAGCGACACCCTCACCTGCAACGACAACAACGACTGTACCCTGGATCAGTGCAGTCCGTTGTACGGATGCCAGTACCCCAATGTTCAAAACGGTGCAATGTGCAGTGATAGCAATGAATGCACCCTTGGGGATTACTGCTCCAGCGGCACCTGTCAGCCCGGCAGTGGATCACTGTCCTGCAACGATGACAACGCCTGTACCGACGACAGTTGCAACCCGGCCACCGGCTGCGTGTTCCTGAATGACAACAACAATACCTGCAGCGATAACGATCCCTGTACCGTTGGAGACTCCTGCCAGGATGGCGCCTGCGTTGAAGGTCCCAATCCCCGTAACTGCAGCGATGGCAATCCTTGTACCGACAACTGGTGCGATGCCAGCGACTACCGTGCAGACCTCAACGGCTGTGTGACCGAGGGTAAAGCCAACGGCACTTCCTGTGATGTTGACAACAGCCAGTGCACCATAGATCAATGCTGGAACCTCAACTGCATCTTCAACAGCGATCTTGATTGCGATGACGGCAATGAATGTTCACAGAACCTCTGTGAACCTGCAACCGGTTGCAACAACCCGCCGGTCAACAACGGTATTGCCTGCACCGATGACGGCAATGACTGCACCCGGGACGAATGTCTCTCCGGTGCCTGCACGCATCCCTTCAAGCCTTCCACCGAAAGCTGTGATGATGAAGCATTCTGTTCCATTGACGACCACTGCGATGGCAGCGGTTCCTGTATCTCCGGTGGAAACCGTGACTGCACCGGACAATGCACCACGGGTATCTGTCTTGAAGGTTCCGATGAATGCCAGCCCGTGGCGGACTACACTCCCTGCGATGACGGCAATACCAACACCGTCGAAGACGCCTGCATCAACGGCGAGTGCCTGGGCACCTCCACCTGGCAAACCGAGGGCGACTGCCCCGGCTTCCCGGAAATGGTAAAAGTTCCTGGCACCAGCTACTGTATCGACAAGTACGAATCATCGGTCATGGATAGCCCCTTCTGTGATGGAACCCATTACGGTATTGGTAGCGATAATTATCCCGGCGGCTTCCCGAACGACGTGGATAGTGGGAACGAAAGCACCCCGCTGTATGCATGCTCCCTGGCGGACAAACGTCCAAGCCAGTACCTGACCTATTTCCAGGCCAAACGCGCCTGCGAAAACATTGGCAAAGGCCTTTGCCCCGCCAGTGTGTGGTCCAGCACCTGCACACACAACCAGGGCTGGGACTACCCCTATGGCAACAGCTATGAGGGTCAAACCTGCCACGGTGGAGACCATAATCCCAATGACGCAACCGTAAACACCTCAAGTATGAGCGGATGTGTCAACAGCTATGGTGCTTACGACCTCTCCGGCAACGTGGAAGAATGGGTGGAGCAATCCTGCACCTTTGATGGTCGCCGCACCTATGGCGGTGATTTCCAGGACAACTCCAACAGCCTGCAATGCGGCGCAACCAACTGCAGATCCAAGGACGCTGAGCGCGAGTATGTGGGCGTCCGCTGCTGCAAAGGATTTTAACATAAAGAACCGCCATGCCTTTTAATACTATCGTAGGTCAACAACGCGCCTGCGGCATGCTGCTGAAAAACATCAGCAGCGGCCGCGTGGCGCATGCATATCTGTTTCACGGGCCCGAGGGCGTGGGTAAAGATGACGCCGCCGTGGCCTTTGCACAGGCACTGGCATGCATCAACCCCGGTGAAGCCGGGGATGCCTGCGGAGAATGCACTCACTGCCGCCGTATGCAGCCAAATGAAGACGCCCCGGATGGCAATCATCCGGACATCATTCATCTGCGCATGGGTGTTGGCGACAAAGCCGCCAAAAACCGCCTTACCATCGACCAAATACGCAATCTGCAGCAGCGCATGGTGTATGCGCCGCTTGAGGCCCCCTACAAGGTCATCATCATTCATGATGCGGAAACCATGTCTGCGGGCCGGGGCGAAAGCGCCAACGCCTTTTTGAAAACCCTGGAAGAACCGCCCAGGCAGACCGTCATCATATTGCTGGCCCCTTCGGCAACGTCGGTGCTGGAAACAGTGCGGTCCCGCTGCCGTCTGGTGCCCTTTGCCCCGCTGCCGGTTCCGGTTCTCGAAGACGCGCTTCAGCAGCGGTACACACTGCCCCCGGCTCAGATACGGCTCATCGCCCAGCTGTCCGGCGGAAATCTGAAGGCCGCAGTCAATGCGGTTGAGGAAGAAACCTTTGCTTCCCGGGCGCATCGCCTCCAATTGTGGATCAACGCCGGGAAAGATCATGTAGGAGCCATGTCCGGCCTTGCACAGGAGCTGGGCAAAGACCGGGCAGAAGCAGCGGTGTTCATCGACCTTTTGTATACCCTGTACCGGGATGTGCTTTTGGTACAACACGGAGTACCCACCGAGGCGGCGGAAGTTATCAACGCCGATCTCCGTGATGATTTGCGGCAGATGGCTGCGGCATTGAATCCCCGGGATATTTTAAACTATATGAACATGCTTACCCAGCGCCGGAGCGACTTGAGAATCAATGTTTCCGTCCCGGGTCTTATTGAGGAATTGTATTGGGAGGGCAGACGCAACAACATGTGGCCTGCCGGGTAAGTCCGCGTCAGGATTATTTTAGCGTGGCACGGATGGCCACCACCATCACACCGTCTTCCAGCTTCATACCTCCGATAAGAAGTACGCCGCCGGATACCACCTTGTAATCCGTAGCCAGCAAGTCTTTAATCGCCAGATCCACCACCAGCCGGGCGTCGGGTTTCTGGGAAACCTTGACCATAAGATCGCGGTCAATGGGCAGGGAAAAAATCGCCATGGTATCAAGGGTGGTTTTTGCTTCTTTGGTGGTTTCCAGAGAAAAACAATCAAACCCAAAAAGTTGCTTGATGCGGGGGGCAACGTCTTTGAGCCGGGGATCCTGAGGAGGCTTCGTATTCTTGTCAGTATGTTTTTTGGCCTTGATGATGCGCACTTCCAGCTGCACCTGCGGTTTCTTTGCAGGAGAATCGGCAGCATATATGGAAGGGCACATCATAAACATGCCCACGAATACCATAACAATTGCAGCCGGAATGCGTCGAATCATTCTTCAAATACCCATATGACAGTGGGGACATTATTATTGCCATCAGCCACAATGGCGGTGGAATTCACGCTTTCAATATTTTCGATTTCAGCCATGTTCGGGTTGGTTTCAACCGGCGGTGTCGCCTGCATGGCAGCCACGGCAACCCATACACCTATAGCGATAAGCACCACCGCAGCCACTGTTGCGGCGGCCGCAAGGGGACGCTCGGTTATGGATTTCCACCAGCGGGAAAGAGTCATGCGCCATCCTGCGGGACGTTCCGGCAATGATGCCATGGTCCGGGAAAACACCGCCTTTTCAAGGTCAGTATTCTTCCGGGATGCCGCAAGATCCTTCAAAGCAGACCCCAGGGCCCCATCATCCTTCCACCAGGCTTCGTGTTGTTGTTTCTTTTGGCTCATGACGCATCTTCTTCCAAAAGGGTTCGTAATTTCTTTCGTGCGTTGTGCAACCGGCTCATCACAGTGCCAATACTGATACCCAGGTCCTCGGCGATTTCCTCGTAGCTGAGATCCTCC
>Ga0070728_10005801_pt1 | contig 11991 bp, 7 predicted proteins | sample tdDd471_FD_66723 | JGI IMG/M metagenome (GOLD analysis project Ga0070728, IMG submission 66723) | Marine sediment microbial communities from the Atlantic coast under amendment with organic carbon and nitrate - tdDd47.1 | ecosystem: Environmental > Aquatic > Marine > Coastal > Sediment | place...
CACGTCACTGTTCCGCCGCCGGCGGCGCCGATCCGGGCCGAAAGCGGGTCCCGGAGGTGGTGCGGCGTGACGTACCGCGTGACCTGGTCGATCGCACTATCGAGCTCGTCGACCACGGTGCGGTCGTGCACCCCGTGGTTCATCGTCTCGATCCATGCCGCTTCCAGCGCCTCCTGCTGGCCGGCGACCTCCTCGGAGAGGTCCGCATCGTTGTCGCGGAACCTATGGCCCTGAACGTAATCGATGAAATCGAACCTGAAGCGCTTCCCGGCACCGCTACCGCGCATCATCGACCCGTCGAACAGGAACACGTCCTGGTGGGTACATTTGGCACAACGGCGCGCCATGACATAGGACGACAGCAGCAGTTCGCCCCTGTCGGTCCGGACGATGCAGGGCAGGGGCGCGACCGTGTGGTCCGCATGGGGGCCGGCAAGCTCGTGCCACCGGCGTATCGCTTCGGCGCCGGCAAGACTCTCGGGACCGGCCTCGCCGAGGACGAACAACTCGGGCCATGGCATCTGGGCGAACCGCGCGAACAGCCCGGCGACACCGGTCCTGGGGTCGAACAGCAGGGACTCCAGGAGCGCGGCTCGCTCCATCGGGTCGACGCGAAAGGCGCCATGGCCGATCTCCTGGTTCCGTGTCCGAACGAACTCGTTGCAGATCTCAGCTCTTCTCCGGTCATTGAACGCCTGGGCGAACGCTTGCGTCGTCGCCGACTCAGTTCGCGCCGTCATATCGGCGAAGTTCGATGCGGCCTGGTTCCAGTCCCCGAGCGTGAGGGGTTTGGCGAACAAGACACGGCGCACAGCATCCGCGTCGCCATGCTCGATCAGATCACGTGCGAAGATCAGTGCGGCGAGCTTGAGGGCCGACTCGACGGTATCGCGCAACTGGAACAGTGCGCCGCCGGTGTCCGTCAGGACAACGTCCGCAAGCGCCCGGACCTCATGTGCCACCGGACCCGGTGCGTCGGTGACGAACGTGTCGTACCAGGGTTCGTACTGCCAGCGTGACGCGAGGTCCTCGACCAGAGCACGCGCCGACCGGGTCTTTGCCGGATCCGACATCTGCAGGCCCCCTCTCAACCATCGAGGGCAACGGTCGCAGATCCTGCTCCGATCCACCAGAGGGCAATTGTTATCCCCTCCGATCGTGCTTGATCGAGCAGCGGAAATTCCTGCAGAGGTCCTGCCGAGTGACGGCGGATCCGGCTCGACCGCGTGGTCGCCTGACGCCTCAGTCGACCAGCGCCTGATAGACCAGGTTGCGCAGCTCGCGACGGATCGGCCAGGACGAGGATGGCATCAGCTGGGTGACGATGATCGCCGAGATGCCCTCGGCGCGGTCGACCCAGAACCCGGTGCTGGCCAGGCCGCCCCAGGCGAACTCGCCCTCGCTGCCGAGCACCTGGGCCCTGGCCGGGTCGAGCAGGATCGAGCCGCCGAGCCCGAAGCCCATGCCGACCATCGGCATCTCCGAGAATGTCTCGACCCCCATCGAGGCGATGTCGCCCGGCAGGTGGTTCATCACCATCAGCTCGACGGTCTTGCGCCCGAGGATGCGGGTGCCGCCGAGCGCGCCGCCGCGCTGCAGCATCTCGATGAAGCGCAGGTAGTCGGGGATGGTCGAGACCAGCCCGCCGCCGCCGGAGAAGATCGCCGGGGTGCCGCTGAACCGGGAATCGCCGCCGCCGTCGACCCGCTTCATCAGCACCTTCGCGGTCTTCTCGTAGCAGGCGACCATGCGGTCGGCCTTGTCGGCCGGCACGCCGAAGGCGGTGTCGACCATGCCGAGGGGCCCGAGGATACGCTCCTGGAACACCTGGTCGAGCGGCTTGCCGGCGACCACCTCGACGACCCGGCCGAGCACGTCGGTCGCCACCGAGTAGGTCCATTTGGTGCCGGGCTGGAAGCACAGCGGCACCGAGGCGGCCGCAACCGCCATCTCGGCCAGGCTGCCCTTGGACGCGCCGAAGTTGACCGGGGTCCGGCGGTAGGCCTCGCCGACCGGGCCGGGATCGAACAGGCCGTAGGTCAGGCCGGCCGAGTGGGTCATCAGGTGCCGCACGGTCATCGGGCTCCGCTGCGGCTCGGTCTTCATGTCCTCGTACGGGCCCGACACGTAGACCTGGGTGTCGGCGAATTCCGGGATGAACTTGGCCACCGGGTCGTCGAGCTGCAGCAGCCCTTCCTCCAGCAGGGTCATCGCCGCCACCGTCGTGATCGGCTTGGTCATCGAGTAGAAGCGCGCGATATGGTCGACCGGCGGGGTCGGCGCCTTGTTGTCCGGATCGCCGCTGCCGCAGGCGTCGAGGAACGCGATCTCGCCGTCGCGGGCGATCAGGGTCGTCAGGTACGGCACCTTGCCGGCGTCGACGTAGCGCCGCATCCAGGCCGAGATCCGGCCAAGCCGGTCCGGCGCGAAGCCGAGCGCCAGCGGCTCGGCGGTGCGGTCGGCGAACGGGGCGAGCGAGGCATGCGAGGCGAGCGGGGTCATGGCGGGATCCGGATCGGTCTGCGGAGGGCACACCGATTCGTAGCGCCATTTGTCGGCGAGCGCGAGAGCGGGGAGGCTCAACCGAGGAAACCGTAGGCGATGTCGGCGGCCATGAACCGGCCGTGACGAACACCTATCCAGTTGGGCCGGGTATCTCCACCTCGTCAGGCTCAAGGTGTGCGGTTTGGCTCTGCAAAATCCGAATAAGCTTCTTCAGTCCGGCGAGATCAACGTCAGCTACCACGCGGATGCGGTCTCCTGTTAACTCGATCTTGTACGGTGTCCCGGGTGCAAGCGTACTCGGCACAGACGGAGCGACTGCTTGTGGCTGTGTGGCGGGTTGACTGACCGTTGTGTCCAACTCTGAGTGTCTCGGTGGTGGAACCTGCTCTCGGTCTTCATCTTCAATATTGGGCGCGACAACGCCGCCCGATTCGGCCTCGATAAGGTCGGTTGTTTCGCGGAAAGACCGAATAGCTGTATCCGCGGCGTCCGGCAAAAACTTGCGCTTGGTGATGAGATACGAGCGTAGCGCTGCGTCGCTGACCTTTCCGGGAAACTGGTCCAGTAGCTCTGCAAATAGGTCCGGCTCGCGCGCCGCATCCATCAATGCCGCGACACGCTCCGGATGGCCGGGCGGGTGGTGAATGATAAGCAGTGTTCGGTCGGTTACCCACATCTGGTCACGACCGCCGTCGAGAAGACCGTACTTGGAGACGGCGGAAATAACGCCGAGGGATTTCCCGTTCAGCGTTCCGTAACCCATGTGCTGCCCAACGAGCAGCTTGGGGATCTTATTCTGATAGTCGTTCTCATAGACCGCTTTGGCCTTCTCGATTGCTTCTCGAAGGCCGATCGAGGGGTACCGGGGGCTTCGTGCTTTGCTCATCTCCGTCTCCTTCTCGCATAACGAGACGATAAGCGTTGTCGGCTGTCGCGTCAAATGCCTTGTTCGTTAATCGCGATTAGTGCGAAAACATATTGACGACCGATCCGTCGAATCAATATCCTGGCTTGGTTAACAAAGAGGAGGATCGGAAATGCTCAGGAGGGTCGCTCTAGCCGTGTCGCGCTCGCGGATGCGGTAGGGGCTAACGAAAAGGCCCGCCTCTCCCCTGCACGGGAGGGCGGGCCAGCGCGGGCCAACTAGCGAACAGTCAACCAACTGCGGGGGTATAGCACCCCCGCTTTTTTTGTGAAACCTGATGATGACGCGCGTCAAGACGCCGGTAATCGGCAATTTCAAGATGCCAGTTGGCCGCTCAATCCAGGGTGATCACGATGTTCCCGAGCTTGTCCAACGCGGCAATGGCGCCCGGCGGCACCACGCAGGTGGCGTCGTACTCCTCGACGATGCAGGGCCCGGCGTGCGGCGTCTCCAGCGACCTGCGGTCGACGATGGAGGTGTCCAGCCAGCCGTGCTCGGCGCCGAAGTAGCAGGAGCGGGTGCCGCCGGTGCCGGTCGCCTTCGGGCGCACCGCGACGATCCGGTCGCCGTCGGCGACCGCCCGGCCGACCACCTGGATGCCGACCAGCTCGACCGGCTCTTCCGCACCGGCGCGGTGTCCGTAGGTACGCTCGTGCTCGGCGTGGAACGCCTCCTCCAGCGCCGCCAGCATGGTCGCGTCGATCGGGCCGTCGGGGGCCGCCACTTCGAGGTCGAAGGTCTGGCCCTGGTAGTGCAGGCTGGCGCGCCGCTCCAGGCGGATGCTGGCCTCGGGGTAGCCGTCGCCGGCGAGCTGGGCGCGCGCCTCTTCGGCCATCGCCTCCCAGGCCTCGCGCAGCACCTCGGGGTCGAGCGAGCGGACCAGGCCGCGGAAGGTGCGGGAGTAGTGGTGCTCGACGTCGGCATACAGCAGGCCGAAGGCCGAGAACACGCCGGGCGAGGGCGGGACCAGGATCCGCTTCATGCCGATGGCGCGGGCCATCATGACCGCGAACAGCGGGCCGTTGCCGCCGAACGCCACCAGGGTGTAGCCGCGCGGATCGCGGCCGCGCTCGGTCGAGACCGCCTTGATCGCCCGGATCATGTTGGAGACGGCGATCTGCACGGCGCCGTAGGCGGCGGCCTCGAGCGACAGCCGCATCGGCTCGGCGACCCGCTCGGCAAACGCAAGGCGCGCCTTGCCGGCGTTCAGGCGGACGGCGCCGCCGGCGAGGTGCTCCGGGTTCAGGTAGCCGAGCACCACGTTGGCGTCGGTCACCGTCGGGTTCTCGCCGCCGATGTCGTAGCAGACCGGCCCCGGCATCGAGCCGGCGCTGTGCGGGCCGACGGTCAGCGAGCCGCCGGCGTCGATCGCCACGATCGAGCCGCCGCCGGCCCCGACCTCGGCCAGGTCGATGGCCGGGACCTTGAGGGTGTAGCCGGCGCCGGTCAGCAGGCGCGAGCCGCTGAGGATGCCGCCGCCGACCTGGAACTCCGGCGCCTTGGTGACCTGGCCGTTCTCGATCAGCGAGGCCTTGGCCGTGGTGCCGCCCATGTCGAAGCTGACCACGTCACGAAGGCCGGCCGCCGCCGCCACGGTCTGGGCGCCGATCACCCCGGCGGCCGGGCCCGACTCGATGATCCGGACCGGCAGGCGGGCGGCGTGGACGGCCGGCATCAGGCCGCCGTTCGACTGCATCAGCAGCAGCGGCGCCTCGATCTTCATGGACTGCAGGGCGGCCGACAGCACGCTGAGGTACTGCGATACGACCGGCAGGACGTAGGCGTTCACCACCGTGGTCGAGGTGCGCTCGTACTCCTTGATCTCCGGCAGCACGTCGAAGCTGATGCAGCACGGCAGGTCCGGCGCCTTGCGCCGCACGATCTCGCGGATCGCCTGCTCGTGCGCCGGGTTGGCGAACGAGTTGATCAGGCAGATCGCGATCGCCTCGCAGCCCTCGGCCAGCAGCCGGTCGACCGCGGCTTCGGCCTCGGCCACGTCGAGCGGCCGGTCGACGGCGCCGTGGGTGTCGACCCGCTCGTCCACGGCGACGCGCCGGTAGCGCTCGACCAGTGGCGGCGGCTTGTCCCAGGCGATGTCGTACAGCCGCGGCATCCGCAAGGTGCGGATCTCCAGCACGTCGCGGAAGCCCCTGGTGGTGATCAGCCCGGTGCGCGCGCCCTTCAGCTCCAGGATGGCGTTCGAGGCGACCGTGGTGCCGTGGCGGATCTCGGCGACGTCGCCGCCGGCGAGGCCGGTCTCGTCGAACACCTGGCCGATGCCCTCGATGATCGCCCTTCCGTACTCGCCGACCGTGGACGACACCTTCTTGACGTGGATCCGGCCGTCGGGGCCGAGGAACACGATGTCGGTGAAGGTGCCGCCGATGTCGACGCCGATGTGATAGCCGGCCATCTCAGCTCTCCGCCCCACCGGGGTGCACTGCCATGTGTTCCGGTTCGGTCCACAGCACCGGCGGCGCCGTCCAGTCTCCGCGGCGTTTGCGCATCTGCTTGCGAAGCGCCTCGGTCGCCGGCAGGTCGACCCCGCCGGTCGCTTCGTCGATCGCCACCCCGTAGTCGCGCCGGGCCGCCTCGACGCCGACCAGCTCGTTGCGGACGTCGCGGCGCACCGCCTCGGGATCGCGCTCAAGCGGATCGCCCCAGCCGCCGGCGCCGGCCAGCTCGTGGCGGAACACGTCGCCGCGGTGGATGGTCATGGTCAGCTTGCCGGGCAGCGGCCTGGCTTCGCCGTCCGGGTTGAGGGTGTTGCGCGACGGCTGCCCCGGCATGCCGCCATACAGGCCGTAGGGCCGGACCGCCTGGCGGTCGGCCCGGACCTGCAGGACGGCCTCGTTCTCCAGGAACCGGTACTCGCGCCGGTACGGCGCGCCGCCGCGGAACTTGCCGGGGCCGGCCCGGTCGGCGACGAACTCGTAGGCCAGGATCTGCAGCGGCTGCTCGGACTCGGTGACCTCGATCGACTGCGAGGCCATGTTGGCGAACATGTTGGAGTTGCCGTCGAGCCCGTCGGCCCACGGCCGCCCGCCCCAGGTGCCGCAGGTGAAGTCGACGTAGATGAACGGCCGGCGCCGGTCGTCGTAGCCGCCGATCGAGATCCCGGTGTTGCCGCCGTCGGAGGCCGCGAACACCTTGTCGGGCAGCATCATGGCGAGCGCCCCGAACGCGCAGTCGACCATGCGGAACCCGGTCAGCCCGCGGGCCGCGCAGGCCGCCGGCAGCACCGCGTTGGCGATCGTGCCCTCGGGCGCGACCACGTCGATCACCCGGAACACCCCCTCGTTGTTCGGGATGCCCGGCGGCAGCACCGAGCGGATCGCCGCGTAGCTGGCGGCCTTGGTGTAGGACAGCGTGTTGTTGATCGCGCCCTTCACCTGCGGCGAGGTGCCGGTCCAGTCGACCACCATCCGGTCGCCCTGCTTGCGCATGGTCACGAACAGCCGGATCGGCTTGCCGTAGTCGACGCCGTCGTCGTCGATCCAGTCCTCGAAGCTGTAGGACCCGTCCGGCAGCTCGGCGACCGCGGCGCGGGTCAGCCGCTCGGCGTAGTCGATGACCTCCTGCATGTAGTCGGCGACGGTGTCCTGGCCGTACTGCTCGACCAGCTCCAGCAGCTGGCGCTCGGCGATGTGGCAGGCGGCGAGCTGGGCCCGCAGGTCGCCCTGGACCTTGGCCGGCAGCCGCACGTTGCGCTCGATCAGGGCGAACAGGGTCTCGTTGCGGCGGCCTTCCTCGTACAGCTTCAGCGGCGGGATCCGCAGGCCTTCCTGGTAGATCTCGGTCGAGTCGGACGCGTTCGACCCGGCGACCCGGCCGCCGACGTCGGTGTGGTGACAGATGGTGGCGGCGAACGCGACCCGCCGGCCGCGGTGGTAGATCGGCTTGAACACGAAGATGTCGGGCAGGTGCATCCCGCCCTCGAACGGGTCGTTCATCGCGAAGATGTCGCCCTCGCGGATGTCGTCGCCGTAGCGTGCCATCACAGCCGCCAGCGCCGTCGGGATCGAGCCGAGATGGCCGGGCAGGGTCAGCCCCTGGGCGACCAGCCGGCCGTCGGCGTCGGCCAGCGCGGTCGAGAAATCCATGTTGTCCTTGAGCACACCCGAGTAGGTGGTCCGGACGATGGTCAGCGCCATCTCGTCGACGATCGAGAAGATGGCGTTCTTGAACAGCTCGAACGCGATGGGGTCGCGGGCCATGGCTGCCTCGTGCGCGGGGGTGGCGCCGGGAAGCGCCTCGGAGGGGCTTTCATTCCGACAGGAAATCGTCCGCAGCGCAACAATCGCTTATCTGATTGTTGTTTCGTTCCGATATTGACACGGTGCGGCATTCGATACTGCAATGCAGCAATATCGTCGTGCCGAGCCGGTCTCCGGCTTCGCAGGACGATATCCGCCTGTGTCCGCCGTGACCGCCTCGTCACGTTCCACGCTGACCCTCGGGGATATCGACCGGCCCACCTGCCGGCCCGGTTCCGTGGCCGGCTCCACTCAGAGGAGTCGCGGAATGACGAAACCCCCGATGTTGCTTGCCGCCGCCCTGGCGTTCTCGATGGCTGCCACGACCCTCCCGGGCGCGGCCGGCGCCGCCGAGCTGCCGACCCTGAAGGTCAAGGCGATCGGCCTGAACGGCAGCACCGTCGTGTCGAGCCGCGACGAGGTGCCGTTCTGGACCAAGACCATCTCGGAGGCCTCGGGCGGCAAGGTCACCGCCGACATCGTCCCGGTCGACCGGTCCGGCATCAAGGACTTTCAGATGATGCGGATGGGCAAGCTGGGCGTCACCGATTTCGGCGCCGGCGACATCAGCAAGATGGCCGGCGACGACGCGGTGTTCGAGGGCTGCGATCTGGCCGGCCTGACCCTGTCGCCGGAGCAGGCGCGGGCCGCCTGCGAGGCCTGGAAGCCGATGCTGGCCAAGGCGATGTCCGAGCGCTTCGGCATCAAGCTGCTGGCGCTCGGCGCCAACCCGCCGCAGGTGTTCTGGTGCCGCGAGCCGATGAGCGGCCTGAAGGACCTCAAGGGCAAGAAGATCCGGGTCTTCAACAAGACCATGAACGACTTCATCACCGCGATCGGCGGCACCACGGTGTCGATGGCGTTCGCCGAGGTGGTGCCGGCGCTGCAGCGCGGCGTCGTCGACTGCGCGGTCACCGGTTCGCTGAGCGGCAACACCGCCGGCTGGGCCGAGGTCTCGTCGCACCTGTACCCGCTGTCGCTCGGCTGGAGCATCAACTACCAGTCGGTCAGCGAGAGCTCGTGGAAGAAGTGGTCGCCGGAAACCCAGAAGTTCTTCCTCGGGCAGTTCGCCAAGTTCGAGGACAAGATGTGGGAGACCGTCGGGATCGCCACGTCCGAGGGCATGACCTGCAACGTCAACAAGCAGCCCTGCACCATCGGCAAGCTGGTCGACATGACCATCGTGCCGGTCTCCGAGGCCGACCAGACGCTGCGCAAGGAACTGATGGAGAGCACGGTCCTGGTGAGCTGGGGCAAGCGCTGCGGCAAGCCCTGCGTCGAGGAGTGGAACAAGACCGTCGGCAAGGTCGTCGGCCTGACGATTCCGGTCGACAAGATCTGATCCCGGACAGCGGGCCGCCGACCATGCTTCCAGCCCTTCGACTGGCCGAACGCGCGTCCTATGTCGGCGTGTGGTTCGGCGGCTCGCTGGTGATTCTCGCCGCCGCGCTGATCGGCGTGGACGTGGCGATGCGCAAGTTCCTCAACATGTCGATCGGCGGCGCGGACGAGCTCTCGGGCTACGCGCTGGCGATCGGCACCACCTGGTCGCTCGGTTTCACGCTGCTGCACCGGGCGCATATCCGCATCGACTCGCTGTACGTGAAGTTCCCCGAGCCGCTGCGAGCGGTGCTCGACGTCGCCGGGCTCGCCGGCTTCATCGCGATCTTCGGGCTGATCGCCTGGTACGGCTGGGACATGGCGGCCGATTCCGCCTCGATGGGCGCGCGGTCGCTGTCCCGGCTCAGCACGCCGCTCGCGGTGCCGCAGTTCCTGTGGTTTGCCGGCCTCGTGATGTTCCTCTGCATCGCCGCGACCCTGCTGGCCAACGCGGTGTGGTCGTTGGCGCACGGCGACTTCGCCGGCGTGCAGCGGATCGCCGGCTCGCGCAGCATCAAGGAGGAGATCGCCGACGAATTGCCGGCGGGTGATTCGGGAGCGGGCGCATGATCGCCACCGCCGCCGCCATCCTGCTGTCGATCATCGCGCTCGGCGTCCCGGTCGCGGTCGCGCTCGGCGCGCTCGGCCTGGCACTCGGCGAGATCTACGCGTTCTTGCCGGTGTCGCGGGCGATCGGCGAGATCGCCTGGTCGGCGTCGATCGACTTCATCCTGGTCGCCATCCCGCTGTTCATCCTGCTGGGCGAGGTGCTGCTGCGCTCCGGCATCGCCGAGCGGATGTACGGCGCCCTGACCCACTGGGTGTCCTGGCTGCCGGGCGGGCTGATGCACTCCAACATCGCCGCCTGCGCGATGTTCGCCGCCACCTCCGGCTCCAGCGTCGCGACCGCCGCCACCATCGGCACGGTCGCGCTGGGCGAGGTCGACAAGCACGGCTACGACGAGCGGCTGTTCCTCGGCACGCTGGCGGCCGGCGGCACCCTCGGCATCCTGATCCCGCCGTCGATCAACATGATCGTCTACGGCGTACTGACGGAGACCTCGATCCCGCAGCTCTACCTCGCCGGCGTGGTCCCCGGGCTGATCCTGGCGGCGATCTTCTCGGGCACCGTGGCGGCGGTCTGCACGGTTCGCCCGGCCAAGGGCGGACGGCCGATCAGGACCGACTGGGCGACCCGGATCCGAACCCTGCCCGACCTGCTGCCGCCGCTGATGATCTTCCTGGTGGTGATCGGCTCGATCTACACCGGCCTCGCCACGGCGACCGAGTCGGCTGCCCTCGGCGTGATCGCGGCGTTCGCCCTGGCGGCGTGGCGGCGCCGGATCTCGCTGGCGATGCTGCGCCGGGTGGTCGAGGGCACGATGCGGACCACCGCCATGGTCATGGCGATCCTGATCGTCGCCTATTTCCTGAACTTCGTGATCACCGCGATCGGCCTGGCCGACGCCGTCACCGCCTTCGTCACCGAGGTCGGGCTGACCCCGACCCAGACCCTGCTGACGGTCATCGTGTTCTACCTGATCCTCGGCATGTTCATGGAGACGCTGTCGATGATGGTGGCGACGGTGCCGATCGTCACGCCGGTGATCGTCGCCGCCGGCGTCGACCCGGTGTGGTTCGGGGTGCTGATCATGCTGCTGCTGGAGACCGCCATGATCACTCCGCCGGTCGGCATCAACCTGTTCGTGGTCCAGGGTCTGCGGCCGCACGGCCAGCTGCACGACGTGATCTTCGGCGCCCTGCCGTTCACCGCCGCGCTGCTGCTGACCATCGCCATCCTGGTGGTGTTCCCGGAACTGGCGCTGTGGCTGCCGGGGGCACTGCAGTAGCGGCGAGGACCTGGGCAGGCGATCGTCCGCGGGCTAGACTCGGTCCCGCATCTTCACCCCCCTTGGCACCGGCCACCGCGGATGGCGGCGTTCTCCGGGGCCGGGGGCCAGCAAACCCGAATTCACGCGATCCCCGATGTCGTCGGGGAAGGGAGCGCTTGCTCCGATCCTGGAACCCGCTTGCCGGAGAATGAGCCGAAATGAGCCATGACCTGCTGATCCGAAACGGTCGGGTGATCGATCCGGAAACCCGCTTCGACGAGGTCTGCGACGTCGCCATCGCCGGCGGGCTGATCGCCGCCGTCGGCACGGATCTCGGCCCGGCCCGGCGCGAGATCGATGCCACCGGCAGGATCGTGTGCCCGGGCTTCATCGACCTGCACGCCCACGGCCAGTCGGTTGCGGCCGACCGGATGCAGGCCTTCGACGGCGTCACCACCACGCTCGAGCTCGAGGTCGGCGCCCTGCCGGTGGCGCAGTGGTACGAGGTGCAGGCCGGCAAGCGGCGCGTGCTGAACTACGGCACGGCGGCCGCCTGGATCCTGGCGCGCAAGGTGGCGTTCGGCGGCTTCCAGGCGCGCGCCGGCGTCAACCCGGTCGAGCAGATGGGCGAACGCCTCGACGACAACGGCTGGTCGGCCGACGCCGCCGACGAGGAGCAGACCGAGCGGCTGCTCGCCCTGACCCGGCAGGGGCTGGAGCAGGGCGCGATCGGCATCGGCATCCCCAACGCCTACGCCCCGGGCGCCGGCGCCCGGGAGCTGACGCGGATCTGCGACCTGGCGAAGGAGTTCGACTGCCCGACCTATACCCACATCGCCTACGCCAGCAACATCGACCCCAACAGCTCGGTCGAGAGCTATGTGCGGCTGATCGGGCTGGCCGGGGCGACCGGCGCGCACATGCACATCTGCCACATGAACTCGACCAGCCTGCGGGACATCGAGCGCTGCGTCGAAGTGGTGATGAAGGCGCAGGAGATGGGCCTGCCGGTGACCACCGAGGCCTACCCCTACGGCACCGGTGCCACCGTCGTCAGCGCCACGTTCTTCGCCGACCCGGAGTTCACCCGCCG
>Ga0070728_10005803_pt1 | contig 11987 bp, 9 predicted proteins | sample tdDd471_FD_66723 | JGI IMG/M metagenome (GOLD analysis project Ga0070728, IMG submission 66723) | Marine sediment microbial communities from the Atlantic coast under amendment with organic carbon and nitrate - tdDd47.1 | ecosystem: Environmental > Aquatic > Marine > Coastal > Sediment | place...
CTGGCAAAAGATAGAATAGGATTAAAACAAGTGAGTGAACAATACTATGAACTAGTGTTTGGTTTTCATCCTTTGGGACGTTTAAATATTAGAACCGGAAGGATAGAGCCAATGCAATAAAGTGTTACCCATGTACCCAGTTTAATCTGTTACCTATCTACCACTTGCACAGTGCCAAAAGGCACGAGGGGGAGGTCAATGAAACATAATAGCTCTGGAATACTTGCCGGATTAATAGAAAATTATTCAGGCTTTTCAACCTTGCCGAACATACCGTGCAAGGCTACTGCAATCGGCACATTGCCCAGACCAACAACAAAACCTATTGCCGAGACTTTGACCACCACTACCAGCAGATAAGCCAAAGCACCAACCAGCAAAAGCTTTATTGGCATAATACCCAACAGAATAAGAGGGGAGGACTCTTTGTCTTCCCTGATGAAATATTTGATTGTAACAATAAATATTAAAAGGCTCAAAAGAGCAATTACGGCACCTGCAACAAAGCCATCCAGCCATTGACCATTTCCACTGGCCAATATTGCAAGTAACGATATCAGGGAAACCGATGCACTGACCTTGAAAATCCAGCCTAAAGCATTACTCATAATTGCACCTTGATCTAAAGATTATTAATTATACAGCACCCTGATTTTGTCCTCTGGTGGTTTGGGTGGTTTTCTGGTGGTAATGTAGTTGCGATAGATGTAAAGCAAAATAATTCCCACAAAAAAACCGCCAATATGGGCCCACCATGCAACACCTTCCTCGGAAGCCGAGGCGGAAACAAACTGCAAGAGGATCCATAACCCTAAAAACACTACCGCAGGAACTTTGATGATGCGAATGAAAATCACAATCGGCACCAACGTCACAATTTTGGCTTTGGGATACAGCACAAAATAGGCACCCATCACCCCGGCAAGAGCCCCGGAGGCTCCGACAATAGGAACAGGCGACGACCAGCTAAAGAGCACCTGAATCAACAGGGCCCCAATTCCGCAGAGCAGATAGAAAACAAGAAATTGTACGTGGCCGAAATAATCCTCGACATTATCGGCAAAGACCCACAAAAAGAGCAGGTTTCCGGCAATATGCAAAAATCCGCCATGCACAAACATGTAACTGATAGCGGGAAAATAGGCATCGAAAAAGCTGATCTGTTCATTTCCCACAAAGCCTGTAATATGCCCCGGCACCGCACCAAACAAGAGAATAATACCCTGCCCGCCATCTGCAAAAGACATTTGCACAGAGAAAATAATCACGTTTAACAAAAGTATCAGATAGCTGATAACAGGTTTTCGTTGGGATGGAATATCATCACGCAGGGGAATCAATGTTTATCTCCATTGTTGCTGAAAATAATAAACAGCCAATTATAACAACTCGTTTGGGACTTAATCAACCTTCCACAGTTTAAGGCCACTTTCAGCATCCAGCAGCCTTTCAGGTGCTTCGCCTGCAAACTTGTACACGATGCATTCTGCAACTTTTATTTCGCAACCATCAAATACGTGGCCACCAACTGTTTCGCCACCTTCGAAGGAAAGTATAGCATGCAAGTGGGCGAAAACGCCACCGTCCAGCATGGAAACATTGCCGGTACAGTGCAGAATTTCGCTGACTTTTTCCACTGTGAACCTGTTGTAAACGTTTTTCTCAAAATCAAAGGCTCCAAGCGTTGCTCTGGAAAAAGCACCGATTATCGAAATCATGCCGAAAGTTACATCGTTTTCTTTGAGGAAGCTGTTAACCTCCTGCACCAGATCGCCACCCGGCTTCAGTCTGGCAATGTGTACACTTTCTACCGTTGTTGAATAGCTCATCTCATCACCCTGTTTTCTCAGGCTTTTTTCTCTATCTTTTCAAGTTCTATCAAAAGATTGGCCGCAGCTCCGTATATACCGGCTTTTTCCCAAAGCTGGCTGGTACGAAACTCCACGCCTTTCCAAACCGCAGGATAGGCACGAATCTGCAACTCGGCTTCCATGGCCGGATAAAATAGCGGGAAAGACTTGGCCAAACCGCCACCTAAAAGAACCAGCTTGATATTAAGAGTGTTCAAAAGACCACCCAAAGCCATGCCGATAGCTTTACCGAAATCGTTCCAGTATCCTTGTGCCTGCACATTACCTTCTTCAGCCATCAAAGCCAACTGATAGGGGATGGCACTATCGCTTTCCACTTTCTCCAGCAATTCTGCAAAGTTATCATTTTTAACAGAAGCAACAAGTCCAACAGCAGAGGCAATTGTTTCCAGACAACCATGGGAACCACAGTTGCAGGGTCTGCCGTCCGGGTCGATACAAATATGACCTACTTCACCGGCCATACCGCTCACCCCACGCCATATTTGACCATCCAGACAGATTGCTCCACCGAGACCCGTACCGATAGCCATGGCCAAAAAGCTGTTTTCGCCTTTAACCGCACCGCACCACTGCTCACCGCGGGCCACGGCATTGACATCGTTTTCCATGGTCACTAAAAGATCAGTTCGCTCGGAAAGAAGCCTGGCAAAAGGAAAATCGTTCCATTCCGGGAAATTTGGTGATTTGGTAATGATGCCGTTTTTGTCATCAATTACACCGGCCACGCCAATACCAACACCCACAATCGAATCCGTTCCAAATCCTGAAATAGACATCAGTTTGTTTACAACTTTGTCGCAGAGATTGACCATACCTTCTTCAGTTTTATCTTCAACTTCCAGCTGGCACCTGTATTCTTCCAGCATTGTTCCTTTGTTGGTTAACAGACCAGCCTTTAGATTTGTTCCACCAATATCAATCCCTACGCACAATTTTGTCATGATTTGGTCTCCCTTCTTTGTGATCCCCCCTTGGCAAAAGACAACTTATATAAAATGTATAATCTTAACCATGCTCAGGTCAAGTGTTTTTCCTAATTGCAAACACCCGAATATTCTTATTTTTTGAAAATTGCGATAAATTATTCTTGCACTTGCTATTATAGTTGCCCATATTGAAAAAGCATCTATCTACTTATCACAAAAAGGCCAACTTTCAAAATCGTATTAATGTATTATCTGCTTTTGGCAACTCTGCAGTGTTTCCCGGGTGTGATTTTTATTTTCGGGATGTTTTCTACAAGAAAGCTGATTAGCATCACTCATGGCGAGTGATCGACGATTAGTCGATTGTATCGAGACATTAAGCCTTCGATACAAATTTTCAAGTGATAAATCACTCAAAAATTCTCTCAGTCTGAGCGGAAAGATATGGTAAATATTATTTCCCAATATGTTTAATCGGGTTTGACATCTTTCGGGATTCGGCTTATATCTCTTGATATGTTTGCTAAACTCTGAGGACAATATGCAACGCTTATTTATATTTGCCATTTTTACAATCTTCCTGACACTTTCATGCGCCCAACGACCTAAAATGCACCATCCGCAACCGGAGTTTTCGGCCAGCGAACAGGTTTTGCGGGTGTTTTTTGCCAGTGTAGATGCTTATCTGAAACAGGACATGCAAAGACTCTCCGCCTATGTAGCTCCAAGATGGGGCAAGCTTGACAAGGGGCAGACAAAAAACAGTTATAATAACAAGGACTTTCACACGCTGGTATATGGTAAATTTTTTACAAATGACGATCAGGCGAAAACTTTGAAATGGCTGGCTGAATCGCAAAGTGAAATAAAAATTGCCGGAAAATATCAGGTTAATCAGGCAAATTCCACTGATTCCTTCCAATTGATAAACTACAGCGAACACATTAAAAGTGATGATTGCATTCTTTTAATTCCTTCACTCGACAATCTAAATGAGCCCAAGCTGCTGCTAATAATTTCCAGAATGGATAATATCTGGAAAATAGTTGCAGCGGAAATTCTTTAAATCATCTTTCATTCGTAAAATGCACTGCATCAAAGTCCAAGAGTTCAGGTGCAGAATCTATTTTGTCTGAAAAGCTTTTAATCTGCGCTGAATATTGCTACAGGTTTTAAACACCAAAGCAGTCGTCAGAAACCCACCAATAATGGAAACTGTTAGTTTAAAGTAAAGACAATTAATGTAATTTTCCGTCAAAATATCTTTTACTATCTGGTAAATGTTCTTGGCTTCAGAAAAGTTGTTGACATACTGCGTAAAAATAATATTATCGGAGTGTCGTATTCACCACAAATCATATTCTAGGAGCAAAGAAATGTACCACACGAAGTCCAGAACTCTATTTATGTTGTTAACGCTTGTTTTAAGCACAATCTTTTTTGGTGCTTGTAATGAATCAAATGAATCAGATTGTCCGAACGGCACGTCTGGCTGTCCATGCTACGATGATGGCATTTGTAACAACGGCCTCGAATGTTCAAACGGTGTTTGTATAAATAGCTCGACTGATGGAGACGACAGCGAACAGGATGAGAGCGAAAACATTCATTGTTTTGACCATACCGATTGCCCGATTGGCTATTCCTGCATTTCCTCGATGGAAGTTTGCGGTACCGATACTAATGCCTTTGCCTGTGATATTGATTTAGACTGCATTAACGGATACGAATGCTACGTCAACTCCGATAATGTCGGCAAATGCATCCCCAAAACAGGTGATACCGACGGTGACGAAGTTGACGGTGATACAACCGACGGAGATACAACCGACGGTGACACAACCGATGGTGACACAACCGATAGTGATACAACCGATGGTGATACAACCGATGGTGATACAACAGACGGCGATACAACCGATGGTGACACAACCGATGGTGACACAACCGATGGCGATACAACCGATGGTGACACAACAGACGGTGATACAGTTGATGGTGATGAAGTAGATGGCGATGTAAACGTTGACGGTGATGATGCTGAAGAAGACAACGTTGTTTGTCCTGAAGGATCGGAAGACTGTCCTTGCTATGGCAACAACACCTGCGATCAGGGGCTTGAATGTACAAACGATGTTTGCACCGTAATTGTCTGCGATGAAGGAACAGAAGGCTGCCCATGTTACGGCAATGACACATGCGACGGAACGTTGCAATGCGAAAATGGTGTGTGTGTACCGGTTACGGTGGATGGCGATAGTCAGTTCTGCCCTGACGGCACAGAAAATTGCCCATGTTATGGCAATGGCACCTGCAACTCGGGCCTCGAATGCACTGACAATGTTTGTACTGAAATCATCTGCGATGAAGGTACGGAAGGTTGCCCGTGTTATGGAAATAACACCTGCAATGGCGATCTCGAATGCGAAAACGATGTTTGTGTTCCCGCAAATGTTGATGGTGACAATGTTGACGGCGATGAAGAAGTCGCAGACGGCGATGAAGATGAAGAAATCGTTCCCGAATGCAGCGGTGCCTGTGACAACAGCTTCCAGCTTACCTGCACAGATGAAGATACTCTCTGCACCTGCAATGAAACAACCCTGGAACAGGAAGAAGTTAGCTGCAACACAATCTGCATAGACGCTGGATACGATGGTTCCAGTGGCTGCGAAACCAATGCTTCTACTGGTACTGATGTTTGTATGTGTTTTGAGCAGGAATGTGCAAGTGATGATGATTGTGTAGCTTTAGGTAAAGACATTTGTATTGTAAATGGCGACAACAGCTTCTGCGCCGATGGATGCCCAATGAACACCTGTTCGGCAACGGTTGGCTGCATGGATGTCGGTATTGGTGAAGATTGCGGTATCTGTTTTGATTTTGCCAGTGCAAACTCCTGCAGCACCAATGGTGAAGCCTGTGAAACAGATGGAATCTGTACCGATCTTTGTGGCGTGTTCCCGGCTGCTCCGAAATGTATGGCTACCTGTGAAGCTGCTCCAAATACCTGTGCTGCCAATGAAACTTGTATGCCTATTGCAACTGATGATCAGGGAACAATTGGTGCGGGAGCCTGCATTGCCTACAGCGATCTTAACTGCGAAACCTGTGGCGAACAGACCATTGATGGTGATGTTGACGGTGATGAAGACGAGGAAACTTCAGTATGCAGTGGTTCCTGTGACAGCAACTTCCAGCTTGTCTGCACCGGGGATAATACTCTCTGCACCTGCAACGAAACAACTCTGGAACAGGAAGAAGTTAACTGTAATACAATCTGTGTAGATGCCGGATACGATGGCTCTACCGGCTGCGAAACAAACTCTTCTACTGGTACTGATGTCTGCATGTGCATCGAAGAGGGATGCCAGTCTGATGCAGATTGTGTAGCTGAAGGAAAAGACCTCTGCATAACAATGGGTGACAACAGTTTCTGTGTTGATGAATGCGCCATGAATACCTGCTCTGCAACTGTTGGCTGCATGGATGCCGGCCTTGGTGATGACTGCGGTGTTTGCTTTGACCTTAAAAATGCCAATTCCTGCACCGGCGATGGTACAACATGTGAAACAGATGGCATTTGCACCGAACTTTGCGGTGTTTACCCCGGTGAGCCAGTATGCTTAACAACTTGTGAGGCAGCTCCCAGCACCTGTCAGGCTGATGAAACCTGTTTGCCATTGGCTACCGATGCAGATGGAACAATCGGAACCGGAGCCTGTATTGAATTCAGCGATTTAAATTGCGCTACCTGTGGCGAAACAGCAGATAATCCCTGTAATCCAAATCCCTGCACAGAGCAGAACAAAACTGTTTGCACTGTAAGTGGCGAATTTGGTGTGTGTTCCTGCAATCCGGGTTATCAGGATGATGGCAATGGCGGATGCGAGCAGGTTGCCGGACAGACTACGCAGGCAAAGGCTTGCGACACAGTACCTGCTGATTTCTTTTCAACACCGCTGACCAATTTCTGTGTAGAAATTGGCGCTGTAAACTTGCAGACAACCGCCGAAGCTTGTGGCGATTGCGAAACGGTTGTAGCCGGCGTAGCAACTACACTGACCATGACCAATTGCGCGGGAGCAGAACTTGGTGGTGGCCCATTGGATGCCCTGAGTGCAACCTCGCATTATATCTATGTTTTGGCTGAAAACTCTGCCGGTGATGGTGCAGAGTTGGTAGTTTTGACAATTTCCGACCTGACACAGTTTACCTGCACCGATGTAACCTATGCAGATGTTGTTGCGACTCTTCAACAAAAATATGGTGCAAAGCTGGTCGCAAAATTCCCGCTAAACTATAAATAAATTTCTCAGGTAACTGAAACTTTCAAGAGCCGTTCTTCAAATGGAAGAACGGCTCTTTTTTATCCAGAAACAATATAAACGTATTCAATCTTGCAGACTCAATTCAGAAAGCGGAGAAATTTCCACTCGAAAAAAGTTCTTGCCAGCCTAAAGGTACAAATTGTACTCTTGAAAACATCAGCCTTTGGAGGAGATTCCATGAAGTACCACTTCTGCATTTTTATTTTACTGGTAATTTTCAGTATCTCGGCCTGTCAGGTGGCCGGGCAATCTGTCACTGGTGGATGTATATCTGACGATGATTGCAAAACCGACAGGCTTTGCGTAGATAAAGTATGCGTTTTTACTGAAGATTTATCAAAAATGGAGCCAGCTGACGATATTGCTCAAAAAGCTTTCAGAGGATTCTTGGAGAGCGATCCGAGGATTTTTGCAGTAACGGTTCCCTCGGTTGAAGACCTTGATTGGGGCTTTGACTGGCTCAGCGATCATGATTCAAGCATAACAAATTTCACCCGCCGGGATCAGCTGTTGACAACTCTGGAAGAAGATTTCTATGCAATATTAAAGGCTTCTGATTTTTCAGGGGCAGAATATATTCGCTTTGAACCGGGACAGCACAGGCCGATTCCAAAAGGTACGGACAAGGCTCTTTTGGGGCTGGAATCCCTTGATAATTCCAAAATAATCTACAGTAAAGATGGTCAGGAACATCAGTTAAACATTCGCAGAATTATCAGGTTTCGTGGTCGCTGGAAAATCTTTAAACTGACAAATTAATCCTTAATTTGAGTTTGCTGACAAAGTGGTGTTGTTTGCAAAAAAGAAACCATTAACATCCGTCATACCTGCGAAAGAGGTATCCAAAATTTGCAATCAATGGCATTGGTTTGTCGGAGTTTTTGCATTTTCTTGTTTGTACATGAAAGTATATTTTTAATTATTTCAGTGACATAGCCATGTGGATTCCCGCTTTCGCGGGAATGACGAAAAGACTGAATTGCATGTATTATAAGTTACATGGAAGGATTGTACAGCAGTGACTTGATTGTTTTTGGTCTTTGCGGTTTCAGCAGAATTATCCCGCTGACCTCCCAGTTTTTTGTCTTGGTTTGCAGCATTTTTAAATAGCGCGAAAGGGCAACATCCACCACTTTTTTATGATGCGTGCTGGCATGTCTCAAGATCGGTCTGGCTTTGTCGTCCAGAATTAATAATCCGGTGTGTTTGATGCGGTATGGCAGCCACGGACGGTCTTTTAATACCACAAATAAAAAGGCTCCATGGGGCATTTTGTCGAGGTTTTGCATGGCCTTATCAAGCGGAAGGACATAGTGGCTGAACTTGCCCTGTGGCATATTTTTGCCAAGCTTGTCACAAAATGCTTTCCATTTACCCTGACAGGTTTTTTTTCCGTAATATTTACTTTCCAAAACAGCAGCGTTGGGGATTATTTTGTTTGTAATATCAGCAACATATCCATTGTTTTCGTTTTCGACAATCCATTGACTCCAGGATAAATGGTGCCGGTTCTGATAGGCCACCACACCGTTTTTGTATCGCATCTGCTGGGTTATCTGCTTTGCCTGAGCAAGATCTTCGGCCCATAACATGCCCCAGATCTGTTCCAGCATGGTCAGACAGTCAACTTTATCGAGCCTGAAAAGCGGGTCTTTGTCACCCTCGCTTTTTGCACCCTCGCCTAGTGGGTCGAACTTATAGGGTGTGTTTAAAAAGAAATCTGAGATATAGACAATTTTATCGTCTATCGGGTAAGTGTTTGATTTAAAAAGGATATTGTCAACCTCTGCGGAAGTCATGTCCATATAGCGGGGGGCATCTTTAGCAAACAGCAAAGCCGAAAAGAGAACGATGGCAAGTGTCACAACAATCAGAAACCTGCCAATTTTACGAGTGTTTTTCACCATACCGCAAATCCCAATCCTAAAAGACCGCCGTAAACAAAATCGTCGGAATTATAATTTTTAAACTCCACAATGCCTTTGATTATAACATTAATGATGGTCGGCGTCTGCCATTCCAGACCAGTTGATAAAACCGGATGATGGATAAAATCGGTTGTGGGATTTATCTGTGTCAGCATGGCATATTCGCCACTTAAAAACCACGACAAACCACGGATAAATTGCCAGCCAGCAGCAAATCCGGGGGTGCTGATTATCTTGACCTGATCGTTTGAGGACTTAAAATTGAAGTCCAGACCGGGAAAGAAAGTCAGGGCAAAATTTAGTCTTTCTCCTTTAGATTCAAGTAGTTGGACTTTAAATGGCACCCCAAAAATCAGTGAGGGATGATACTCCATTTCCAATCTGAAACCGATATTCACATATTGCCAGGGTGCGGCAATAAAGGAGAAACCGGATTTTGGATAGCCTGCATAAATCTGAAGTGCAGCCTTGTCTTTTTCCAGCGTGTCTCCATCCTCCAGGGTATATTTGTCCTCAAAGGCTGCTGCATTTGTGGCGCAGAAAGTTAATAGCAAGCAACTGATTGAGAGGAGAATAATTCTTTTCATTTCATTTCCCATCTGGTGAACTTGATAACTGAAAATAGCAAAGTTAAGCCATTCAGGCAAGAAAACAGCGGAACAACTTTTATCATCGCATTGTTTTGCAATAAAGAAATAAAATTGAACCTATTTAACTCTTTTTAATAGGAAATAAAAACGCTCTGCAATATCAATAGTTTAAAGAACAGGCGGAACGTTTTTCATGTACTAGGTTAAGTGGTTGTTTTTGTTGGGTTTGTTTAGTTGTTGACATTGATACTTTTCATGTTAACATATTGCGTTTTTCATCTTTCCCGCTGCTTTCCAGAGAGGTTTCCGTGCGACTTACAACGAAAAAAACATTGTTTATTACCTTGTCAGTATGTTTAATTGCAATTGCCTTGTTTACAATTTATCCCGAAAAAGAAAAGCATAGCGGGCTAGGCTGGAATGCTGGAGTGATCAGCGAATCCGCCCTCGATGCGCTTAAAAGCGGGGTCGCTTTTGAGCGGGCAAAAACACAGGACGATAGGATTTCGTCTTACGATATGAAATTACAGGATGCTGCAAACATTGCCAAACAGCCGGAATTGCTGGTATTTGAAGAGTTTAATTATGATCCACTGGTTAGCCGGAAAGCTTCTTTTGAATCAAAAAAACTCCACACTGCTCTTTCTGCCAAAACACTTGGCAAGATTGAAAAGCTCTCCCGCAGAGAGTATAAAATAATTCAATTCGATCAGAATATCTCCAGGGTTAACGCAGAAAATCTGCGTGAAAACGGTTTGGAAATCGTGGGATTTGTTCCCAACAATGCCTACCTGGTAGCCTTCAACAAAAATGATTCTTCCAAAAAAATCGAAGCTCTTGCAGGCGTTCGTTTTACAGGTGCGATTCCTGAAAAAGTTATTCTGGATTCCAAACTGGCTAAAGCAATTGAAGATGATGAACTGGATTCGATGATGTACATCCAGCTTGCTGCCCATCGTGGTGAAAATATGGACGGCTGGGAAGAGCTGCTACTTGAAATGGGTGCGGATGAAGTTGTGTACAAAAACCTTGATGCTCAGCCAACGATGATGCTGAAGGTTTCCAGCGAGGTTTTGCCGAAAGTTGTGGATGCTCTTTTGGCCATGAGTGGCGTGCTTAATATCAGACATTACGAAGTTCCGGCCTTGTTGAATTATGGCTCTGTCTGGCTTTTGCAGTCTGGCGACAAAGAGTTACAAAGCACACCACTGTTTGATGCGGGCCTTACCGGCTATGGGCAAATTTATGCCGCCGTTGATTCCGGTCTTGATACCGATGCCTGTCATTTCCGCTATAACAAGGAAAGCTGGTCGCAGACTTTCGAGCAGTCCCGATCTGCTCCCGGTGTTAAAATAACCAACGAAAACAACAAAGTAATCGCTTATTACACCATGGCAGGCTCCGAGGCTTATGACGATTCTGCCGGTGGCTATCATGGAACCATGACCACAGGTTGCGCGGTGGGCGACAATTATCAGACTCTGGCAACCAGAGACGACCCCGGCGTTGATCGCTCCGACGGCATGGCCCCAGCCGCCAAAATCGTTTTTCAGGATGGTGGCAACAATCAGGGATATTTATATGGTCTGGCCTTTACGACCCAATATAACATCAACAAGCAGGCCTATGATTCAGGTGCCAGAATACATAATGACAGCTACGGTTTAGAGGGCACCTCTACTTCCTACGACCAGGATTCAAGTATGCTGGATGATTTTTGCTGGGAAAAGAATGATTACACCATCTTTTTCGCCGCTGGAAATTCCGGCCCCAACGAGAGAACTCTGGGAGGCGAAGGCAGCACCGCTAAAAACACCATCTGTGTCGGTGCAAGTATGCCCGCCTGGTATGAAGATGGAAAAGACCTTATCTCATTTTCCTCACGTGGGCCCACAGCCGATGGTCGCCTTAAACCCGATATCGTTGCACCCGGCCTTATTGAGTCTGCCACTGAAAACAATGGCCAGCCGGTACCCGGCAGTGTCAATGCTCATGGTGGACAGACCGTAATTTCCAGAACCGATCCGCCAAATAATCAATGTGCGGTCTCGGTTACTGCCGGAACAAGCTTCGCTTCTCCCACCGCAGCCGGAATGGGCATACTGGTGCGCCAGTATTTCACCGATGGGTTTTACCCCAGTGGTTTAAGAAACGAAGACGACGGCTTCAACCCCACCAGTGCGCTGGTTCGTGCGGTTGTAATCAATAGCGGTCGTCCACTTGAAGGTGATGTGGTTACTTTCAACAACCGTGGTGAAATAGTTTCCATTGGTGATATTGATCCGATTCCTTCCACTCATCAGGGCTGGGGACGCATCACTTTAGATGATGCACTGTA
>Ga0070728_10005804_pt1 | contig 11986 bp, 8 predicted proteins | sample tdDd471_FD_66723 | JGI IMG/M metagenome (GOLD analysis project Ga0070728, IMG submission 66723) | Marine sediment microbial communities from the Atlantic coast under amendment with organic carbon and nitrate - tdDd47.1 | ecosystem: Environmental > Aquatic > Marine > Coastal > Sediment | place...
AGAGCATGTCCCTGAATTCGATTGTGGCGCTGGTTCGATCAGATTTTTTCAATTTCGTCTCCTGAGGAGGATGGACATGCAGCGTATATTCGACGACGAAGGGGGCGAAAGTGGAGAAATCTGATCAAATCCTATCGGACAGCCCCCATTTTCCCCCTGGCTGCGTTCCGCAAGCCTTGAAGTGGCCCGCACTACGGCGGCTTGCGCGCCTTGCCAGCGAAAAAATGGGGGCTGCCAGCACCGCAATCCAACTCAGGGACATGCTCTAATGGCTTACAAGGCGGAAATTCCCTACGGCGCCTACTGGTCGACCCCGTTCTGCAAGTGGCAGGGGGCGTTTCAGAACCTGCACGCGATGGAGTTCGCCGCCCATGTCGCCAGGCATGAGCTGAAAAAGCGCGACATCGATCCCAATTCCTTCGATTACGGGGTCATGGGCATCTCGGTGCCTCAGAACCATTCCTTCTACGGGCTGCCGTGGCTCACCGGCATGATCGGCGCCAAGGACGTGGGCGGGCCGTCGATCAGCCAGGCCTGCGCCACCGGCGTGCGCTGCATCACTGCGGCCGCGCAGGAGATAGAGACCGGGCTCGCCAGCTCGGCGATATCGCTCACCCTCGATAAGATCTCCAACGGCCCGCACATCTACTATCCCAATCCGACCGGGCCCGGCGGCACCGGCACGACGGAGGACTGGGTGATGAGCAATTTCGCCGCCGATCCGCTCGGCGGCCATTCGATGCTGAAGACGGCCGAGAACGTCGCCACCAAACACCAGATCACCACCCAGGACCAGCACGAGGTGGTGCTGCGCCGCTGCGAGCAGTACCGGGATGCGCTGGCCGACGACCGCGCCTTCCAGAAACGTTACATGAGCCTGCCCTTCGACGTGCCGGACCCGCGGTTCCGCAAGACGGTGGCGACCATCGCGGGCGACGAGGGAGTGATGTTGTCGACCCCGGAAGGGCTCGCCAAGCTGAAACCGGTGATGGAGGGCGGCACCGTCACCTTCGGCGGCCAGACCCATCCCGCAGACGGCAACGCGGCGATCGTGCTCGCCACCGAAGACAAGGCGGCGGAACTTGCGACCGATCCGAAGATCAGGGTGCGCATTCTCGGCCTCGGCCTGAAACGGGCGGAACTCGCCCACATGCCCGAAGCGCCGGTTCCCGCCGCCCAGGTGGCGCTCGACCAGGCCGGGATCGGCATCGACGCCATCGACGCGGTGAAGACCCACAATCCGTTCGCGGTCAACGACGTGCTGTTCGCGCGCAAGACCGGTTTCGACGTCGACAAGATGAACAATTACGGCTGCTCGCTGATCTGGGGCCATCCGCAATCGCCGATGGGCACCCGCGGGGTGATCGAGCTGATCGAGGAACTGGCGATCCGCGGCGGCGGCAAGGGCCTGTTCACCGGCTGCGCGGCCGGCGACACGGCGATGGCGATCGTCCTCGAGGTCGGCGACCGCACCGCGCACTAATTGGAAACAAACACAACCGGGCGAGACAAACGTGAAGAAGACTTCCGGGAGGACGATTTGGGCGTAAAGGTGGGCATCGATGTCGGCGGGACCTTCACCGACTTTTTCTACGTCGCCGATGACGGCGCGCCGCTGATCCACAAGACCCTGTCGACGCCGCACGATCCGTCGATCGCGGTGCTCAACGGGCTCGCGGACATCGCCGGCATGGTCGCGCCGCAGAAGTCGGTGGGCGAATTCGTCGCCGGGATCGATACCATCGTCCACGGTACGACGGTGACGACCAACGCCACGTTGACACGGCGCGGTGCGAAATCGGGTCTGATTACCAACAAGGGGCTGCGCGACGCGCTCGAAATGCGGCGTGGCATCCGCGAGGAGCAGTACGACAACCGCTACACCAACGTCGAGCCGCTGGTCGAACGTTACCTGCGGGTCGGCGTCGAGGGACGTCTCAACCGCAACGGCGGGGAACTGACGCCGCTGAACCTCGACGACGTACGCGCGGCGATCGAGCTGTTCAAGCGCGAAGAGGTCGCCGCGGTGTCGATCTGCTTCATGAATTCCTTCGCCAATCCCGCCCACGAACAGCAGGCGGCGGAGCTGGTGAGGGCCGAGCTGCCGGGCGCCTATCTCACGGTTTCGAGCGAATTGCTGCCCTCGATCCGCTTCTACGAGCGGATCAGCACCACGGCGCTCAATTCCTATATCGGACCGATCCTCGATCATTATCTCGACCAGCTGCAGAACCGGCTGAAAGAGGCCGGGTTCGCCGGGCTTCTGATGATCATGCAGTCGAACGGCGGCGTGATCGCGCCGGAAACCGCCCGCAAGCAGGCGGCGGTGACGCTGCTCTCCGGGCCGGCCGCCGGTCCGCAGGCCGGGCTCGCCTATGCGCGGGTGCACGACCAGAACAAGTGCATCGTCGTCGACATGGGCGGCACCAGCTTCGAGGCCTCGCTGGTGGTCGAGAGGCCGATCACCGCGGTCTCCGGCGATATCGACCGGCTGAGGCTGGCGCTGCCGATGCTCGACATCAACACGATCGGCGCGGGCGGCGGCTCGATCGGCTGGATCGACGCGGGCGGATTGCTCAGGATGGGCCCGCAAAGCGCGGGCGCGGCGCCGGGACCGGCGTCCTACGGGCTCGGCGGCGCCGAGCCGGCGACCACCGACGCCAACGTGGTGCTCGGCTATCTCAATCCCGACTATTTCGCCGGCGGGTCGATGTCGCTCGATGCGGGCAAGGCGCACGAGGCGGTGAGGACCTACATCGCCGAACCCATGGGGCTGACGGTTGAGGCGGCGGCTGCCGGCATGTTCCGCGTCGCCTGCACCAACATGGCCGAGGGCGTGCGCGAGGTGACCATCAAGCGCGGCCACGACCCGCGCGAATTCCCGATGATCGTCGCCGGCGGCGCCGGCGCCATCCATTCCTGCCAGATCTGCAACGAGCTCGACATCCCGCTGCAGATCGTGCCGCGCGAAGCCTCGATCCTCTGTGCGGCCGGCATGCTGATGTGCGATCTCAAGCACGATTTCGTCCAGACCTATGTGGCCAAGATGGCGGACGTGGATTTCGCCGACCTCAAATCGGTGATCGCAGGCATGCGCGAGAAGGGCGCCGAAATGCTGGCCGAGGAGCGGATCGGCGAGGACAAGCGCGCCTTCGAGGTGCATTTCGACTGCCGCTACCTCAAGCAGTATCACGAGGTCAGCTTCCCGGTACCCGCCGACGCGCTCGCCGCCGGCGACCGGGAGAAGATCGCCGAGGCCTTCCACGAAGAGCACAACCGGCTCTACGGCTATTCGCTGAAGGAGCTGGGAGCGCCGATCGAGATCGTCAATATCCGGGTGACGGCGCTTGGCGACACGGACAAGCCGGGCATCGACCGGCGGCCTTACGTCGGGCCGGACGCGAGCGGGGCGCTCAAGGGCATGCGGCGCATCTACGTACCCGAGCGCGACGCCTTTGCCGAAGCCCCGATCTATGACGGCCACAAGATGGATCACGGCAACCGGGTTTCCGGCCCGGCGATGATCGAGCAGGAAACCACGGCGATCCTGATCACCGACGACTACGAATGCGTCTGCGACGCGGTCGGCTCCTTCGTGCTCTACCGCAAGGGCAGGGAAGACGTCGTGGCATCCGGATTAGGGTCTGTTGAGGCTCAGGATTGAGGTGTCAGTTTGACCGGAATTGTTCAGGTTCGATTTTTGAGGAGGATGGACATGCCAGCGCATATTCGACGACGAAAAGGTCGAACATGGGCAATTCCGGTTAAATCCACCGGACGTGGCCCATTTCGCCCCTGGAGGCGCCATGAATCGCTTGAAGTGGGCCCGCACTACGGCGCGCTTCCTGGCACCACCAGCGACGAAATGGGCCACGCTGACACCACAATCCTGAGCCTCAACAAACCCTAAAGGACAAGTGATGGCGGAAGTCGATCCGATCCTGGTCAGCGTCTACGCGCGGACCTTCAAGTCGATCACCGACGAGATGAGCCTCGTGGTCGAGCAGACCACCCGCTCGCCGATCCTGTGCGAGGCCAAGGACTTCGTCACCGGGCTCTACGACGCCGAAGGCAATATGCTGGAGCAGACCGAGAACCTGCCGATCCTGGCCTTCTCGCTGGCGCCGGTGTGCAAATACATCATCGAGTATTTCGACGGCGACTTCTCGCCCGGCGACGTAATCTTCCACAACGACGTGTTCTCGCTCGGCAACCAGAACAACGACGTGGCGGTCTACAAGCCGATTTTCCTCGACGAGACGCTGATCGGCTTCGCGGCGGTCAAGGGCCACCAGGCCGATATCGGCGGCAACGTGCGCGGCGGCTACAACCCGAACGCCGTCGAGGTCTGGCAGGAGGCGCTGCGCATCCCGCCGGTCAAGGTGTTCGAGAAGGGCAGGATGCGCAAGGACGTCTGGGACCTGATCTTCGCCAATATCCGGCTTCAGATCGTCGAACACGATCTGAGGGCCCAGATGGGAGCCTGTACGGTCGGCGAACGCCGTCTGCAGGCCCTGGTCGGCAAATACGGAATCGAAAACTACCTGGCCCACAAACAGGCGCTGTTCGACGCCTCGCGAAAGATGATGCAGGCGGAGATCGAAAAGATCCCCAACGGCACCTATTCCGGCGAGGGCATGGTCTATTTCGACGGTCGCCACGTTGGCAGCAAGTTCACGATCCGCGTCGACATAACCGTCCGAGACGACAGCATCACCTTCGACTATTCGCGGACCGATCCGCGGACCAACGGTTTCGTGAACGGCACCTATACCTCCAGCGCATCGGCGACGATCCTGACGCTGTTGCAGATGGTCAATCCGGACATCCCCCACAATGAGGGTATGGTCGACCCGGTCGAGATCATCATTCCCGAGGGCACGATTCTCAATGCGGGCTATCCGAAGGCGACGACCTTCGGCAATCACCTGTGTCCGCCCAATGCCGATGCCATCATCCGGGCGCTGGCGCCGGTCATTCCCGAACAGGTGACGGCGGGCTGGAACAACCTTCTGACGTATCTGACGACAGGCGTCGATCCGGAAACCGGCGACGAATATGTCGATATCGGATTCCTCGGCATGAAGGGCGGCTCGGGAGCCATGAAGGGGACCGACGGTTACGATCATATCGGCATGATCGATGCCTCGGGCGGCGTGCTCGACCAGGACTACGAGATGTACGAGCTCACGACCCCGCATCTGCTGGTACTGCACGAATATCTGATGGATTCCGCCGGCGCCGGCCGGTGGCGCGGCGGCATCGGCATCGAGACCCGGTTTGTCGTCGGGTCCGACGATACGCAAATGGTCACCTTCGGCGACGGCGATTTCGAGCCGGCCTTCGGGCTGTTCGGCGGCCATGACAGCATCCTCAATTCCATCGAATTGACCTATCCGGACGGCACCAGGGTCGTGCCGAAGAACAAGGACCTGATCACCGGCGTGCCCAAGGGCACCAGGTTCTACCAGGTTGCCGGCGGCGGCGGCGGCTACGGCGATCCGGCCGAACGGGATCGCGAAAAGCTGAAGAAGGAAGTCAGGAACGGGCTGATCTCCAAGGAAGCCGCCCGCGATATCTACAAACTGGATGTATGACGCTGATGAGTTTCGGTCTTAGCGAGGAACAGGTACAGATCCGGGACATGTTCTCCCGGTTTTGCGACGAGCGCATCGCGCCGAACGCGGAAGCGATCGACGAGGCGCACGAGCATCCGCGCGAACTCTTCAACGAACTCGGCGAGCTCGGCTTCTTCGCCATGCGCTACCCCGAGGACGTGGGCGGGTCGGACGTGGATCTGCTGACTCTTTGCCTCGCGGTCGAGGAGATCGCACGCGGGTCGATGTCGCTCGCCGGCTGCGTCACGATGCAGTCGCTGATGGGCACCAAGTTCCTGCATATGCTCGGCAATCAGGACATCTACAACCGCCTGTTCCTGCCGGCGCTGAAGGGCGAAAAGGTCGGCGGCATCTGCATGACCGAACCCAATGCGGGCACCGATCTGGGCGGCATCTCGACGACGGCGACCAAGGTCGACGGCGGCTACAAGATCAAGGGCCAGAAGATGTGGGTGACGGCGGCGCCGGTGGCCGATTTCTTCACCGTCTTCGCCCGCGCCGGCGAGGAGAAGAAGCTGACCATCTTCCTCGTCGAGAAGGACTTCAAGGGGCTGAATGTCGGCCGCTCCATCGAGAAGATGGGCGTCTGGGCGCTGCCGACCTCCGAGGTCGCGTTCGACGATTGCTTCGTTCCCGACAGCCATCGCCTGAGCCGGGAGGAGGGCGACGGGCAGGCGCATCTGGCGAAGCTGCTCGACGAGATCCGCATCGTCACCGGCGCGCTTGCCGTCGGTTGCGCGCAGGCCGCGCTGAACGCCGCGACGGCCTATGCGGCCGAGCGCAGCCAGTTCGGCAAGCCGATCAACCGCTTCCAGGCGATCCAATTGAAGCTCGGCGAGATGGCGACGGACCTCGAGGCGGCGCGGCAACTGGTCCATCACGCCGCGCGCCTCAAGGATGCCGGGCTGCCGCACCGCAAGGAGGCGGCGATGGCGAAGCTGTTCGCTTCCGAAGCGGCGCTGACGATCTGCGACAAGGCGGCGAGGGTTCTCGCGTCCTACGGTTTCGCCATGGAGTATCCGGTTCAGCGCTTCCTGCGCGACGTCCGCTTCACCCTGATCGGCGGCGGCACAAGCGAAATTCTCAAACTCATCATCGCCAAGGAGGGCTCGGCATGAGCGACCGCCCGATCCGCGTACTGGTGGCGAAACCCGGCCTCGACGGGCATGACGTGGGCGCGAAAGTCGTGGCCCGGGCCCTTGTCGACGCCGGTTTCGAGGTTATCTATTCGGGCCTGCACCAGACGCCGGAAACCATCGCCAACGCGGCGCAGGAAGAGGATGTCGACGTGATCGGCCTGTCGGTGCTGTCGGGATCGCATATCCCGCTGTGCACCAGGCTTCGGGACCTTCTGAACGAGAAGGGGCTCGACGACCGGCTGTGGATGATCGGCGGCAACATTCCCGAGAGCGACCGGGCGCCGCTGATGGAGCTCGGCTACAAGGGGGTGTTTCCGACCTCCAGCAGTCTCGACGACATCGTCGAATTCATACGGGAGAACGTGGCATGACGGTTCAGAAGCCCAATATCGGCGTCGACCCCGCACCCGCGAAAAAGGTGGTCAACGAGTCCGGCATCGAGATCAAGACGCTCTATACCCGCGAGGACGTGATCGCTTCGGGCGGCATCGACGAGTCGCTGCCCGGCGAGGCGCCGTTCACCCGCGGCATCCACAAGGAGATGTACCGCAAGCGTCCCTGGACCATGCGGCAATATACCGGCTTTTCCAACGCGGCCGACACCAATGAGCGCTTCCACTACCTGATCGCCAACGGCCAGACCGGGCTCAACGTCGCCTTCGATCTCGTCAGCCAGTGCGGCTACGATTCGGATTCGCCCGAAGCCTTCGGCGAGGTCGGGCGCGTCGGCATGGCGATCGACACGCTGAAGGATTTCGAGATCGCCTTCGACGGCATCGATCTCGACAAGATCACCGTGTCGCTGACCATCAACGGCTCGGCGGCGATCATGATCGCCATGTATCTGGCCATGGCCGAGAAGCGCGGCTTCGACGTGAAGAACCTGCGCGGCACCGCGCAGAACGACATCCTGAAGGAGTTCATCGGCCGCGGCACCTGGATCTTCCCGGTCGAGGCGTCGGTGAAGCTGGTCGCCGACACGATCGAATATTGCGCCACGCACGCGCCGAAATATTCGCCGGTCAGCGTTTGCGGCTATCACATCCGCGAATCCGGCGCCAACCCGGCCGAGGAGATGGGTTTCGCCTTCGCCATCGCCAAGGCCTATACCGACGAGGCGCTCAAGCGCGGGTTGAAGATCGACGAATTCGCCAACCGGCTCAGCTACAATTTCAACATCTACGGCAACCTGTTCGAGCAGGTCGCGAAGTTCCGCGCCGGCCGCCGGCTGTGGGCGAAGATCGTGCTCGACGAATATGGGGCAAGAGATCCGAAATCGGGCTGGCTGAGGATGATCGCCGGCGGCGGCGGCTTCGGGCTGACCATCGAGCAGCCGGAGAACAACATCACCCGCGGCGCCTATTACGCGCTGGTCGCCGCCCTGTCGGGCGCGCAGACCATGGCGCTGTGCTGTTACGACGAGGCCTACACCATCCCGACCCCGAAGGCGCAGCGCATTTCGCTTCGCACCATGCAGCTCATGATCGAGGAGATCGGACTGACCGACACGGTCGATCCGCTCGGCGGCTCGTATTTCATCGAGACGATGACCAACGAGATGGAGAAGAAGATCGTCGAGGCGATGGACTGGGTCGACTCGGTCGGCGGCATCGTGCCGGCGGTCGCCAACGGCGTCATCCAGGCGCATGTCTCCCGCCAGGCCTATCAGCGCCAGCGTGACCTCGAATCCGGCGCGCTGCGCAAGGTCGGCGTCAATTGCTACGTCGAGGAGAACGAGGAAGCGCCGCAGGTCGAGATGCACCCTTACGACGATGTGGCGGCCAACGAGCAGATCGCCTCGCTCAAAAAGGTCAAGGCGGAGCGCGACAATGCGGCGGTCGAGACCCATCTGACGCAGCTCAAGGCCGATGCCGAAGCGGGCAAGAATGTCATGCCGGCGCTGATCGAGGCGGTGAAGGCCTATGCCACCGTCGGTGAAATGACCAACGTGCTGGTCGAGGTCTACGGACGCTTCGACGAGCCGGTCACCCTTTGAGCCAATCCGGGAGGAAACCTATTTGGCCCAGACAATAGCCGAAACCGGCATCTCCGAATATGCCGCGCCGACGACGCTCGCGGAAGCCGCCGAACTGATGGCCGACGGCAACGCCACGGTGGTCGCCGGCGGCACCGACCTGATGGTCCAGATCGAGGCCGGACGGCGGCACTACAAGGACCGGTTGGTCAATATCCGCCGCGTCGCCGACATGCGCGGCATCGAGATTGTCGACGATACGGTGCGCATCGGCGCGCTGACCACCGTGACCGAGGTGTTGAACGATCCGCTGCTCGCCGAGGTCGCGCCGGTGCTGCGCGAAACCGCGAACCGCTTCGCTTCCAGCCAGTTGCGCAACATGGCGACTCTGGGGGGCAATATCTGCAACGCGTCGCCCGCCGGCGACACCATCATCCCGATGCTGCTGCTCGACGCCGAGGTGGCGCTGACGAGCTGGCAGGGCGCCCCGCGCAGCCGCTACGTGCCGCTCGCCGATTTCTTCACGGGCCCTTCGAAGACCGTGATCGAAGACACGGAAATCCTGAGTGAAATCCGCTTCGCAAAGCCGAAGCCCGGCTTCGAGGCGCGGTTCCGCAAGTCCGGCCCGCGCCCGGCGCTGGAAATCTCCACCGTGTCCGCCGGCTTCGGCGCGGTCGTCGGTGCGGATGGCCTGTCCGGGGTGCGCGTCGCGCTCGGCGCGGTAGCGCCGGTTCCCTATCGGGCGCGCAAGACCGAAGCCTTCCTCGAGGGCAAGGCCTTGTCGGCGGAGGTCGTCGAGGAGGCGGCCGGAATTGCCGCCGGCGAGGTCACGCCGATCGACGACGTGCGCTCCACCGCCTGGTACCGCACCCATCTGGTTCGCATCTTCGTCCGGCGACTGCTCAACCCGGAGACCGCATAAAATGACGCTTAAGGTCGATATCGCCTTCACCCTGAACGGCCGTCCGGTGGCGACCACGGTCCCCGCCGACATGAGCGTGCTGACCATGCTGCGCGACCACCTGCGCATGACCGGCACCAAATATGCCTGCGGCGAGGGCGAATGCGGTGCCTGCACCATCATCGTCGACGGCCAGTCGGTGAATTCCTGCCTGATGTACGCCGCCGATTGCGAGGGCCGGTCGCTGACCACCATCGAGGGCCTGAGGAATGCGGACGGGCTCGATCCGATGCAGGACGCTTTCGTCCGCCACGGCGCGATCCAGTGCGGGTTTTGCATGCCGGGCATGATCATGCAGGCGAAATATCTCACCGACACCGACAAGAATCTGACCTACGAAGGCATGAAACGCGGGCTCGAGGGCAATGTCTGCCGGTGCACCGGCTACAAGAAGGTGTTCGACGCGGTGGCGGAAATCGCCGGCATCGAAAGCTGAAAACGAGGAGAGGGGCCATGACGACGAAGACGATCGCAAAGACTTCCGTAATCGGCGCCCGCGTTCCGAAACCGGACGCGCCGGACAAGGCGCTGGGCAAGACCCGCTATATCAACGACATGGAATTGCCGATGATGCTCTTCGGCAAGATCCTCCATGCCGGACGGCCGCATGCGAAGATCCTGTCCATCGACACCAGCGCCGCCAAGGCGCTGCCCGGCGTGCACGTGGTGCTGACCGGCGAGGACTGCCCGACCTTCAAGTTCGGCATGGCGCGGGACAACGTGCCGCTGAAGACCGGCAAGGTGCTCTGCGTCCGCGACGAGGTCGCCGCGGTGGCGGCGGAAACCGAGGAAATCTGCGATAAAGCGCTGTCCCTGATCAAGGTCGAATACGAGGACCTGCCGGGCGTGTTCGACCCGGAAGACGCCCTGAAGCCCGGCGCGCCGATCGTCCATGAGGGCAAGGAGGACAACAAGAACCTCCACTACCTGTTCGAGAAGGGCGACATGGCGGCGGCGGAAGCGGACTCCGACGTCATCCTCGACAACGTCTTCAACGTCCACTACGTCACCCATTGCTGCATGGGTACCAGCGCCGTGCTCGCCGATTACAGCGTCGACGGCAAGCTGACGATCTATTCGCAGACCCAGTATCCCTACAATTTCAAGATGGACCTGGCGCCGGCGCTCGGCGTTCATCCCGGCGACATCCGGGTGATCCAGCCGCCGGTGGGCGGCGCCTTCGGCTCGAAGCTCGACGTCTATCCGTTCGAGCCGGTTTGCGCGCTGCTCGCCAAGGCCGCACGGCGGCCGGTGAAGCTGGTGTTCGACCGCGAGGAGGAGTTCATCAACGCGCCGACCCGGCAGCCGGTGAAGATCCACATCCGCCTCGGGGCCAAGAAGGACGGCACGCTGACCTTCCGCAATGTCGACAATCTGCTCAACAACGGCGCCTACACCTCGTGGGGGCCGACGGTGCCGTTCGTGATGATGCGGACGTTCTCGTCGCACTTCCGGGTGCCGACGGTGCGGGTCGAATCCCAGTCGGTCTATACCAACAACCCCTATGCCGGCTCGTTCCGTGGCTACGGCAACGTGCAGGCGACCTACGCCACGTCTATCCAGATGGACATGATGGCCGAGGCGCTGGGGATGGACCTTCTGACGCTGAGCCTGAAGAACGCGCAAGCCTCGGGCGAAGTGACGCCGCAGGGCTCGGTGCTCAACGAATGCGGCTTCGCCGAATGCCTGCAGATCGCCGCCGACAAGACCGACTTCACCGCCAAGGCCGTGAAATACGCGGCCGAGCGCGACAAGCCGGGCCGGATCAAGCGTGGCATCGGAATGGCCTCGTCGATCCACAATGCCGGCGGCGCCAAGATCCACAAATCGGACGGCTGCGGCACCATCCTCAAGCTCGACGACTATGCGCGGGCCACCGTCATCACCGGCGCCAGCGAGATCGGCCAGGGCATCGACGCGGTCATCGCCCAGGTGATCGCCGAGGAACTCGGCATCCCGCTGTCGGACGTGACCATCGCCAACGACGATTCCGCGATTGCGCCCTGGGACGTGGGCGTGCATGCGAGCCGCACCACCTTCATCGCCGGCAACGGCGCGAGGCGGGCGGCGCGCAAGGCGCGCGAGCAGATCCTCAACGCCGCGGCCGGTTACGCCAATGTCGAGGCCGGTGCGCTCGACCTGAGGCAGGGCTGGGTGGTGCAGGATGCCGACGGCGCCACCGTCATGCCGCTCGATCGGCTGCTTCGAAAGATGCACTTCCAGAAGGACGCCGAGCTGGTCATGGTCACGGATTACTATGAGCCGCCGAGCGAAGAAGAGGCCGAGGGCCATG
>Ga0070728_10005807_pt1 | contig 11984 bp, 9 predicted proteins | sample tdDd471_FD_66723 | JGI IMG/M metagenome (GOLD analysis project Ga0070728, IMG submission 66723) | Marine sediment microbial communities from the Atlantic coast under amendment with organic carbon and nitrate - tdDd47.1 | ecosystem: Environmental > Aquatic > Marine > Coastal > Sediment | place...
GACTCCGAGGACGCGGTCCGCCAGTCCGCGATAATCGGCGGCCAGATCGCGGTTCTCGAACGCTTCCACCCAGAATCCGCCGAACTCATGTGCCTGAGATCCTGCGTCGAACCGAACCATGAGAAGGCCATCGAGATCCTCGACCAGGCGATCAATCTCGACCCAAGCCTCACCGAAGCGATCGTGGAGAAAGCCTCACGCCTCGGCTTCATCAGCCGCTACGAAGAAGCATTGGAAGAACTCGACCACGCGATCCGTCTCGGCCACGGCGGTCACCAGATCCATGGTTACCGATCGATCGCACTCTACCAACTCCAACGCTACCCCGAAGCACTCGTCGCGCTGAACAACGCGATCGAACGCAACCCGATGTATGCGCACTGGCATTACAACCGAGCAGTAATCCATTCCTACCTCGGCAATCTCGACGACGCATTCACGGACGCCGACGCGACGATCAGGCTCGATCCGGGCTATGCCGGTGCGTACATGATCAAGGCACGCTTGCTCAGCGCCCAAGGGCAAGTCCAAAGCGCACTCGAGCAGTTCGCAATCGCCGAAGAGCTGGAGCCAACGAACAAGGATATCTATACCGAACGAGGGCTGCTGTACTGGAACACGGGGCAGTACGATGCATCACTCCGTGACGCAAACACACTGATCGGGCTCGACCCGAACCAGATGGCAGGCTACCAACGCCGCGCACAAACCTACTTCCGCTTGGGGCGGATCGAAGAAGCCCTCGCCGATCTCGACCGGAGCGCCAGGATCGATCCCGAGGAAGAAACCACCTACCGAATCCGCGGCGGGATCCTTTATCACGCAGGACAATATGAGGAATCCATCGATTCATTCGCACGATCCATAGAACGACTCCCCACCTACTCCGGCAGCTACGAATACCGTGCACTCGGGCTTATGCGACTCGGACGGAACCAAGAGGCACTCGTCGACCTCACACGCTGGATCGCGGCAGCCGACAAAAAATCCTTCGGGCTGATGCGGCGTGGGATGCTCTACGAGTTCATGGACGAAGTCGATCTGGCCATGGCCGACTACCAAGCCGCCTCCGTCTACCGAGAACTCGGGCTCTACCCAGATCTCTGGTGCACCATCCTCTCGATCCTCAACAACGCAGCCGATGCATCACTCCGCCTGGAATCACTCCGGACGCAGGCCGACGATGGCACCTGGATGCACGCCATCGTGTCCACCATCACCGGTGAAATGACCCCGGACGAACTCCAGGCCCGGGCCGCCACACCGGGACAGCGGATTGAATCGCACTACTACGCCGGGATCTACTACCTCAGCCACAACCAGCCCGAGGCCGCCCTGACGGCGTTCACCGAGTGCCAAGCCTTCGGCAGCGTTGAAATCCATGAATCCGAGTGCGCCCGACTGCGTGCCCAAAAACTGCTGATCGCCCGCTGATCGCCCGGTTGATCCACGCCAGAAGAACCCACAGGCCCATTCATTCAAGCTGCGTGATTCCATCCTCGGACGCATAGAGCACACTCAGCCCATCGAACGGCCACGCCAACCGACCCTCGACCCGAACACGCCGGGCAACATGCGTCAACGCTCGCGCACTCAAAGCCGTCTCCCCATCGAGCACCAGAAGGTGGTACACCGGCGCTCCCCCAGCATCGACTGTTGCGAGCATCGGCGGCAGCTTCCCACGCAAACACAAGACGGCACACGACTCATGCCCCGCTCCGTCCCCCGGCTTCATCGCTCCCAAGAAGCACTTCCCGTCCACAATCTCGCCCTCGAGCATGACGGGCTCCGGGAAAGCGGTCGGCTCGGGCAGAACCGATCCCGCGGCAACATCGACGATCGCGTCCTCCTCTTCCGCCAACTCGATCAGCCGCCGTCCGTCACGGTGGAGTTCCCACCCACGCAGCCGCACCGTGAACCCGTCATGCCGTGCAAGCCGATCATGCGCGCCACGCTTGCCCATCGAGACCACAAGCAGCGGGTGCTCCGGATCATCATCCGGCACAAGCATCGGATACGGACGCATCGCCAGCGTGCCGGTCCATACCCGCTCGTTGCTCGTGATCCATGCCGCATCCCCCGGGTCACGCATCGACATCGCGATGATCCCGCCAACACCAAGGATCCAAACAACCAGCAAAACCACCAGCGTGCGCACAAACCAACGATCGCCCGCCGGCATCGGCAGGTACCCTACATAGAAGGAACTGTCCGACCCTGGCCGCTCAGTCATCTTCCTCTCCTCCATCGATGAGCGCCGGCTCAACACTCGTCCCCGCCGGCTTCGCAGCAGGATTCAACAGCACGCGATCGCCCTTGATCCGCAACTCGTAGGTAGGAATCGTTTCTGTATACGGCGGCGGCGATTGCCCGCACCCCGGTAAATACTGGTATCCATGCCACGGGCATGTGATACACCCATCAACAATCTTCCCCTCACCCAGCGGCCCGCCCTGATGCGCACACGCATTGCCCACCGCCGACAACCTGCCGTCATACCGGAACACCGCGACCGATCGAGCGTTATCGAGATGGACAACGCGTGCGCGATCCTCCGGGATCTCCGAGATTAACCCAACATCGATCCAGTCCCGTGTGTGATCGCTCGTCCGCCGATCCCGCCCCCACTCGCCAATGCCCGCGGCCAGATGCAGCCCGAGGACACACACCACCCCGATCCCGAGCAGCACGGCAGAGATCGGGGCAGATTCAGACCGCAACGCCCCGAACACGACATGGAGCACCACCAGCGTGTACGCGATGTACACCCCCATGTGCAGCGTCTTCCAGAAAGTCGCACCCAGATTGGCCAACCAGAAATCATGGCTCGTCGCCGCCATGACAAAGAAGATCAGCAACGCCAAGAACCCAAAGAACTCGAACGCCACACCCCCACCCCGGTGCGCCCCGATCAGCACCGAACTCACCGGATTCTCCACCCCGAAGCCGCCGTAGTACCCGACCACAAGCAACGCATGAAGGGCGGCGACGCAGAAGAACGCCACGCCCAGATGCCGCCGGTTGTAAAGCAGGACATTCACACGAGCCGTGAAACGGGCGAGCGGTCCGATACACAGGATCACATGGAGCAGCACAATCGCGCAGGTCCCGAGCGCACGGATCGCAAGAATCGGAACAGAGACCGCGTGATCCCCCCGCAGCGTCAGCATCCCCACCCCGACAAAGGTCATCAAATACCCGAGCACCGAGCCGATCACCACAAAGTCGTAGACTCGCTTGTGCCGGTTCCACTGAACGAGCTTGTACGCGTTGCTCATCCGCGTCCCCCCGCGGTTCTCAGCGCAACGATCACCAGCCAGAGTAGGAAAGGTGTGAGCACGCCCCAGATCACAAGGTGTGCCCGCCGTTGCGATCGTTTCACGCCGACTTCCTCTCAACAGAGACCCACTTGAACAGCATGATCGGCCAGAGCGCCACACAGCCGGGGAATATCAGCAGCCGGACGCCGAGTGAGGACGACCGCAGGACAGGATCAATCCGTTTGAGCCCGACCGAGACAAGCACCCCGCTGGCGACGACACCGATCAGGGCGTAAAACGCAACCATCAGCAGAATGAAATCGAACATTCCGGTCCCCTTTGCATGCACCCCACGATGCCAACTGGTGACCAATATATTCGATCCGGATTCAATCTGCACAAAAGAAAAGCCGCAGAGGCATGCTCTGCGGCGTTTCAAGTGACCCCAGCGGGATTTGAACCCGCGTTCCCAGGATGAGAACCTGGTGTCCTGGACCAGGCTAGACGATGGGGCCGTCTATTGCGAAGAGAAGTCTAGCCCGACAAACGCACCCGTCAACCGGTCTGCAGTCCAAGAGCACCCGCCCGGAGAAGCTCGGCATACGCGATCAACAGGGTCTCGGTCTGCCCCCGACCGATCGCAGAGCCCCGCACGCCGCCCCACCGGGCCCACTCAATCCGTGAATGCGATGATTCATCGAGCGAACGCAGCCGGATCTGATACCCCGCACCACCAAACGCCCCGAGGATCTCCCCGTGCTCTGGCATCCACCGCCCATCTGGAGCCTGCGTGCACCGCTGCGATCCACTCGGCCACCACCCCGCCGAGTACAAAGCATCCAACGCGTAGCCCAAGTCAGCCATTCCATGAATCCCCATATGAAGACCCGTCATGAGCCCCCACAGGCCCATCAACGGGAAGATACCAAGATTCTGTTCAATCCGCCAGCACCCAGATCAGGCCAAAGAACACCCGCCTAGCGTTCGCCCCGGAATCCGGGCAGAATGACCACCGCCAAGAGATCCCACATCAGGTGCACCCCCACCGCAATTCCGAACCCACGGACCAGAAACAGTGTCCCGAGATAAATCCCCGAAATCAGGATAAACAGGGCCAGCCGAAGATTGATCCCCCCCGTCGCCAACCGGATCTGGTCGTGAATCAGTGTGAAGGCCAACGCCGCCCCGATCACCGCCAGCACCCGCCCCGCCCGGTCCCGAAAGCCGAGCACATCCGTGATCAGAAAATGCAGCATCGTGATCAGCACGAGCCGGAAAAGCATCTCCTCATACAGCCCCGCACCGATCGCGATCATCAACCGGTGCTGAAAGTCCGCCGAGAACACCCCCGCATCAGTGGCCACCGCCTGCAACGCGGCGATCGGCGACTGCCCCCCCGCCGTCGGGCTGAGCACCATCGTCAGCACAATCAATGGCCCCGTCAGAAACGCAGACTCGGCAATCATCGCGAGCAAAAACATGGGCTTGATCCTCAGCGGATCACGATTGAAAAAATGCTGGAGCAGAAGCGTCAGCACAAGCGCAATCGCAGGCAGATGCAGACCAAACACCCCGAACACCTGAAAGAACCGGCTCAGCAGCTGGTGGGCTTCGAGCGTCGAAGATGTACTCTGGATCCCGATCCAACCGAGCAGCCCGATCTCGTAGTAGATGATCACCGGCAGCAGAAACACCAAAATATGCAGGGGTTTCATGGTCAGCGTGAAATACCCGCGCGGATCATCGCCCCAGGTGTGGGCCGTCTGTGTCGGCAGGACCATCGGCTTATTGTTTTTCTTCGATGCCATCGTCCCTCGCTGAGCGTGGATCATTGCGGCATCGGCTCAGTCGATCCATCACCATCCAGAGATCAAAGATAAAATGCCCGCCCATCGCATGATGAGCAGGCATTCAAATATCCGTGATGGCGCAGGCGGCTCAGCCCGTGACTTTGCTCTTGAGGCGAGCATTCAGCCGGCTCTTGCGACGCGACGCCTGGTTGCGATGGATCACGCCCGCCTGTGCGGTGCGATCGATAATCGCAGAGACCTTCCGGTACGCCGAAGTGGCGTCATCATTCGAGCCCGTCGCGACCGCCTGGTCGAAGCCCTTGATAGCGTCACGCATCGAACGCATGCGCCAACGGTTGCGGGCACGGGCGGTGATGTTCTGACGGATGCGTTTCTTTGCAGAGTTCGAATGAGCCATGGGGTACCTGTATCCTCAATAACAAGCCAAGCGGGACTCCCCGCCTCGGGTCTGTATTATTGCCCGCCAGCCAAAGAAATCAACCCAACGGGGCGGCGGAACTTGCCATACACAATCCGCGGGATATCCTATCCCCACACCCGGTCAAGCGGGTGACAACGCGGGCGTAGCTCAATTGGATAGAGCACCTGACTACGGATCAGGAGGTTGAGGGTTCGAGTCCTTCCGCCCGTGCTTACGCAAGCCCCGGAATCCCCGGGCTTGTTCTCTTTTTGGGCATATCCCATACGCCCAGAAACTGGGCCCAGTAACCCGCCATGCCCCCGTCCACCACCGCCGGCCACCCCGTCCACAGGCCGTATTCAGCCGGCCTTCAGGTGCTCGGTGGTGAACCCAAACCACAAAAACACCCGCAACCTGGTCGAAGAGTCCTCGTCGTACCACGCGTTGAGCTGATCAAAGCGGTACACCGTGTTCGCGACCAACTCAAAGTCGGCCTCCGACTCGGTGTACACGATCCGCCCAAGGTCCGAGTCCGCGATCTCCCACCCCTCTTCCCGCTTGTATTCCTTCAAATCATCGAGGAACATGGCCCTCAACGCGGGCTCAATCGCGACCTGAATCTGCTCGACGAACGCCTCATTGGACGCACGCAGCCCCTCCGGGGTGTATTTCACCGCGACCTCCCCGCCGCTCTCGTAATCGAACCAGTCTCCCTCAACAAACTCGACCTCACCCTTGAACTCGAAGTTCGACTCCTTCACAAAGTCGCCCATGTACCGCTGCCGTGTCTCCATGAGCACCCGGTCGCCCTCACGCACGAGGCGCATCTTGTAAAACTCACCCGCGGAGCGATCCGCGATCTCCGTGTCTGTCTGACGCATCGAATCGACAAAATCGACAGCCGGATACTTGCTCTCACCCGGTTCGATCGCGATCACACTCATCGCCATCGTTTCCTCCATCGCCGTCTGGTGATACCACGCATCCTCAGGATCGATCGTGAATGCGCCCTCCGACGACTCGATCTCCACCGAGATCATCCGCCCCGACAGGATCACCGCATCCTCCCTCTGGCCGCCCGATCCACCCCGGGAATCACAGCCGACACCAACAACCAGAGCCAGCAACAACAATCCACGCAAGACATTCCGCATTCCGAGACCCTCCGTTTTATTCATCCGTCAAACGACACACTCTATCCGCAAAAAACAACCGGGCACCCCCAAAGGGATGCCCGGAAGCGGATCAGTATCGAGTCGTGGAAACGACTACTTACTTATGCACGACGACGACGGGTCGCGACGAGGCCGCCGAGACCGAGAAGTGCTGCAGTGCCGGGGGTCGGGACTGCGTTACCGGTGATGGTCACGTTGTCCAGACGGTTGTTGCCGGTGTCCGAAGTCGCACCGTCGAAGGTGAAGACGACCGACGCGTTGGCAACGCCGTTGAGCGCCGACATGGCGTAGCTGGAAGCAACCCAGCTGGAGGTCGCCGCGCCGAGGGTGTCAAGGACACCAACGGAGCTGCCGTCAGCGTACATCTCAACAGTGACATTGTTGAAGCCAGTCGAGGTGCCGCGGCGTGCGAAGTCGATCACGAGATCGGTCCACGCGGTGCCGTCGAACGAGAACACGGCCTGAGCGCCATTGTTGGTCACGCCCTGGGTGGTCGCACCCTGGAACGAGAACGAGCCGCCCGAGATGCCGTCGATGGCACCGGTGGTGGTGCCCGAGAAGCTCTGGAGCCAGTTGTAGACGCCCGCGGTGTCGTCGCTGTTGAAGTTGGCAACAGTGAACATGCCCGAGCCGACATCAGCGGCCTGGGGGAAGTCCGTGGTCTGGAAGCCGAAGCCGCCCGCGGGCAGGTCCTGAGCATTCCAGCCCCAGTTGGCGACGGTGTCAGCACCGGCGATGCCGGTGAGCCCTGCCAGGGCAACGATTGCAAATACATTCTTCATTTCATCTCTCCGTTTCAGTCAGTTGCTGCTGATACACACCGACCCACGCGGGCCGGATCTCTCGAATGGGCAGCCCCAAGGCACTTCCGCCCCTGGTGACAGGCACCGCCCGATGACCATCCCCGAACCCGTGAAAAACCACGGATTTCTGGGAACAATCAATCATATCAGAAACTACCGGCTTGTCGAACCAGCAAACACTCAATTGGCGTGAAGATTCTGTGCAGCCAATGCCCACCCAAGACAAACGCCAGCTTCCCTATATTCACATCAGGAGAGGCCACATATGGCCAATGAGACCCCAAGCGGTCTTATGGGCACCCGCCGTTGAACGCATCGAGGAACGCAAACACATCAAAGATGTCGTACAGACCATCCCCAGTGAAGTCCGCGGCCGGATCCATCGCGTTGAACGCATCGAGGAATGCGAACACATCAAAGATGTCCAGCGAGTCATCCCCAGTGAAGTCCGCCGGGCACCCCGAGCAATCATCCAGCACCACCATGGTCACCGAACCACCATCAACGCCCGCCTCCGAATCCAGCCGGGCACCAACGGCGAGCTGGTCGCCCACCAAGGCCACCGAGCTCCCGAACAGATCGCCCATCGCACGATCCTCGTTCGTCAGCACCAACGCCTCGTTCCACACGCCGCCGCCGTCACGCTCAAACACATACACCTGCCCCGCCTGGTCCTCCTCGAACCCGGTGGTCGTGTTGAGCGCCCCAACCACGAGCCGGTCGCCGTCCACCGAGACCGCGTTGCCGAACCACTGCCCGCTCTGCGCATCCGATGGGATCAGCTCGGCCTCCTGCCCCCACGCATCGGCGCCGCCAACATCCCGCCCGAAGACATACGCCGCCCCAGCGAACACCCCATTCAGGTCCCGCTTGGTCGCACCGACCACCACACGCCCCTGATCGATCCCGACCTGAAAACCAAACTGATCATTCGCCTGCGAGCCGCCACCGCTGGTGGTCGCCAACAGCTTCGTCCGAAGCCCCCACGAATCCACCCCCCCGAGATTCCGCTCAAAGATGTACGCCGCCCCGGCGCCATTCCCCATCGCAGCATCACCGATCGCCCCGACAACAAGGGTCTCTCCATCGATCGCAACCGAGCTCCCAAACTGCGCATCCACCCCGGCGTCCGGCGCCAGGATCTGCGTAACAAACACCCAGCCCCCCGCCGCACCCTCGCGGTCACGCCGGTACACCGTCACACTGCCCTGGTCGATAAATGCCCCGTTATCCAGCGGCGCCCCCACCACCAAGATATCCCCCGAGACCGAAACATCAAAGCCGAACACATCGTTCGCCGATGCGCCGGGCGCATTGAGCTTCACCACCTGCCCCCAGTTCCCAACGCCCCCCGAGTTCCGCTCAAAAACATACACCGCGCCAGAAAGCGAACCCGCGCCATCATCACCCCAAGCACCCGCGGCGATCGTGTCCCCATCCACAGAGACCGAGTACCCAACAAAGTCGCTCGCGTCTAAATCAGACGATTCAAGCCGATCCGTCTCCAACCACCCGGACCCCGAATCGGTAAACACATACAACCCCCCGCCGTTGTCCACGGTGGTCGAGTTGTCCGAAGCGCCGACAACAAGCGTGGTCCCATCCAGGTCCACATCGACCCCGAACAGGGCCGCCGTGTTCGCATCGGATGCCACAAGCTTCTGAGAGGACACAACACAGACATCGCCACAAGCGAGACCGACCGCGCACCCATTCAACAGACCGACAACAATCAGACTCCGCATACGCAATCACCTCCACAGTGTGTCCCACAACAGTGTGCCCCACAAAGACACCCGGGGCGAGCAATCTCAAAAATACGCCGAAAATCCCTCGGATTCTCGGGCCCGCTGACGCCCAGATCACACACAAACCATGCTATGCTCACCCCGACCCGCTCAACACACGAGCAAAGCCCAGTTTCAACACACCACCAAGGAGGGTGGAATGGCCAAAAAGACCTCGAAACGATCCCACGCCAACGCCGAGACCATGGCCACCAAGCAGCGGGACATCTCCGTCTCCGAGTTCTTCGCGAAAAACAGGCACCTCCTCGGCTTCGACAACCCCCGAAAAGCCCTCCTCACCACCGTCAAGGAAGCCGTTGACAACGCCCTCGACGCCTGCGAGGAAGCCTCCATCCTCCCCTCCATCGAGGTCAAGATCGAGGAAATCACCCCGCCCCCCTCCGTCGCCAAGCCCGGACGCTACCGCGTCACCATCACCGACAACGGACCGGGCATCGTCCGCAAGCAAGTCGAAAACATCTTCGGCCGCCTCCTCTACGGCTCAAAGTTCCACCGACTCAAAATGTCCCGAGGCCAGCAGGGCATCGGCATCTCCGCCGCAGGCATGTACGGCCTCATGACCACCGGCAAGCCCATGGTCATCACCACCCGCCCACACAAGTCCAAGCCCGCCCACCACCTCGAGCTCGCGATGGACACCACCAAGAACAAGCCCGAAGTCACCGTCGACATCGAGACCGAAGAGTTCCCCGCAGGAACCGGCACCCGCGTCTCCATCGAGATGGAAGCCAAGTTCTTCCGCGGCAAGGGCTCCGTGGAGACCTACCTCGAACAAACCGCGATCTCCAACCCCCACTGCGAGATCACATTCATCCCCCCAGACAAAGCAAACGAAAACCCGGACCTCGCAGAATCCGATTCCACCATCGAAGCCGACGACCAGGGCATCGTCCGCACGCAGGAGTTCTCCGACCGCATCGTCTACCCACGCACCGTCGACGAGCTCCCCCCCGAAACCTCCGAGATCAAACCCCACCCCTACGGCGTCGAACTCGGGACCTTCCTCACCAAGCTCAAGCAGACCGAAGAAAAACAACTCACCGGCTTCTTCAAAAACGAGTTCTGCCGCGTCCCCCCCTCCATCGTCGCCGAGATCACCAAGGTCGCCTCGACCAAATCCAAATCCTTCAGCGGCGGCACCTGGGTCAACTCCCTCGACTCCAAGGACGCCGAGAAGATCTACAAAGCACTCCAGGAATCCAAACTCCGTGCACCCCCCACCGACTGCCTCTCCCCCATCGGCGTCCAGCAGATGCTCGCCGGGCTCCTCAAAGGCGTGAAAGCCGAGTTCTACACCGCCTCCACACGCTCCCCCGCCGTCTACCGAGGAAACCCATTCCAGATCGAAGCCGCCATCGCCTTTGGTGGAGACCTCCCGGGCGACCAGCAAGCCCGCATCATCCGCTACGCCAACCGCGTCCCCCTGCTCTATCAGCAGTCCGCCTGCTCCGCATTCAAATCCGTCGTGGACACCGGCTGGAAAAACTATGGGCTCCAGCAACCCAGAGGCGGCGCCCCCGTCGGCCCACTCGTCGTCATGATCCACATGGCCTCCGTCTGGGTCCCCTTCACCAGCGAGTCCAAAGAAGCCATCGCCGACTACGACGAAATCCGCAAGGAAATGACCCTCGCCCTGAAAGAGTGCGGCCGCAAACTCGGCCAATACATCCGCCGCCGCCAGCGCATGAAACGCGACGCCCAAAAACGCGATGTCTTCGAACGCTACATCGGCGAGATCTCCAAGGCCTGCACCCACCTCACCGGCGTCGAAACCCAGAAGCTCTACGACGCCCTCCTCGAACAAGCCAAAGCCAGAACCGAGATCGCCGACGCCCAACTCGACGACGAAGGCAACTTCATCAAAGACGACAACGGCCGCCTCGCCAAACTCGACGATGTCATCATCCTCGACGGCTCCACCCCCATCGAACAACCCAAATCCACCGCCGAACCCAAGCCCACAAAGAAGACCACCCCCAAGAAAACCGCAAAGAAAACCACCAAGAAACGCAACACCAAGAAATCAACCGCAGGACTCTTCGGGGGCTAAACCATGGCAAAGAAAAAAGTCGTCAAAAAGAAAGTCGTGAAAAAGGTCGCCAAGAAACCGGCCACCACTTCAAAGAAGAAGACCACGGCCTCCACACGCACCAAATCCCCCGCCCGCGCCACCACCGCCGCAAGAGAGCAACGCGACCGGGAAACCTCCGCCAAGCTCTCCGGCATGGCCCAGGGCATCGTCACCTCCGTCTTCGCCGGTCAAGAACCCCAGATGGATGTCCCCGTCCGCGCCGCATCCAACACCAACTGGAACGCCAAAAAGCGCATCCTCGAGATGGGCGACTCCGTCGGCACCCGCCAGCTCTTCAACCTCGGCCAGGCCCGCAAGTTCATGCAGACCCTCCTGCACGGCAAGTCCGTCGACGAACTCCTCGACGCCGACAAAACACTCTCCCTCCGCGGTATGTTCTACAAGTCCCTCCACACCATCGAAGGGACCAAGGAAAAAACCTTCGACGACCAGACCGAATCAGACTCCATCCTCGAAGACCTCGAAGTCTCCCTCGGGTCCCTCCGCGAAGAACTCCACATCTTCGCCAAAAAGCGCGGCACCATGGTCGGCAATGTCACCGTCGTCGACAACGGCGACGAGATCAACTGCCGAAAAATGGGCTCCGGCGGCTACGCCATCCCCTCCATCTGCGAACCCGATGTCATCCAGTTCAA
>Ga0070728_10005814_pt1 | contig 11974 bp, 8 predicted proteins | sample tdDd471_FD_66723 | JGI IMG/M metagenome (GOLD analysis project Ga0070728, IMG submission 66723) | Marine sediment microbial communities from the Atlantic coast under amendment with organic carbon and nitrate - tdDd47.1 | ecosystem: Environmental > Aquatic > Marine > Coastal > Sediment | place...
GAGGATCTCGGTGATGGCCGGGTGGTGCATGCGGCAGGTTTCTTTGGCAACGACTGGTCGGTTCAAGCGGGCGAATTCGTGTGGGGACAGCCGGCCCTGCAACTCGACCACCACTGACGTGAATAAAACATGATCACATTTCTCTGAATTCTGCGCGTCTTCCTGTGAGAACCCGAATCACCCATCGGTTCCAACAGGAGGACTGATTCATGAATACGCTCCGCAACTCCCTGCTCTTGATGCTCCTCACCGCCGCCCTGGCCCTCTTACCGGCCTGCGCCGAGGATGACGACCCCACAGCCCCCAGCACCAAGACCTTCAACGAAGTCATCGACAACGGCGGCACCTACGAGCTCGTCGAACCCTCGTCCAACATCGAAGCCGTGGCCCTTCCGGCCGAAGAGGAACTCCCCGACGGCACCGTCATGGTGTGCACCACCGAGCGCCACACCATCGTGGACGCGCCCCTGGACTACGCCACCTTCGATCCCAACGCCGAGGTCATCTTCCCGGGCAACTTGTTGCAGGGCAACAGTCTGGGCGGAGCCACGCCCAATCCTGTTGTGGTCGAGCGCGCCAACGGCACCATCACCATCAACCTGGTCAACGGCTCCCAGGCTGTGAGCCAGGATGTGGACCAGGTCCGTTACAGCACCGTGATCCAGGCCATGAACGACATCATCGCCGACAACAACGGCGTGCTGCCGGCAGCCTTCACCTACCAGTCGTCCCATGTGCAGTCCCGCGAGCAGATGGCCCTCAAGATGGGCGTGAACGTGAGCACCCTCACCTCCGATGTGAATGCCCGACTGAGCCTCAGCAGCGACACCAGCACCAGCAGCTTCCTGGTGGAACTGAACCAGCGCTACTACACCATGAGCTTCGACATGCCCACCTCACTGAACCGGCTCTTCGCCGACTCGGTGACCCCGGCCGACCTCGCGCGATACGTGGCCGAGGACAACCCGGCCACCTACATCTCCTCGGTCACCTACGGCCGTCGCTTCTACCTGCTCATCGAATCCACCGAAACCGTGACTGATATGCAGGCATCCATCTCGGCGTCCTACAACGCCGCGCTGGCCGGCGGGTCCGGCCATCTCGAGGGCCGTGATTTCTCGTCGCTGAGCAACGTCAACGTCAAGGTCTTCGCCCTGGGCGGCGATCACCAGCTGGCCCTCGCCTCCTTCAACGGCGACGTGGATGCCGTGGCCGAGTTCCTCACCCAGGGTGGCAACATCGACACCGGTGTGCCCCTGAGCTACGTGGTGCGGAACGTCAAGGACAACAGCACCGTGGCCATCAAGGTGGCCACCGAGTACGACGTGCGGAACTGCCTGGTGCAGTCCATCGGTACCTACCAGAACGACTTCGACGGCTCCACCGAGGGCTGGACCGGTTACGCCGACTACCGTGACTTCGGGGTCTTCTACGGTGGCGCCATTGACGGTGGCTATGTCCGGCTGCATGACCGGGGTCAGGGCTACACCTGCTACTTCCGCGCGCCGCTGGCCTACCACGGCGACTGGTCGCAGTTCTATGGTGGCGAGATGGCCATGCACCTGTGGATCGGCGGTCCTGGCGACTACTTCGTCAAGGACGATGTGGTCTTCTACGATGGATCGGGCAACCGCCTGGCCATGCGGTTCGGCCAGCCGAGTCGCACCGGGTTCTTCCCCAAGTATGTCCACCTCGATACCACGAGCAGCTGGCTCTACAACGGCGCTGCCGCCACCGAGCAGAACATCCGCGACGTGCTCTCGGATGTGGCCGACCTGTTCGTCCGCGCCGAGTACCTGGACAGGGCGGGCGACTGGGCCGCCATGGATCTCTTCCGGGTCACCCAGCCCGAATAGGAAGCGGAGCGGAGGGGCGCGGCAGCCTGGTGGCCGCGCCTCGCCGTCTTGAATGTGTAGCTGCAAATGATTCTCGTTTTTAAAATAAAGGAGTTCAACCAGTGTTCGGCGATGGAGGGATGATGAGCATTTCCCGTGAACAGGTGACCCGGCTCTGCCAGAACGCCGCCCGGCAGGATCGGACGGCGATGGACTCGCTGGTGGACCACGTCTATGCCACCCTCCGGCGCATGGCCAACCGGCAGATGGGCGCCGAACGGGTCGACCACACCCTCTCGCCCACCGCCCTGGTCCACGAGGCCTACCTGCGCCTGGTCGACCAGGATTCCATGGACTGGAAGGACCGCGCCCACTTCTACGCCATCGCCGCCCGGGTCATGCGCCGCGTCCTCATCGACCATGCCCGCCGCAAGCTGGCCGGCAAGCGCGGGGGTGACCAGGTCAAGATCACCCTCAACGAGGAAGTGGCCGGCGCCATCGCGTCCCCCGAATCGCTCATTGAACTGGATCACGCGCTGGAACGCCTGGAGGAACTCAGTCCTCGCCAGCGCCAGGTCGTGGAGATGCGGTTCTTCGGCGGCATGACCCACGAGGAAGTGGCCGAGGTGCTGTCGGTATCGGTGCCCACGGTGCGTCGCGACTGGCGGCTGGCCCAGGCCTGGCTCAACCGGGAGATGTCGGGATGACCGCGCCCGGTGCCGATCGCTGGAAGCAGGTGCAGGCGCTCTTCGAGGCCGCCCTCGAGGTGCCGGAATCCGAACGTCGGGCCCTGGTGGCTTCCCGCTGTGGCGGCGATGCCGAACTGGCTCTAGAGGTGCTCGGTCTTCTGGCCGCAGACGCCGAGAATCCCGACTACCTCGATGGCATGGCCGCCGGCCTGGCCGACATGATCCGTGACACCTCCGGTGACGATGACGGCGCGAACGGATCGGTCGACGATGTCCTGGTGGGCACCCAACTCGACCGCTACACCATCGAAAGCAAGCTCGCCCGCGGCGGCATGGGCGCCGTCTACCTGGCCCGGCGCAGCGATGGCGTCTACGACGAACAGGTGGCCATCAAGGTCATCCGGCGCGGAATGGATTCGGAGCAGGTGGTGGACCGCTTCCGCGTGGAGCGACAGATCCTCGCCAGCCTGCGGCATCCCAACATCGCCAACCTCCTCGATGGCGGCATCACGGCGGACGGTCGGCCCTACCTCGTCATGGAGTACGTCGATGGTCGTCCCATCGATCAGTACTGCAACGAGGAGAACGTGGACCTCACCACCCGGCTGACCCTCATGAGAACGGTCTGCGCCGCAGTCCAGCATGCCCACAACAACCTGGTGGTGCACCGCGACCTGAAGCCCAGCAACATCCTCGTCACCGGCGATGGCACCGTGAAGCTCATGGATTTCGGCATCGCCAAGATCCTCGCCTCGGACGACGCGCAATCTCCCGTGGACGCCGCCCCGGAGACCATGCCCGGCCTGCAGGTGCTCACCCCTGGCTATGCGGCCCCCGAGCAGATCAGTGGCGAGCCCATCACCACGGCCACCGATGTGTTCGGCCTGGGCATCGTCCTCTACCAGTTGCTCACCGGCGCCCGCCCATTCGGCAAGACGGGGGCCACGGCCCAGGAGATCGCCAAGGAGACCTGCGAGACCGATCCGGCCCGGCCCAGTCGCCTTGTTGAGGCGCCTTGCCCAGTGCCGCGACGCCGCCTGGCCGGTGACCTCGACAACATCTGCCTCATGGCCCTGCGCCGGGAACCCGAGCGGCGCTACCCGTCGCCAGGTCAGCTGGCCGACGATCTCGCCCGTCACCAGGACGGCGATCCGGTGGCTGCGCGCCCGGCGACCTTGAAGTACCGCACCACCAAGCTCATGAGCCGCTATCGCCGGGCCTTCGGTGCCCTGGCGGCCGTACTGGTCGTGTCCATCGCCCTGGTGAGTTTCTACACCGCCCGCCTGGCCCACGAGCGCGATCGGGCCCGCCGGGGTGAGGCCAAGGCCGAGCACGTGGCGGCTTTCCTCACCGACATGTTCGCCCTGGCCGACCCCGACCAGAGCCGCGGTGCCGACATCACGGCGCGCGAGATCCTCACCCGGGGTGCCGAACGCGTTCAGACAAGTCTCGCCGACCAGCCCGAAGTGCAGGGCGCCATGCTCGATGTGCTGGGCACCGTACATTCGCGCCTCGGTCTCTACGATGAGGGGCGCGATCTGTTGAACCAGTCATTGGATATCAAGCGGGTGCTCCACGATGGCGAGAGCCTCGACATCGCCGCCACGGCCACATCTCTGGCCCGGCTCGAGTCCGAGTCCGGTCACTACGCCGAGGCTGAATCCCTGTATCAGTCCGCCCTGATGGTTCACCGCGACCAGCTCGGGCCACGGTCTGTCGAGGCGGCCATCGATCTGCAGGGTCTCGGGTTTACCGCGGCCTACATGGGCAAGCCGTTGGAGTCCGAGGCGTACTACCGTGAGGCCGTGGCCATCTACGAGTCGGACCCCGCGATCCAGGGCGAGGCCTATGCCACCTGCCTCAACGACTTCGCCCTCCTGCTCCTGGAGCAGGGCCGGGGCGACGAGTCGGAGCCCATGTTCCGCCAGGCTCTCGCATTGCAGCAACGACTCCTCGGCGAGGACCATCCCGAGGTCTCCAACACCCTCTTCAACCTGGCGCTGCTGCTGCGTGAGCGAGGCGATTACAAGGCTGCCGAGCCCATCCAGCGCCGGGTGCTGGCCCTGGATCGCCAGCACTACGACGATACGCATCCCAACGTGGCCTACAGCCTCATGGCGCTGGGGTCGGTCCTCACCGAGAACGGCCAGTATGATGAGGCGGTGCGGGTCTTCCGCGAGGCCCTGGAGATCCGACGCCGGGTCCTGGCGCCGGGCCATCCGGACCTCATCAAGAACCTGGGAGTGGTCGGACTCACGCTCCATCGGGGCGGTGACTGGGTGGAGGCCGAACCGCACCTGCGCGAGGCCGTGGCCATGTCTCGCCAGCACCTCGAGAATCATCGCATCACAGCCGGCCGGCTCGATGCTTTGGGCTGGCATCTCAGTGATCGGGGCTTGTATGAAGAGGCCCTGGCGCTGCACCACGAGTCTCTCGAGATCAAGCTCGAGTTGATCGGTCCCGACCACAAGAACACGGCGACCACCTACATGCATATCGCCACGGCGCTCAAGGGAATCGGCGATCTGGAGGGTGCTCTGGCAGCTCAGGAAAAGGCCGTGGCCATCGGTCATGCCGCCTACGGTGCCGAGAATGTTTACACGGCCACGACGGAGCTGAGGCTGGCGGGGATCCTCCTGGACCTCGACCGGGCGGACGAGGCATTTGCCCATGCCGGAGAGGCCGTGGCCACCATGCGTCGGGTGGTGGCGACCGACAGTCCCCGGGTGGCCGGAGGCTTGATGGTTCTGGGCCGGATTCATCAGGACCGGGGCGAACTGGTGGAGGCCGAACGTTGTTTCCGTGAGGCGCTGGTCATCCGTCGTGACCGGATGGGGGCGGAGCATCCTGAGACCGCCTGGACCAAGGTGACCTTGGCGGAGTTGCTGCTGGAGCGGGGGGGGCGTCGGGAGGCCGGGGAGCTGGCGCGGTCGGGTTATCAGACGCTTGAACGGAAGTTGCCTGCCGGGCATGTGCGTGTGGCCACGGCTGGTGATCTGGTGGCTGCTGTTGATCGCTGATCTGGCTTGAGCAATCCATAAGCTGAGTTCGAATGACGAGGATTGGCGCTCCTATCCTCTCAGCCTGCTAGATATCTCGGCCCCAGGCCCAGATAGGTTGAGAAAAGGGTCCCCCGGGGGCCCCGGCACCATCGCCTGCTACTCTGTCCGAGTCATTGGCAGTGAGGCTGGTGCCTGGAGAAGTTGGCGAGCTGGAATTGCGTTGGGTCAGCATCTAAACGCACGGACAGGGCTAACCTTTCGGTGGAGTGACGTACAGCCTAGCCATTCCCCAACACCGAATTATCGTATCCCTATCCGGTGCGGTTCGCCTGACCACTGCTCCGGTGCGATGACATGCATCTGCGACTCCTGCGAAGCCCATCAAGCTCGCACCAGAGCCAGCCGCAGCCATCAGTCCATTCCCGAGAGGGGTATACCATGAAGAAAGGACATACCTTCAACCAATTGATTCTCTTCATGACCATCATCATCCTGACCAGTTATGCCACCGACATTTTCGCCCAACCCATCACTCAACGACATGCCAAGACTCCCTCCTTCACCCAGGCCCAACCGGGCACGCCACTTCGTGACGGAGGCGACACCGTCGATGACGCGCTGATCATCGAATCGCTCCCCTTCACCGACACCGGCAACACCTGTGGCGCCAGCGACGATTACGACGCTGTTTGCTATGAACCTTCGACCTCGCCCGACCTCGTCTATCAGTTCACGCCGGCTGCCGACATGATCGTCGACATCGATCTCTGCGGGTCGAGTTACGACACCAAGGTCTTCCTTCTCGACCATGAACTCGGCCAGGTCGCGTGCAGTGACGACACGTACTATGGAGCGGGCCACCCTTGCGGAACATTCAATGCCGCCCTCGAGTTCATTGCCCTCGAGGAAGGTGTGCTCTACTACATCGTCATCGATGGTTGGGGCGGTGAGTGTGGCGATTACGAACTCCTGATCGAGGAGACCATCCCCTGTGACATCCTGTGCCCGGATGGGGGAGTGGATGAGAATGAGACGCCCATGTCCGGTCAATACGACCAGTACAATGCCGGTTGCTTCAGCGACTGGTCCGCTCCGATGGATTATATCCTGCCGACTCCCGGCATCGATGTATTCTACCTGTGTGGGGACAATGGCTTCTACGTGATCCCTGAAGGTGGTGGCTATGATCACGATTGGTGGGAAGTGATCGTGGGCTCTGGAGAGGAGGTCATCGTGACCCTCACGGCCCAGCGCACGACCAACCTGCTTCAGCTCAGCCTTCCCGATGGGGACTGCAATGCGTCGGTCATCATTCAGGAGACATTCAACGATCCCTGTGGCTCGGCATCGTTGCAGATTCTGGGTGAGCCGGGCTCCTCGGTCTACTTCTGGGTCCACACCATCTACAACGAGTATCCCAATGGCGAGTATCCCTACTACGTGGAGGTCATCGGTGGTGCGGTTGCGGTCGAGCAGCGGTCGTGGTCGCAGGTGAAAGCCTTGTACAAGTAGGTTATGCCCACATGATTGTGTCCCAGGCCCGAGCAACTGCTCGGGCCTTTCTTGTTATACCGCCAGCTTCAGGTCATGCCGCCGAATCACTACCATTTCACAGGGCTGTCGTTGTAATTTGCATCTGGGGTCTGGGGGGTGCTACCCACTCGTCTATATTGATGTCGTACGGTTTGATGAAGTTGGACCAGCAATTAGGAGGCCGGGCGCATATTCGTGGAAATTACCTGTTGGTAGCGCTTATCCTCGCCTGACAGTCGAGATTATTCACTGCTGGACTGCTGCAGAGTTCGTTGGTGCCCCAAGCCGAACTCACCGGATCCAGCCGGATCCCAGGGAGCGTTATCATGTCGTGCCTCCGGGTGTTCCTCCTCAGCCTGATCCTGATCCTGCCGCTGATTACCATGGCCGAAGAACCACCAGCAGCTGCCGGTGGTGAAGACCTCCGCGCCAAAACCCAGAATCCTGTCGGCGCCATGATCAGCCTGCCTTTCAAGAACAGCTGGGATTACGGTGCCCCCAACGGCACAGCCTACTTCCTGAACATCCAACCGGTGATTCCACAGACCGTGGGCGAGTGGAACCTGATCCACCGCGTCATCGCACCGATCATCAGCATCGATGGGCCCGTGGTCGGCCGCCCCGAGATCCCCGTGGGCACGCCGGGTGATGGCGCCACCGGCCTCGGCGACATCAACTACTCGACATACCTGTCTCCCGCCGAGCCCGGCAGGTGGATCTGGGGCGTGGGCCCGTCCCTCATGATGCGGACGGCCACCGATGAGCAGCTCGGCTCGGGTAAGTGGAGCCTCGGTCCCACTGCAGTGGTCCTCACCCAGCCCAAGCCCTGGACCATCGGTCTCCTGGGCCGCCAGCTCTGGTCCATCGCGGGCGACGATTCGCGCCCCGATGTCAACCAGTTGCTGCTCGAACCGTTCATCAACTACAACCTCGCGAACGGCTGGTACCTGATCACCGACATGGTCATCACCTCGAACTGGAAGGCGCCGGACGGGAACCAGTGGACCGTGCCGTTGGGCGGTGGTGTCGGCAAGATCTTCAACATCGGCAAGCAGGCCATGAACACGCGCATCGAGGCGTACAGCAATGTCGAAAAGCCAGAAGGAGCGCCTGATTGGGTGCTGAGCTGGACGTTGCAGTTCCTGTTTCCGCGGTAATCGCCACGGCGCTACATGCCACCAGAGGAGTTGTTAACCATGATTCGAGTTGCCCTCCGTTCGCTCGTCGCCTGGGCAATTGATGGATATTGGATCTTTCAACCAGAGACGGAGATATAATGAACGGCAAAACCGCAATGATCCTGGTCATGTCGACGCTGTTCCTGGCGGGAGTAGCGCTGGCCGAGACAGGAAACGACGAGGCCATGAAAAAATATGGCCAGCCCTTCGAGGGCAAGATCGCCAAGTCCTATGGGGAATCCGAGGAATGGTGGCCCAATTCCCCGAAACCACCCGCCGGCACGCCCAACGTGCTGATCATCCTGCTGGATGATACAGGGTTTGCCCATCAGGGGTCCTTCGGTGGCCAAATCGAGACTCCGAGGATGGATGGCCTGGCCGACAACGGTCTGCGTTTCAATAACTTCCACACCACGGCCCTGTGCTCGCCCTCGCGGGCGGCCATCATGGCCGGACGCAACCACCACCGGATCGGCCTGGGGTCGCACTCGCTGACCGCCATGGGCTTCCCCGGTTACAACGCCTTCGCTCCGGAGAGCGCCAAGTCCGTGGCCAAGCACCTGCAGAAGGCCGGCTTCGTGAACTACGCCCTGGGCAAGTGGGATCACACGCCCCTCTATGAAGTGTCGGAAACAGGTCCCTTCGACCGTTGGCCCAGCGGCGAGGGATTCGATCATTTCTACGGTTTCATGGCGGCCGATGCGGACAACTACCGCTCACTGCTGTGGCGTGACCACTACCCCCTCGAGGACTGGGAACAGGTGGATGGGTACCACCTGAGCGAATCCATGGCCGACGAAGCCATCCGCAACATCACCTCCCATCTCTCGACTGCTCCCGACAAGCCCTTCATGATGTTCTGGGCACCCGTGGCGATGCACTCACCCCATCAGGCGCCGCCGGAATACATCGAACGCTACAAGGGCAAGTTCGACGCTGGCTGGGATGAGGCCCGCGAGGAAATCCATCGCCGACAGATCGAGATGGGGGTCATTCCGGAGGGTACCGCTCTTTCTGAGCGGACGGATGAGATTCCCGCCTGGGACAGCTTGAACGACGAGGAAAAGAAGCTCTACGCGCGCCAGATGGAAGTCTTCGCCGCCATGCTTACCCACGTTGATGAGCAGATCGGACGCATCGTCGACACCCTGGAGCGCACGGGGCAGCTGGACAATACCCTGATCATGGTGACGGCCGACAACGGTGCTTCCGGAGAAGGCGGCCTTACGGGGACGTTCAACGAGACCTACGTTTTGAATGGCCTTCAGACGCCGTTCGACGCGAACATGGCCCACTTCGACGACTGGGGCGGCCCGACCACCTATCCGCACTTCCACGCGGGCTGGGCCCTGGCCGGAAACACCCCCTTCCAGTACTTCAAGCAGATCGTTCACCGGGGCGGCATCCAGGATGCGATGATCATGCACTGGCCGGCGGGTATCGAGACGCCGGGTGAAGTGCGTGACCAGTACCATCACATCATCGACATCGCGCCGACCATTCTCGATGTCACCGGAGTCGATTTCCTCGAGGAACTGGACGGTGAAGAGCAGCTTCCCTTCGACGGGGTGAGCATGGCCTACGCCTTCAACAAGAAGGACGCCCCGACCGAGCACCCGGAACAGTACTACGAGCTGTTCGGCAACCGGGCCATCTACAAGGACGGTTGGAAGGCCGTGACGATTCACGCCAACCGGATGCCCTGGGAACTCAACCGGACCAACCCGTTCGAGAACGATGTGTGGGAGCTGTATCACATCGACGAAGACTTCTCCGAATCGGTCAACCTGGCCGACGAGCACCCGGAGAAACTCGAAGAGCTGAAGGCCCGCTGGGAAGAGCTGGCGTGGGAGAACAACGTGTACCCGTTGCACGACGACATGGTTCAGCGCATCGCCAAGCAGCAATCACGGCTGTTCGGCGACCGCAAGGAGTTCGTGTACTGGATGCCCGGCGCCGTGCGGATCGCGGAGAAGGCTTCGGCCCCGGTCAAGGGCCGTTCCCACGAGATCGAGGTTCAGCTTGATCTTTCCGGGGAAGAGGAAGGTGTCCTGGTGGCCTGCGGTGGATTCACAGGAGGCTACTCCCTGTATATCAAGAGCAACCGGGTCTACTACGACTACAACTATTACCACGGGGTCCACTACGAACTGGAGTCGCCGGATCTGGGCACCGGCTCGGTGAATATCCGATTCAACTTCATCGAAGACGGTGGGACGACCATGGGCATTCCCGGTGGTACCGGCGAGCTGTACATCGACGGTAAGAAGGTTGACGAGGTCGTGATGCCCGAGATGCATATTTCGACCTTCTCACTCTCGGAAACCTTCGATGTGGGGATCGATGCCGGAACACCTGTCACGACGAAGTACACGGTGGAGAATCATTTCCCCTTCTCGGGTGAGCTGGACAGGGTTACAGTCCGGTTGACGGATTGATTTGCCCTTGTGGCCGGCCCCTTCGGGGGCCGGCAATTCCTGATGGCCAGACCAAAACAGGCGGTAACTCATGGACATCGAACTCAACACACTCCTCGTAGCCCTCATGTTCGTGACGATCCTCTGCATGGGGATCGGCAACATCCTCATGGTTCTGGCCGATCTCTTCAACCACGCCACGATCTCACGGCGCGCGGGGATCCATGCCGGCTGGATGGTGTTGCTGCTCATCGTCCACTTCAATCTGTTCTGGCACACCAAGTCGATACTGGAGGCGGAGAACTGGCGTTTCGGCGATTTCCTGCTGGCCATCGCCGGCCCCGTCCTCCTCTTTTTCGCGTCGAGCGTGCTGCTGACGCCGCCGTCGGAGGAGGAGCAGGAGGATCTGAAGGCCTTCTGGCTGGAGATCGCCCGGCGGTTCTTCCTGATGTTCGCCGCGGTCCAGGGCTGGATCCTGGTGGTGGACTTCGCCATAGTGGGCCAGCTCTCCAGCGGAGATGCGCTCAATCTCGCCCTGGGAGTGCTGGCGCTCTTCCTGGCTACCTCGCGCAGCCTGAAGGTGCACCTCATCGGCCTTTGCGTAGCCTGGGGAATCGGACTGATCAGCGCCGCCATGCACACGATGGGCCTCTTCATTTGAGCCACTCCAGGCTTCGACACACGACGGCCCGTTGAAGTCCTCGGCCCATTGGGCCTGCGGAGATCAACGGGCGTCGTGTGTCGAAGCAGATCTGTTTGAAAACCTCACCAGCGGCGCCCCAAACACGTGCGTCGTCAGCTTGACGCTGAACAGGGTGCCGAGGGTGCCCGACACGTCCAGGCTCATGTCTGGAACCTCGGTGGCGGGACTCCTACATGCGTACTAACGTGAATCCGTCACCAGCATCAAAAATCCGAATCCCGGCGAACTGCGATGGCACGAGAATACCGACACGACAGGCAGCGACCAGCCCCCAACACGTTCCTGGTGAATAAGTCGTACGACGATTTCGAGGAATATGTCGCGGATGCCCGCGGGTGGCAGGTTGAAACGTCATTGCTGGACCGCGGTGGCTTCCAGGCCGATCTGGTACAGTACGTCGATCCCGACGGCGCTTTTCATGTCGTGCGCACGCGTATTGACGCGCGGATCCGGCAGGTCGGTGAACCGCCGCGTGGCAAGCGGACTTTCTGTGTGCCTGCCGAGCCCGACCTGCACATGGACTGGCGCCGTAAACAGGTCGGCGGGAATGACTTGCTGGTATTTCCGGACGGAGGGGAACTCGACGTCGCGATCCAGCCCGGCTTCGACATGTTCAT
>Ga0070728_10005816_pt1 | contig 11971 bp, 13 predicted proteins | sample tdDd471_FD_66723 | JGI IMG/M metagenome (GOLD analysis project Ga0070728, IMG submission 66723) | Marine sediment microbial communities from the Atlantic coast under amendment with organic carbon and nitrate - tdDd47.1 | ecosystem: Environmental > Aquatic > Marine > Coastal > Sediment | place...
AGGCGCTTCGCGAATCGATAGACGAGATTCGATCCGAATCACACTAATCGTTCGTCGTCCAGCCGTTCATGCGCCAGCGGTCAGCGCGATCTTTGGGCCTGCGGCCCCCTTGACCGTGAGACGAATTCCGTCGGCCTCGGCATGGGTCTTGAAGTCCTCGATGACCTCGCGAACGTCATGATCGAGGATTCGGGTGCCCGTCATGTCGATGGTCAGCGTACAGCCTGGAGGCACCTCCCGGAGAATGCGCTTGAGGGCCGCCTTGTTGAGGAAGGTCATGTGCTCGGTCAGGCGAATCGCAAAGCAGCCGGGCTCCGTCTCCTCTCGATAGAAATTGAGCTGGTAGTTGTAGATGAGGATCTCGAAGAAGGCGACGATCATCCCGAGCGTGATCCCCTTCAATAGGTCGGTGAACACGAGGGCAACGATCGTCACAATAAAAGGTACGAACTGCCAAAACCCTTCTCTCCACATCGATTTGAACAGCGAAATTCTCGCCAGCCGGTAACCGATCACCAGAAGGATCGCAGCCAAACACGCGAGCGGGATCTCATTGAGAAGACTCGGAATAGCCGCGACACAAGTCAAGAGCAAAACGCCGTGAACGAAGGAGGCGAACCGCGTCTTGCCGCCGGAATCGACGTTCGCCGAACTTCGGACGATGACCTGGGTGAGCGGGATGCCGCCGCAAAGCCCCGCGACGATGTTGCCTAGTCCCTGTGCCTTGAGCTCCAGATTGGTTGGTGTGACGCGTTTCTCGGGGTCTAGGTTATCCGTGGCCTCGACCGATAGGAGCGTCTCGATGCTCGCGACGAGAGCAAGGGTGAGGCCCGTCGCATACACGGCGGGGTTTGTGATTTGAGAGAAATCTGGCCGGATGAAGTGGGATAGGAAGTCGCCGAACGAGGATGACACCGGAACCGTCACGAGGTGTTCTGGGGAGATGGCGAGGCGAGGCGCAACCATGCCGAAGATTCCATTGAGGACGACGCCGAGCAGTACGACGACGAGCGGTGCTGGCAAAGCTTTGGCGACGCGCGTTCGTTTGAAGCTTTCGCTCTGCCAGACGATGAGAACCGTCAAGGAAACAATGGTGATGATGAACGCGCCCGGGCTCAGCGCCGAGAATGCGTATCGGATCTCACTGAATGTGTTGTGGCCATCGCGCTGGAAGAACTCGAGCTCGCCCTCCCAGGAATGATCGTACCCGAGCGCATGAGGGATCTGCTTGAGGATGAGAATGATCCCAATGCCGGCGAGCATTCCCTTGATGACACTCGACGGGAAGTAGTGGGCAATGACCCCGGCCTTGAGAAAGCCAACGGCGATTTGCACCACACCGCACACGATGACCGCCAAGAGATACGTTTCTAGCCCCAGGTTCTCGATGCCGGCGGCCACCATCACGGCAAGTCCCGCAGCCGGCCCGCTCACCCCATGCCGAGACCGGCTGAACATGGTGACGACGATGCCACCCGAAGCAACGCGATCCCGAGACAGAGCGGGAGTGCCACGAGAAACACCACCACTCCCGCGCGCAGGTCATCTCCTAAATATCGCCGATCGAACATCTCAGGATGCGCTGAGTCCGAAGAGTTTTGGCGAACCCGATTCCTCCACCGCGCGACTCACCAGCTGAAGGACCCGCGGGTCGAAGCCCAAGGAAAGGTGGCTCGCATCGACCTCGATGTGCTCGCAGTGCGCATTGTAATGGTCGATGCAGGCTTCCCAGTTGACCACGGCGTCGCGGCGACTGTAGATCGCGGTGAGCGGGACCGAGATGGGGATGCGATTTCGTTCCTCGACTGCCTGTTCGATTGCGTCGAGGTCTTCTCCAAGCACGCGTTCGTAGAAGGCCGCAGCCCTCGTGTACTTAGGTCCGCCAATCACGGGCGATCCCAACGTGACCACGTTCTTGACGAGCTCTGGGCGTTCGCGCGCGACCTCTCGGGCAAGCACGCCACCGAGGCTCCAACCGACGAGCGAGACCGATTGCCCGTAGCGCTGTTGAAGCGACTCGGTCCGCGAGACCACTTTCGGGATGAGCATGGGAACACGACCTCCATTGACGCCCAGCCGCCACCGGTGAACCTGGTGACCGGCGTTCTGCAGATAGCGTCGAATGACGAACGTCGAAAGGTCGCCTGCGCTGAAACCTGGAAACACCAGGACGGGAATGGCCATGGGCGATTCCTAGGAGTCTCGGCTATGAATGGCAAGCGGCGGCGGCGAACTCGCCCTTCCCTGCGCAAGCGACGTTCGACAAAGGGCCCTTGCTACTGCTATTCGCTTCGGAATCATGGGACTCCAACGCAGCGCCATTGCATCGGCCGTTATCGCAGGCGCCGTGATCATGGCCGGCGCCGTCGCCTGGGCGGGCAGCCAGGGAGGCGCGGAGCTCGGCGGCATTCCCGTGATGGTCTTATCCGCGGCGATCGCATTCGTCGTGCAGTGGCTCGCGTTCGTGCCCGCGTATTGGAAACAGACCGAACACTTCTACGACCTCGCGGGGAGCCTAACGTACATGCTGGTCACGGGCTTTGCGCTCGTGGTTTCCCGACCGAACGACGCGCGCTCCGCCATCCTCGGGCTTCTGGTCTTCATCTGGGCGTCCCGGCTGGGTAGCTTTCTATTCCGACGCGTCCGGAGTGCAGGCTCCGATCCACGCTTCGACGAGATCAAGCCCAGCGCCTCACGCTTTCTCGTCGCTTGGACCCTTCAAGGGCTTTGGGTGTTCTTGACGCTCTGCGCGGCGCTGGCTGCGATCACCACGATGAGACCGTCCGCACTCGGGCTGCTCGACGGCCTCGGCGTCGCGATCTGGGTCGTCGGTTTCGCGATCGAGGTCACCGCAGATCGACAGAAGAGCGGTTTCCGCGCCAACAACCCCGGGCATTACGTCCACACGGGCCTTTGGGCATGGTCCAGGCACCCGAACTATTTTGGCGAGATCGTGCTGTGGATCGGGATTGCCATAATCGCTTCGTCGACGCTCCGAGGTTGGCAATGGGTCACGATGATTTCACCGGTGTTCGTGATTTTTCTGCTCACTCGCGTGAGCGGAATCCCGCTCTTGGAAAAGCGAGCCGATGAACGCTGGGGCGACCACGAGAGCTACCAGTGGTACAAAGCCAAGACGCCTGCGTTGGTCCCCCGTCCGCCGCGTCGATGAGCAGTTGCGGCTCGAAAGCTACCCGCCACCATTCCACCGAAAACCGTGTCCTCACTCAACACGGTCTCTCCAAGCACATCATCACGGAGGGCCTTCCGCTCGAGCCCGATGGCCCTACGTTCTAGTACCAGGTCCGCAAGCGGTAGAGTCATGAGATTCATCAAACAGAGCCTAATCAATGCGAGCGCAGAGAAAGTCTTCGCATTCCACGAGGCGCCCGACGCGTTCGAGCGGCTCCAACCTCCTTGGCAGACGACGGAAGTCGTTGAGCCGCCGACGTCGCTCGACGTCGGGACGCGAGTCGTCCTGAGGGTCAAAGTCGGCCCGTTCTGGCAGACGATCGTTGCTGAGCACGTGGATTACGTACCGGGAGAAATGTTTGCGGACCGAATCGTGAAGGGTCCATTTGCCAACTGGCTTCACAGGCACATCGTCACGCCACGTGGCGACCATCAGTGCCTGCTGACGGATGACATCGAGTACGACCTACCCCTCGGCATCCTCGGCCGCACCTTTGGTGGTGGCTTTGCTCGACGAAATCTTGAACGCATGTTCGAGTTCCGACATCAGGTCACCCGAGAAGCCTGCGAATAGAAGATGGCGACTCTTCCGGCCCGGCTCGTGCAGAAACCTGGCCGACCGGCGCCGCGCGCCCTAGATTGAAGCCGCGACATGCCCAGCGCCACGTTCCCGAGTCGGTACCAGAATCGACGGCAAGCAAGACTGCTCTTCGGCGACGATGCCGATCGCTACGCGGCATTCTATCTCGTCGGTGACCCGCTAGCCGATGACCTCGTTGAATGGATGGAGCGAAGCGGCGAGTCGGCGAAAGCTGAGTTCGAGCAAGCTCTTCGAAGTGGCTCCTCCACGGTACCGGCCGCGGCGCCCGAGCTTGCGCGTTTCTTCGCGCGTGCCGAAGCGACTCCCCCCTGGGTCGACTTGGCTCAGATCCGAAGAGGAGCGCTGGCATATCAACGGTTCGGAGTTCTTGGAATGATCGTCCTCAGCGCCTGGTCCTTGATCAACGGCTACCATTCGAGCGCTGCGGTCAAACCCCTGGCCTTCACCGGTCAACTCCGCCACAACACTCAGCGTCGCCTCGCAGAAACTGCTCGGTTCGTGAGTGAAGCCTCCCAAGTCGACGGCCTTCGCTTTGGACGGCCCGGGCGCGACATATCGTTGCGCGTGAGCGTGATTCACGCGCATGTGCGCCGCGCGTGCTTGAGCTCGGGGCGGTGGCAAACCGAGGTCTGGGGGCTTCCAATCAATCAGGCGGACATGTTCGGGACGCTGTTGGAGTTCTCACTTCTGATGATGGACGGGGCGCAGCGCTTGGGCTTCTTTCTCACCTTGGAGGAGCGGGAGGCAATTCTTGCGATGTGGCAATACTGCGGCCACTTGAGCGGAGTTGACCCGTGGCTGTTGGAGCAACTCGGGAGCGAGGCCAAGACACGTCGATTGGCAGAGCTCCTTCGTCTCGTACAACCAGGCCCAGATCAGGATTCGCTCATGCTGACAGAGCAGCTTCTGAAGGTACCGGGACAGAACGCACGAGGAAAAGGCCCGCCGGTGCTCGCCGTCGCCGTGAGCCGGTTCCACAACGGTCTCGCGCGCGCCTTCAACGGACCAGAGATCGCCGACGATCTCGGCATCCCAGACGACCTGTGGAAATACTCGGTCTATCCCGTTCGCGCAGCGGTGACTCCGTTCGAATGGCTCCGCCGAAAGATCCCGGGGGCAAGTAAGTTGGCAGCGTATGTCGGAAACCGAGCCGTTCGCGGTGACCTCACACGCATTCTGCGCGGTGAAGAGCCCTCCTTCCTGATCTCCTAGCGCCACACTTCGCAGCTGTTCAAGCGACCGGGTACATGACGAAGACCAAGAAATCCCAGACGATATGCGCCGCAACGGGAGCGGCAAGGCCGTCGAAGCGCACACGCAAAGTGCCCCAGAGCAGCCCACACAAGGCAGCAACGATGATCAGCAGCGGTGAGCGGAACGCAATCTGGGGAAGTATGTAGAGCAGCGCGGACAACAGGACCGCCCGCGGCGCGCCGAGCGCCTTGGAAAACAGATCGATCGCGAGACCGCGCCAAATGAGCTCTTCCGCTGCGACGACGAGGAGAAGCAGGGGGAAAGCGCGCATCGGGCCCGGAGGTTGACGAAGCAATGCGTAGAGCTTCTCGACCTCCCCTTCGACCGTTGGAAGAACGGCAATGCTCAACGGGTAGAGCCACCATGTCGCCAGCGACATCGCGATCCCGACGGCGATGCCGACCGCTAGGCTAACCGCCGTCGGCCTTTCGAGAATCGACCTGAGGGTCGGGCGGGCTCCCATCCACAGCAGGGTCACGGATGCCACAGCTGCAGCACCGGTGCCAATCCAGATGTTGAGCTCTTCGCGGAGGCCCATCGCGATGCAAAACGCGACGACACAAGCCGTGAGAACGAGCGGCTCCGCTCTCGCGCCCCGGTCCACCTAACCTTGGCCCTCCAGACGACCTCGCATCCGACTCACGAGCTTCGGCGTCGGAACCTCAGTGGCCAGCTCGTCCTCGAGCGCCTGATATACCGCTCTCTGGAACTCGGTTGGCCTCTCGTCTCCAAGCACGTCCCAAAACACCCTGCCGCTCGGATCGAGATCACTCTGCAAACCCTGAACAAGCTCCCGCGCGAGCGCCAAGTCCGCGCGCGTCACCAGGGCAATCCAATAGCTCGAAAGCCTGGGCGTGATGACGGGAACGCCAACGAGCCGCGGGTCCTTACCCATGCTCTTCGCTATGCGTGAAAGAAAGTCGGCGTGCGTCATCCGTTCGGACCCTGGCACGTCGTACCAGGCGCTCCCTTCGACCGGCAGGTCGAGGGCGCGCACGATCGCAACGACGACATCCTCCACCGAGACCGGCCACGACGAGAACTGCAACCAACGCGGTAACAGCATGGCCGGTAGCCGCGCAGCGAGGTCGCGCACCATCATCCACGAGCTACCGCCAGCGCCGATGATCAGCCCGCAACGGAGCTCGATGGTCGACACGGTACCGGACCGGAGAATTTCACCGGTGTGCAAGCGGCTTCGCAGATGTCGCGACGTTTTCCCCGCCGGCGCGACTCCGCCCACATACACGATCCGGCGAATGCCGGCCGCCTCGGCTGCGTCGCGAAACGCCCTGGCTGAACTCGCTTCGCGTTCGGGATAGTCCTTGGAAGCGTCAACCGAGTGGATGAGGTAGACCGCAGCGTAACAGTCTTCAGTCGCGGGGCGGATCGAGCTCACGTCTTCGACATCGAGGTACACCCACCCCGGTTGAGTTGCTTTTTGCCGATTTCTGGTGGCGCGAACGACCTCCCAGTTGGTTTCCGCGAGCGCCGCATCGAGATGACGGCCGACGAAACCGGTTGCACCCGTCAGCAGCAGCTTCTTCGTCGATCGCTGGTCATGATTCATGGCCGGCGAAACCTACCCCGTTGGTCTTCCTAGGTCACGGCTCCCAGCTCTTGACATGGTCTAATTTTAGACCTAGTCTAATTCTATGAAGCCCGACGAGGCAGCACTGCTCGAGGAGCGCGGCATTAAGCCATCGGCACAACGCGTGGCCATCGCCCGCTACGTCCTGCACACGGACGAACATCCTTCGGCGGATGAGGTTTGGGCGCGGGTCAAGCAGGCATTCCCGATGGTTTCTCGCGCCACCATTTACAACACGCTCAATCTCTTCGTGGAAAAGGGCTTATTGGGTCACTTGGTCTTGACGGAGGGTCGTCTCGTATTCGACTCGAATGTCGACAAGCACCACCACTTCATCGACGAAGACACAGGCAAGATCTACGACCTGCCCTGGGACACTCTCAAGGTATCTCGCGTGGAGCAGATCAAGGACTTCGACGTCCGTAGTTACCAGGTGCTTCTTCGTGGCAGCAAGCGCGAAAAGAAGCCCAATACCAAATAGAATTCAATGAGGAGGAAACATGCATACCGTTGGTGACCCATTCCCCGAGTTCAAGCTCCAGGCGTCCGTGAGCACGGAACCTGGCAAAGAGTTCGAGGAGATCACGAATCAATCCTACCCCGGCAAGTGGCAGGTTGTTTTCTTCTGGCCGATGGACTTCACGTTCGTTTGCCCGACGGAGATTGCCGAATTCGGAAGAAAGAACGGTGCGTTCAAAGAACGGAACGCGCAGGTCCTCGGAGCCAGTACGGACACGCAGTACGTGCACTTGGCATGGCGGAATGACCACCCCGGCCTCAGAAATCTTCCCTTCCCCATGCTTGCCGACACGAAGCGCGAGCTCTCGACGACCTTGGGCATACTCCACAAGGATGCAGGCGTCTGCCTGCGCGCGACGTACATCGTCGACCCCGACGGAATCATCCGTTTCGTCAGCGTGAACGACCTGTCGGTCGGACGAAACGTCGATGAGGTGCTTCGCGCGCTCGACGCCTTGCAGACCGGCGAGCTCACCGCCTGCGGCTGGACTCCTGGGGAGCCCACGCTGGACGCTGCCTGACGCTGCTGCTCCAATCCAAGTCGCGACCACCTGGGCGATGGCGGGCATCATCTGGTCCGTGCAGCTGGTGCAGTATCCGTCCTTCGCTCAAGTGGACTCGGCGTTCATCTGGGCGTCTAGCGCGCTATGGCACGAAACTCGACGCCGAGGCTGACCGTGATGAAGTGGAGCCAGTTCTTGGTGTAACCGTCGCTCGGCGGGCTCGGGTTGCTCTCGGTTCCGACGGCACCCCCTCCCAGATAGCGCAGATTGAAAAAGCCCGCGACTCGGTCGGTGAAGTCGTAGCCAACGCGAAGACTCGCATCAAGCAAGGCGCCCGTGATCTCTTCGTCGCTCCCGTTGATTCCACTGATGGGCGCATAGATTCCGTCGATTTCAGTTCCCCACCAAACGCCACTTTCGAAGCCCCAGCGGCCCCGAAACTTGAGCGCCGGAACCGGCCCAATGTCGCGACGATCAGCGCGCAGGGTGCCGTCTGCCGAGGTGAACGTGATCGTGGCGTTCCGGATCTGAAGCGAAACCCCGATCGACACCTCATCTCCGGGTCGCCGCAAGAAGTCATACAGATAGCTGATGCGCCAAAACGGAAAACCATAGGTCGAGTTCAGGGGCGTCCCAGCGGGAAAGACGATGCCATCGAACGTCGTGTCCTGGCTCAGGACGGTTTCTCCGGTGAGCTTGAGCGGCTGGTAGAGGAACACGATGGTGTGTCGCCCCTTGAACTTCAGGTCTGTACTGAGCCGAAAGAACGGAAAGAGCACGTCTTGGCCGCCCTCGTCGCGATAGTCGAAACGCGTGCCATCGTTACTGAGCTGAACGATGTGACTGACCACCGCTAGAAACCCAAGCTCGGCTCCGAGGAACCACTCGACGTTCGGCGGCTTTTCGAGAGTTGCCTTGTACTTCAGGGCGATTTGGCTCTCGCCCTCTACAGGCAGCTCGTCAATCATTTCGTTGCTCGCGCTGTCCTGGGCACGAGCCGGCGTCGAGAGGAGTGAGGAAAGGATGATGATGGCAATAAGGTCGCTGCAAGCGCTTCGTTTTCGAGGCATCTGCGGATTAGGCTAGCATGGCTTCGCATGAGGCCTGCCGTTTTGGGCACTCGGCCCTAGAGCACTCCCCATGGGAAATCCTGACGTCGTCGTGATCGGGGCTGGCTTCGGCGGCTTGGCGTGCGCGCTGCGGCTCGCCGAGCTCGGTGCCGATGTCGTTCTTTGCGAGACGCTACGCTACCCGGGAGGTTGCGCGAGCACCTTCACCCGGAGCGGCTACCAATTTGAAGCAGGTGCAACTCTGTTCTCCGGGCTCGGCGACGGGCAGCTGTTCTCGAACTGGAACGACAAGTGGGATCTGGGAGTCCGCTTCGATCCGCTCGACCCGCTCGTCGAGCTCCGAACCGCACAGTGGTCGCTCGCCGTTCCCGCGGATCCGGCATCGTTCGTTCGGCGTTTCAGCGCGCTGCCGGGTGCGGATCCCGAAGCGCTGCGCGGCTTCCTTGGCACCCAGCGCCGAGTGGCGGACGCACTCTGGAAGCTGTTCGAAGACCCAAGCCTGTTGCCGCCGCTGAGCAGCCGCTCGGTACTACGTCATCTCGGGCAGTCGTTGTCCTACCGCCATGTAGTTCGGTGGATGGGCCGCCCTCTCTCGGATGTGGTGTCGCAACACGGCCTTGCGGGCTGGGAACCTCTGCGGGTCTACCTCGATGCCGTTAGTCAGATCACCGTCCAGGCAAGCTCCGCCGAAGCGGAGGCGCCGTTTGCGATGGCGGCTGTCGACTACTTCTTTCGGGGTACCGGCCACGTTCACGGTGGAATCGGAAGCCTGGCCTGGGCTTTGGTAAAGGCCATTGAGAAGGCGGGCGGTAAGGTGATACTTGCAAACCGCGTGCGTGGAATTCGACCTGAAGGCCAGCGATGGCGCGTGGACACTCGACACGGCGAGTTTCAAGCGCGGACCGTGGTGGCCAACTTGTTGCCCCAGTCGCTGTCCGCAATGACGAAGCCCCAAATGAACGGCAAGCTTCGTGATGTCGAAGCTTCGGTCGAGTCGGGCTGGGGCGCGGCGATGCGGTATCTCGTCGTCGACTCGCAGGCGGTCCAGGGTGCTGAGGCCTGCCACCTGCAGCTCGTCGATGACGAGACTGCGCCGTTCGTCGAGGGCAATCACGTGTTCTGCTCGATCAGCGCCGCCGATGAGCACGAGCGGGCACCAAACGGACAACGCACGGTGACGGTGTCCACCCACGTTCCTATGCACAAGCTCCGCGAGGTCGCGCAGGAAGATCAAGGAGCCTACGTCACGGCGATTCAGGACCAGATGCGAGAGACTATCGCTCGGCGGGCGCCCGAGCTCCTCGAGCACGCGGTCTTTGAAATGACGGCCAGCCCTAGGACCTTCGCGAGATTCACGGGGCGACATCGGGGCTACGTGGGCGGAGTGCCTAGGCGCGTCGGATTGAACCACTATCGACCGCGCGCGCTTTGGCCGCGCCAGCCTTTACCTGGTCTCTATCTAGTGGGTGATTCGGTGCTGCTCGGGCAAAGTACCCTTGCAGTCGCGCTCGGGGGGGTCCGTACCGCCGAACGAATCGCTTCGCACCAGACCTTTTCCGATTGTGTCGCGGTGTCATGATCGCCGCTCCCTCCGACCGGGTTCGCGCCCTCAACGACCTGCCACTCCGACCGGACGGCACCCATGTCGTCTATTGGATGGTTGGCTTTCGCCGGCCAAGGTGGAATTTCGCACTCCAGCACGCCGCGGCCCATGCAGCCGAGCTCGGCAAGCCACTCGTCATTCTGGAAGCGCTTCGCGTCGGTTACCCCTGGGCAAGCGACCGGCTCCATCGATTCGTGCTCGATGGGATGCGCGCAAATGCGAGGCACTTCGCGCGCAAGAACGTGGTCCACTTCCCCTACGTCGAAGCCGCACACGGAGACGGCCGTGGCCTCCTGGCGTCGATCGCAAAAGACGCCTGCGTCGTGGTGAGCGATGACTATCCGACGTTCTTCATTCCGAAGATGCAAGAGGCGGCCGCATCCCGATTGAACCTCCGCCTCGAGCTCGTGGACAGCAACGGCCTGCTTCCAATGAGATCGACCAGCAAACTCTTCAGTCGAGCGTTCGACTTCCGCCGCCATCTACAACGCGAGCTCCCAAAACACCTCGGCGCCCAGCCACTCGCGGACCCAGTCGATGGTCTTCCACCAGTTTCCGAGAACACGAGTGAGACCCTTCTGGCGGGCGCGAGCGAAAGCTGGGCTGCTGCGCCGGATGACGTGCTAGGCGGGAAGACCATCGAATCGTTACCTCTCGATCACACCGTGCCTGCAGTCGACCTCGAGGGTGGCTTCGAAGCCGGCGAACGTCGCATGGAGGAATTCCTCAGCGGCGCGATCGATCGGTACACCGAAGATCGCAACCACCCCGATAAGGGCGAGACCAGCGGCCTTTCTCCGTGGCTGCATTTCGGCCACCTGTCGTCGCACCAAATCTTCGACGAGCTCACCAAGAACGAAGGTTGGAACAGGGACGCAGATGTGCCGAAGGCGACCGGATCTCGGGAGGGCTGGTGGGGTATGAGCGCCAACGCGGAGGCGTTCATCGACCAGCTCGTGACCTGGAGAGAGCTTGGTTTCAACATGTGCGCCCATCGATCGGACTACGATCGGTACGAATCGCTCCCCGCATGGGCACGTCAAACTCTCGAGGACCACGAAAAAGACCCGCGTCCTCATCTCTATTCGCTCGCGGATCTCGAAGCTTCGAGAACGCACGATCCCATCTGGAACGCTGCCCAAACCGAGCTACGCGAAACCGGAAGGCTACAAAACTATTTGCGCATGCTGTGGGGCAAGAAGATCCTCGAGTGGTCACCCACGCCGCGAGATGCACTCACAGCGATGATCGAGCTCAACAACAAGTATGCCTTGGACGGTCGCGACCCAAACAGTTACTCAGGCATCTTTTGGGTGCTCGGTCGCTACGACCGCGCTTGGGGACCCGAGAGACCCATCTTCGGAAAGATCCGATACATGAGCTCGGAGAATGCGAAGCGAAAGCTCCGAATGGCCGACTATCTCAACCGCTTCGGACCGCCGATCGCGAGACGTGAGTAGAGCGAGGTGCTCGGGCGGGACTTCCTCGACGCGCGAAACGCTCAGTTCGTCGAGCGCGATGGGTATCTGGCGGGCGATGGGTTCACACTGGCCGACTTGACCATGGCCTCGATGCTCTCGCCCCTGGCACGCCGTCGGAGCCCAGGCGGCCGGATGTGACGGTGTCATGGAGACCGCA
>Ga0070728_10005818_pt1 | contig 11970 bp, 7 predicted proteins | sample tdDd471_FD_66723 | JGI IMG/M metagenome (GOLD analysis project Ga0070728, IMG submission 66723) | Marine sediment microbial communities from the Atlantic coast under amendment with organic carbon and nitrate - tdDd47.1 | ecosystem: Environmental > Aquatic > Marine > Coastal > Sediment | place...
TCTACCACAAAATCAAAGGCTTCTTTTGTTTTATCAAAATTGAATCTGTGAGTAACAATGTCTTTAACATTGATAGTGCCACTTGAAATTGCATTTATAGCTACAGGATATAAATTTCTATATCTAAATATAGTTTTTAGTGTGCCCTCTTTCCCCATAAGCTTCATAAAATCGTATGATGTTTCCGGATTTACAGTCATACCTACTAATACAACTGTACCACCTGTTTTTACTACATCAGCGGTTTGCTTAACTGTTATTGGTGAACCTGCAGTTTCTATAACCACATTTACACCTTTACTATTAGTTAACTCTTTTATTCTCTCAATAACATCTTCTTGTTTAGCATTTATAACTTCAGTTGCACCTAACTTCTTAGCAAAGTCTAATCTTTTTTCAATAATATCAACAACATAAACTTTTGATGCCCCATTTGCTTTAGCAGCTAAAAGCGATACTAAACCTATACACCCAGCACCAAATACAACTACTGTATCACCTAATTTTACAACACCCTGATTTGCAGCGTGCAGTCCTACTGCTAAAGGTTCTACCAAAGCACCTTCTTCGTATGACATATTATCAGGTAGTTTAAAACACATATCTTCATCGTATGCTACATAGTTGGTCAAAACACCATGGTATGGGGGTGTTGCAAAAAAGATAACATCTGGACATAAATTATACTTGCCTGATTTGCAAAACTCACATTTACCACAAGTTTTACCTGGCTCTAATGCTACTCTATCACCAAGTTTTAATGACTTTACTTCTTTACCTAAGCCTACTACTTCACCAGCACATTCATGACCCAATATAAAATCACCTTCTACTACAAAGTCACCAATATTGCCATGCTGATAATAGTGTATATCAGATCCGCAGATACCTACTGAATCTACTCTTATTAATACTTCCTTTTCTTTAGGTTCTGGTACTGGTACTTCTTTTGTTACCATGTTGTTTGTACCACTCATATATATAGCTTTATTTTTCATTATTAGTTTCCTTTCAATTTATTAAAAGAGGATTGTAGATAAAAAGGTGTGAAGACCAACCCCCACACCTTTTTTCATTACTTTTTATGATTTATTAGTTGATTGCTCCTGCCTTTTTGTGCATATCAATGTAATCTTGTACATTTTCTGAAGTAACCAATGGATTTCCGATATCTGTATCAATTTGAGTTTCTTCACCTGTAAGTAATTTGTGTGCTGTTTCAAGAATTAGGTCTGCTAAGTCATAAGCACTTTGTAAGCATGTTGATGTCATGCGTCCTTCTTCGATTAACAAGCAAGCTTCAGCTGTTCCGTCAACACCATATGCAAGGATATCTGCATATTTGTCATCACCTTTAACAACTTCTAATGCACCTGCACACATGTTGTCGTTCATAGCGATAATAGCATCAATTTGGTCATTTGCTTGTACCCATGTTTCCATGTAAGCCATAGCTTCGTCTTTGTTCCAGTTAGCGATTTCTTCACCAACTATTGTTACGTCAGGTCTTTTGTCAAAGAATTCTTTTTGCCAGCTTTCACGTCTTGCATCAGCGTGGAAGTTTCCTGGAGGGCCTAATAGTACAACAACGTTTGCATTTTCAGGAACTTGCTCAATAGCTGCAACTGCGTTAACAGCAGCTTGTGCATATGGATCAGCATCAACAGATGATGCACCTTCAATACCGCTAATGCGTGAGTTTGTTGTGATAGTTACGATACCTGCTGCAACTGCTTTTTCTGCATAAGGTCTTTGTGCTTCACCATTGTTAGGTTGAATAATGATTGCATCATACTTGTTTGTTATTGCATTTTCTATCAATGAGTTCTCAATGTCATCAGATGCTTGACCGTCAAAAACGTCAACCTCTATGTCTGAATATTCGCCAGCTTCTTCAATAACTGCATTTGCTAACCATGCTGCAAATGAGTCTGCTTGTGCTCTTGCGATGTATGCTACCCTATAAACCTCATCCCCTTCAGCCTCTTGAGATCCATCTTGTGGTGCTTCTGCTGGAGTTTCTACAGCTTTTTCGCATCCTACTACTGATACTAATAATACTAGCATCAACATAATTACTACTAATTTTTTCATTGTTTTCCTCCTTCAATATTGATTATTATTATTCTTATTTAATAAGAAACTTTGAACTTATTTAACTTTGTCTACAACCTTCTTTGTTCTTCTCTTTTTTGCATATATGTCGTAAATTACTGCTAGAGCAATAATTGCACCACGCACTATTTGCTGTAGATAAGAGTTGACTCCTGTTAGAACCATTATGTTATCTAAAAACCCAACTATAAATGCACCAGCTAGTGTTCCAGTTGCTGTACCGATTCCTCCTGAGAAACTTGTTCCACCAATAACAGCTGCTGTTAGTCCTTTAAATTCGTAACCTATTGCGCCATTTGGCATACCGCCATTAACTCTGGACATAAACAATACTCCTGCTAGTCCAACAAAAATACCATTTATTATATATGCCTGCATCTTCACTGCATTAACATTGATACCTGATGCGATTGCTGCTTCTTCGTTGCCACCAATTGCATATATACTTCGCCCAAGCTTTGTATGTTTAAGAATATATCCAGTTAACAATAGTATTAGTGCTAAAAACCATAATGGAGTTGGTACACCTAGGAAGTATCCTTGGCCTAGCTCTACATAATTACCTATTTGATAAATATTTTGACCATTTGTATAAAGAAGTGATGCACCTCTTGCCATAGCCATCATAGCTAGCGTTGCAATAAATGGTGGAGCTTTAAAATAAGTAACCATTACTCCATTTACTACATTACACACAACACCTACTAAAATACCAACCATTAGTGCTAAAAACAGTGACTCTGTATGTAAATAGAAATCTACTGATAACACACCAGAAAGTGCTAGTACTGATGCCGATGAAAGATCGATTAGTCCTGAGATAATTAGCAATGTAGCACCAAAAGCTAAGATTGTGCCTACAGTTATTTGTCTTGATATATTGGATAAGTTATCTATTGAAGCAAAGTTTTCATTAAGCAAAGCACACACTACAAACAAAACTGCTAGAACTAGAAATATGCTGTACTTACTTAAAACATTGCTTGCTTGAAAAGTCTTCTTTATATTTTTTAACATAGTTACACCCCTTACTTAACTGCCAATTTCATTATATTTTCTTGAGTAAAATCATTTTTACTTAGCATTCCTGTAATTCTCCCTTTTGCCATAACATAAATCCTGTCACACATTCCAATTAACTCAGGAAGCTCAGAAGAGACCATAATAACACCCTTACCTTCTTTGACTATTTCAGTCATCAATTTATATATCTCATACTTTGCACCAACGTCAATACCCCTTGTTGGTTCATCTAAGATAAACACTTCTGGATTTGTAATCATCCATTTAGCTAATAATACCTTCTGTTGGTTGCCACCACTTAATGACTCTATAGTAGTTTCATAATCTGGTGTCTTTACACGCATTTTGTCACAGTAAGACTTTATAGTTTCACGTTCCATTTTTTCGTGTAATCTTCCTTTATATATAAACCTTTTTAGTGAAGCAAGTGCTGCATTTTCTCTAACACTTCTTATAGGAATTATTCCAAATCGTCTTCTGTCTTCTGTCAGCATTACTAAGTTTCTTTTTATTAAATCACTTACTCTTTTTATCTTAACTTCTTTACCATGAATAGTTATTGTACCTTCTTGGTATGGATCTAGACCAAAAACAGACCTCATAACCTCTGTTCTTCCTGCTCCCATCAATCCTGCGAATCCAACTATTTCCCCAGCTCTTAAGTTGAAATTAACTTTTTTGAACTTACCTTTATTAGACAAGTTATCAACTTCTAGAATATTCTCTCCTAGCTTAACCTCTTCTTTTGGGAAGCTGCCATCTAGCTTTCTACCAACCATCATTGCAATAACTTTGTCAATATCCAATTCAGCTTTAGGATGTGACCCTACTACACGACCATCTCTAAATACTGTTATTTGGTCTGCAATTCTAAATATTTCATCCATTTTGTGAGATATATATATAATGCTTGTGCCTCTGTTTTTTAAGTCATTGATTTTATCAAAAAGTACTTCTACTTCGTTGTGTGTTATTGCTGATGTAGGTTCATCCATAATAATTATTTCAGCATTATAAGAAATAGCCTTGATAATCTCTAACATTTGAATATCAGATACTGTTAGGTTTTTCAGCTTAGTAGTTGGCGAATAGTTTAGATTTTCTTTTTCCAGTAATTCTAAAGTTCGTTTTCTTATCTCTTTCCAGTCAATCTTGTTGTACTTGTTTCTTGGCCAGTTACCTACAAAAAGACTTTCTTCAACTGTCATCTCTGGTATATAATTAAGTTCTTGAAATATCATCGATATGCCATGCTCTCTTGCATGAATAGGATTTCTAATTGTTACTTGTTTCTCATCAATATAAATTTGACCTTTATCTTGCTTGTATATACCATTGATTATTTTCATCAAAGTTGACTTGCCTGCACCATTTTCACCGCAGAGAACATGAACACTACCTTTATCGACTGAGAAATTTATCTTATCTAATGCTTTTACACCAGGGAAAGATTTCTCAATATCTACTACCCTTAGTTTTGTCTTGTTTTCCACGTGTGCCTCCTCATCCTAAAGAACTTAAATAGTACTTAACTTTAAACCGTAGCTATACTTTAGCATAATTGCATCCTATAAATAATGGGCTAGGTTACCTATCTTTTATACTTTTTTAAGTGGTTATTTGTTAATAAATTCACATAGTAAGGTTTGCATACTTTTTTAAGTTTTTTTTATACTATTTTAATTAATTTGGGCATATTGCTGATGATAAGCATTACTAATTGTAAAATGTGCACAAAAAATCGAGTGCTTACAAACACTCGATAATAATATGCTTAGATTTTTCTTATTACTTATTCTTTTCTTTTTAATTCTTCCTTATACTCCATTATGGTTTGGCCTGAAATCTTTTTAAATACCTTGCTAAAGTACTGTTGATTGGAAAAACCGACAACATCATATATTTCTTTTATTTTAGCATTTGAAGTTCTCATTAATTGCTTTGCTTTTTCTATTCTTACTTTATTGATATAGAACGACATATTAATTCCAGTTTCTTTTTTAAAAACTGATGAAAGATAATACTTTGATATTATCAAATTATCTGCTACATCCTCCAAAGATATATTATTTCCATAGTTATCATCTATAAAACTAATAGCTTTATTAACAATTAACTTGGTGCCTCCACTACGCTGCGTTAATACATAGTCATTTACAGACAGTACAACTTGTTTAACGACATTAATTACATCTTGTATATGGTTTAACTCCATTACAATATTGTAATAGTAAATATAATTAGTTTCATTATCATCAAAAAATTTAGAATATCTTTTTATTATATCAACTAATAAATTGCAAAAGAATGCTTTAACAGACTCTGGGTTAACTTGATGTTGTAAAAACTCTTCATTTATCTTATCAAGTTTTTTATTTAAACTATCAACGTCCCCTTCGCCTATGCAAGTAATTAAATCACTATTGTATTTTTCACTGTAATTTAATACATTAATCTGCCCAAACTCTAGCTCGTCAGCTAATATAATTGAGCTCTCATTTCTATCTATATAAAACCCCACTATATCTTTTCTAATAATTTCATCATGCTTTGTCTTCAAATCATCTACACCATTAAATGGCATATTAAATATAACTCTTAAGGTAATCCCAAAATACTGTTTTACTCCAGTACAAACTAAATCAAAAATACTACATAACTCTTTTTTATTTAAGCCTGATTGGGATATGAAAAATATAAAACTTCTTAAACTATCTTTATATATAAATTCTATACCTCTGTCTTCAAGGTGTGTAGTAATAATGTTTAGTGTTGCTGTACTCACTCTTTTTATTGCATCATTTTTCTTCAATCTTTCAATATCATTATAACCTATGGATGCTATAAAGAAGGAATTCTTTGTGTTTTTAACATTAATATTAATATCTTCGAATTTCGCATATAGATTTTCATCTAAAGAGAACTCAGCGTTAATCATTTCCCCCATAATACTTTTTTTAATAGATAACTTGTCTTCTACCTTTTCTCTATTACTTCTGTCAATTGTCTCATCTAGCTTCTTTTTTATGTCTTTAATTATTATAGATAATTCATCGTTTTCTATTTCAGACTTTAAGACATAGTCATCGGCACCTTTTTGAAGAGCTTCTCTTACATATGAAAAATCATCTAAACATGTAAGCATCACTATTTTCACTTTTGAATCTACTTTTCTAATAGTTTCTGCAAGCCATAAACCATTCTTCTTAGGCATTTTTATATCAACAAAAATTAAGTCAGGCTTTAGCTTCTCGTATTGCAAATATCCATTTTCAGCATTAGCTGCTTCACCAACAACTGAAAATCCTAATTCATTCCAGTCTATCATGGTTTTTAGCCCTATACGCACTAATAATTCATCATCTACTATTAACACTTTATACATACTTACTTTACCTTTGCCAAAAGTGTAACGATCACTTTTGTTCCTAGTCCTTCTTCTGTAGTAATACTCAACCCATACTCTCTTCCATAATAAAGTTTTATTCTTTGCTCAACATTGTTTAATCCCACTTTGCTAAACTTGCCTTTTTCTTTCTTAACTTCTAATATGTCTTTAAGCACTTCATCCTTTATTCCTGGACCATTATCAGAAACTTCTATTATAAGTTTATCATCCTGTTGATATGCATTAATATCTATTGTTAGATTGTCTATCTCATCTGCTCCATATATAATTGCATTTTCCACTATAGGCTGCAATATTAGCTTAGGTACTTTGTATTTATTGCATCCTTCTTGAACTTTATATTCTATATCAAATGAGTCGTTAAACCTTAACTTCTGTATAATCACATAGTTTTTAACATAATCTATTTCTTCTTCTAATTTTATCATATCTTTACCAAAAGTTATGCTAACTCTTAGAAGCTTTATCAATGCAGTAATAGCATTGCTAACTGTATCTGCTCCTTGTATTTTAGCCATCCATTTAATTGTGTTAAGAGTATTATACAAAAAGTGTGGATTTATCTGAGCATGCAATACTTCTAGTTCTACCTGATTTTTCTCCTGTTCCTCAGTAATAAGTCTTTGGATCAGGTTATCCATTTCTGCAATCATATTATTAACACTATTACCAAGGTGTCCAATTTCATCTTCACCTTTTACACTAGTTCTAATAGATAAATCTCCTTTTTCTACTTTCCTTAAATCCCTCATTATGCTACTCATAGGATTAGTAAATCTAACCATTATAAAGCCTAAAAACACAAAGGATAAGAGCAAGTATAATACTGCACCTATTATTAGTTTATCTTGTAAATCGTTTACCTTAGCAAATAGATTGTCAGAAGGTATTGTTTTAATCAATATCCAATCATTTGAAGGTATTCTTGAGTAAAACGCAACCATATCTTTGCCATCTTTTTCAAAATCTTTATAGCCCTGATCTTCTTCAGATGATAGTATTTGCTTGCCGTATTCGTTATAGTTCATATATGTTCCGATTTTCGTTTTGTATCCACTACTTAGTATTCTTCCATTACTATCACAAATAAAAGCCTCTGTACCCTCTTCAGCTTCTAAACTTTTATATTCATCATATAAGTTGCGCTCAGCTATATCAATATATAATAGACCATAGTTTTCTAAAGTATTAAAGTCAATAATACTTCTCATGTATGTATAATACTCTTTTATAAATTCACCAGAAAATATTTTAATCACATATTCTTTTGTAGGAATCCAAAAAGCCTCACCTTTATGCTCTTCAACTAGTTTATCTACAACGCCATCTTTAGAATGGATTTTCTCTATTCCAATAAAATAGTTCTTATAATTATAGTCAATAGAAATTCCTTCTATATCATCTCTTGATGCATAAATATCTCTAAGTATGGAATCTAGTTCACTTTGGTCAAAATCAGTTTCGTTAGCTGATAATAGATCTAAAAGCCTTCTATTAGAAACTATACCATTAGAGAACTCTTCAATATCAGATAATATATAATCTATTTTTTGAGCAGTTTCATAAACAGAACTCATCTCTGAGCTACTGTATTTCTCCATAAATATACGTTCAACTTGACTTGTATAGTATAAGAATATTAAACCTAAAGGTAACATTATCAGTAGAGATGTAAATAAAGTTAGTCTAAATCTTATACTATTGTAAAACTTTATTTTTTTCATTTTACTAATCATCCCACTCTTTTAAAGCCATAATCTCTGAATACATTTTCCTAGCAACATATTCAGGATCTAAATCTTGATTAATCATATCCCATAAATTATTGTTAATTACCATTTCTACTTCATATGCATTACCAATTTTAGGTCTTAAATAAACATTCTCTGGCTCCCAAGCAGCAAGCACAGCTTTCATGTGAGAATAAGGAACTTCAATATCTTCTCCATTTAAATACTGTCTTATCTCCTCATCTTCATATGCAGATCTTATTGTAGGCATACCGCCACCCTCATTATGCTTTAAGACTTCTAATTGCATGCTTTTATTTGTAGCCCATGTTATAAAGAACCAAGCTGCCTCTTTTTCTTCTTGGCTAGCATATTTATTTATACCTATACCTGTTCCTCCATATATGTTAGCTGATCTACTATCCCCATATGGCAAAATACTTGTTCTGACGTTATCAGAAACTTTAGGAATTGCATTATTTTTAATTGATGAATAGTTCTCATCCCAATTAGCCATCATTGCTATTTTTCCATTGGAAAACGCCTCAACACTATCAGCCCAATACCAGTTTAAGCTCTCAGGAGCTGCTACTTTTACCATATCTTTGTATAGCTGCAATGACTTTATGAAACTATCTGTTAGCATTGCAGGCGAACTAAAATCTACTATCCCATATGTATTAACTTTATCATCCAGAAAATAATCTCCACCATTTGAAGCTAGCACATTTGAAAATTCGCACATTATAGAGTTATGATTTTTAGCCATTTGACCACTGCCATATGCAACAACATCATCAGGTACATTTTCATCAATCCACCTTGATACTTCCACATATCTATCCCATGTAAATTCTTTAGTACCTGGAGTCCAGTCATACCCCATATCTTTATAAAACTCATCTCCATACTCTTCAAATATGTCTTGTCGGTAATAAAATATTATAGTTGTAGAATCAAAGGGAATACTATATATTGCACTATTGTCTTCAAATTTAGAACAAACAATATAATGTTCTTGAAAAAAATCATCTAAGTCTGTTTGCAATTGAGGTAATGTTGAATCACTCATAAACGTATTTAAGTCTTCCAGATCATTATTGAATCTATTAAGTATGCGATATGGATCACAGTAAATTACTTGGTATTTTCCAGTCTGTGATATTAAGTCTAGGCTTATCTTCTGCATTACAGTATCATAGTCTATAGGGCGAATATTAATATTTATACCAGTAAACTTGGTAAACTCTTCACTCTGTTGAGATAATATATTTGCATAGATTGTGTTCTCTAAGATAAAGTTAAGTGTTATTCCTTCATATCCTCTAATATTGAAATCTTCAGGAAAAGTGTAGTTCTCAAAAGTTGTAGAATCAAAATTTATTGTTTCTACTTTCTTATAATCAGTTTTATTTTCAACTTCGACGCTTGTACTACAACCAGTAAGTAATAAAGCTAATATAACTGCAAATAACTTTTTCATCTCCATACCTCGTGAATTTAGTCTATCATAAATAAGATTACATTACAATTTGGGAACTAATTACTTAGTTGGCAACGTTATTTTATAGTGCAAGATTAAAACTACAAATTCGTTTTAACTCTATATAATTTGTATAGGGTTTTAATAAGGAAAAGCACTGTATTAAAATTTTAACACAGTGCATAACATTAAGTTTGAGTAATTCTTTGTAGTAGCTCTTTTTAGTAGATGATAAAGGATTATCATCTTTAACTTAATCATTAATTGATTCTATATTTTAGTATTAATTTTTAACCTCTATAACTTACGATTTTTTACTATTTCTTTATACCTATAATAACTATCTTTAGGGTACCTTTTTTGTGTCTCATAATCTACATAGACCAACCCAAATCGCTTTTCATATCCATATGACCATTCAAAATTGTCCATAAATGACCAAGCATAATATCCAACTATATTCATATTCTCATTGTTCAATATATCTACAACCTCTAAATGGCTATTCAAATATCCTATTCTATCTTTGTCATAAACTCTTCCATCAATTAGTTTATCTTCCCATGCAGAACCATTCTCTGTAATAATTATAGGAATATCAGTGTAATCTTTTCTAACTCTATGCACAACATCGTACAATCCATTAGGTGTAACTTCCCATCCCATTGCAGTTTTTTTAATATCAGTATCGACATGCTTTATCCTACTTTGGCTATCACTGTTGTATTCAACATAACTTCTGGTGTAATAATTTATTCCTAAAAAATCTATTTCAATACACATTAATGATAAGTCATCTTCTTTAATAAAGTTAAAATCATTTACCAAAGATCCAAAGCTCATTAAATAATCAATCGGGTAGCTTCCTTTAAATATTGGATCTAGGTGCATTCTGTTTATTGAAGCATCCTGCATTTCTTTGGCTATCTTGTTGTTAAACGAATTATCTACTGTATACGCAGGAGACAGGTTTAGAACAATACCTATTGATTTTTTGTAATTAGATTTATAATATTGTACAGCCAATCCATGAGCTAAATTTATGGTATGCGCTGCTTTCAAGTACTCTACTGCATTTTTATGACCTGGCGCATGTGATCCAGTTAAGTATCCCAAATATACACTACAGAAAGGTTCGTTAAATGTAACCCAGCTATCTACAAATTCATCAAATTCATCAAACAATAATTTAGAATATTCTAAAAACAAATATGCTGTATCTCTACAAGTCCACCCACCATTTTCTTCATAAATCCACTGAGGCAAATCCCAATGATATATAGTAATACTTGCTTTAATACTATTCTTTTTAAGTTCCTTCAATAGATTTCTATAAAACAAGAGACCCTCTTTTGATACAATGCCTTTTTCAGGCATAATTCTAGCCCAAGATATAGAAAATCTATATATGTCAATGTCTAAATTCTTCATTAAAGATACATCTTCTTTGTATCTTAATACGTGCTCACAGGCTGTGCTTCCATCACTACCGTCTGATATTGCGTCTGGTACTTTAGCAAAGCTATCCCATATACTGTTTATGTTTTCATCATTAACTTGAGTACCCTCAATTTGATATGATGAAGTAGCAACACCAAATTGAAAATCTTTGTTGAACATTTAATTCTCCTATTCCCTTACACTCCCGTTGTTAACCTATCTAATAATATATTTATAGTACTAAATTTCTATTATGAATTGCAGAACCGACAGTGTTAATTGTAAATAAACTCCATCATTTTCTGTTCCATTTACATAACTTAAATAGCACCTTTTACTATAGTATAAATACATTACTAATGCAAAATATTTTTAGCGTTTAATGCATATATTTTACAATCGTAATACATAGTCAGATACTTTTAATGTAATTATATATCAATTAGTACTTAATACATATTGCATAATACAGTAAAAAGGTGTTAAAACACCTTTTAAGCAAACTCCATAGTTACACCTATACAGTATTATCTAGCCAACCAACCACCATCTACAGCTATTGTGTAGCCATTAATATAATCACTAGCTTCTGAGCACAAGAATACTACTGGTCCTGCTAAGTCACTAGGTAATCCCCATCTACCTGCAGGTATTCTGCCTAATATTTCTGCTGCTCTTTTTTTATCAGCTATTAATGGAGCTGTGTTTGCAGTATCCATATATCCTGGTGCAATTGCATTAACATTAACATTATATTTTGCCCATTCATT
>Ga0070728_10005819_pt1 | contig 11969 bp, 4 predicted proteins | sample tdDd471_FD_66723 | JGI IMG/M metagenome (GOLD analysis project Ga0070728, IMG submission 66723) | Marine sediment microbial communities from the Atlantic coast under amendment with organic carbon and nitrate - tdDd47.1 | ecosystem: Environmental > Aquatic > Marine > Coastal > Sediment | place...
CGACTGGGACGACTTCGACGTCGACACTCCCTACTCCGTGCGCACGCAGATCCTGCGCGTCGGGGTGGATATCCAGCAGTTCCTGGCGCCCCGCGGCGACCCCGTCCGGCCCTACATCACCCTGGGCGTCAGCCTCTGCCACAACACCTACGAGGACTGGATGGAGACCGCGGGTACCTACACCACGTCCTCCAACAATCTGGGCCTCTCGGCGGGGGGCGGACTGGCCATGGGGCCGTTCGAGCTGAGCGCGCTCTGGACCTACAATCCAGTGCAGGATCGCAACCTACCGCTGGGACAGGGTGCGTTGGACGACGAGTTCGATTGGAACTATCTGGTGGTGCGGGCAGGCATCGCGTTCGGCGGTTAGGGTGCGCGCCGGCAACGGTGATCGGCGGGTCGGGACCTGAGCCCGGCCCGCCGACGTTCTTCCCGCCTCCGCAGATGTGATAGAATCTGATGACGATCAGCTCGAGTCATCAGCCTGGAGAACACCATGCCGCGCGCCGTTGCCACCCTTTTCTTCTTCGTTTCGTTCTTCGCCGCGTCAGCCTCGGCCCTCTCCGTTTCCACGACCTGGACGTCGCCCCGGCTCTACGGCTACCCGCCCCCTTCGGACCTGTCACTCGAAGGCTCGGTGCAGGTGCACTACCTCGGAGACGAGGCCATGTCGCCCCTGGCGTCCGACTGGCTGTATCGCACCGCCGACGACCACTGGTGGGGCCGGATGGCCTGGAATCTGGAGGTTGCCGAGCCGGTGACCTTCGTCAGCGATGATGGCGACACCGTGCTGGTGACTGCCCAGCGACAACCCGCGCGGCCCCTGGCGCCGTCGACCCATACGGGATTGATCCTCGACGTCACCACCGAGCGCCAGCACCTCTGGGGTCCCGACACCGGAATCTACGTCTGGGGCCTGCATGAGAATTGCCTCCAGACCGGCGAGGAGTGGGAGCGCCCGGCGATGGTCACGGCCTACGATCCCACCGGCGCCCCCATGTGGATCGAATCGGTGGGCCTGCGCATCAACGGCCAGAGCACCCGGCGCCACCAGCGGAAGGGTCTGCGGACGTACTTCGATCGCGACCTGGACACGCCGGACTGGCTCCTGGCCGACGTCTTCGGCGATGGTCTCCAGCGCCACGCACGGCTCGTGTTCAAGAGCACGCTCCTGCCCGGTTTTCTGGTGAGCTCCAGCATGATCGAGCCCCTGCACCAGGAACTGGGACACCTCGGCAGTCGGCACCGGCTGACGGCCATGTACCTGGAGGGTGACTACTGGGGTGCATACAGCGTCCGCGAGCGTCTGGACGACGAGTTCATCGAGGTCACCCACAACCTGGCCGACGACGGCGATTACACCTTCATCAAGGACATGGAATCGGTGGAGGGCGACCCGGCGGCCTGGACCGAGTTCCTCGACACCTACGCCGCGCCGCCCCAGGCCTATGGATCCCACGACTGGTACGAGGCCGTGGCCGAGCGTCTGGACCTGCCCAGCTACATGGACTGGCTCATCCTGAACATCATGGGCGCTGCGGGCGACAATGGCTGGGTCAACAACATGGCGCTGTTCAGGCTGGACAGCGGTCCCTGGCGTTACGTCATGTGGGATGAAGAGGGCCTGTTCGCCGAGGCCAACCTGGCAGCCAATCACTTCCGTTTCTACGCCGCGGCCGATGCCGCCGAGTACGAGGAGTTCCGGCCGCCGGTATGGTCCATGGGCGACTGGTGGCCTCCTCAACAGCCATGGCGCGACCTCTTTCGCGGGCTGATGCAGAACAGCCAGTTCAAGGCCCGGTTCTCGGCCCGACTCGACGAGCTTCTGGACGGTCCCTTGTCGGAAACCAGCCTCCACGCGCGCCTCGACTCGCTGGACGCCGAGCACGGGCCGGAGATGGCGTTGCACGGCGAGCGCTGGGGCCTGGCCGCGGGAGCCTACGAGGACGAGGTGGCCCGGGTCCGCCAGTGGCTCAGTCTCCGACTGCCGGTGGTGGCCCAGCTGGGCGACGAGTTCATGGAGCACTTCGCCGTGCCGGTGGAACTCACCGAATTCGACGCCCACGGCCAGCTCGACGGCGTTCAACTCGACTGGCGCACCGAACGTGAGCGCGACAACCTGGGCTTCTCGGTCTGGCGCACTCTCGAGCAGGACGGGGAGCTGGAGCGCATCGCCGACTGGCGGGATCTGCCAGAACTGGCCGGCGCAATTCACAGCGACGAGGCCAGGGACTACGCCTACTTCGATCCGACGGTGTTGCCCGGGGCCACGGCCTGGTACCAGCTCCGACACGAGAATACAGTCGGCGGGGTGGTGGTGCACGACTGGCTCGAGCGGGTGGGGCCGCCGTCCATGCCGCCACTGCGGCTCAACGAGTTCATGGCGGACAACGACACCACCGTGGCCGATGAGGCGGGCGAGTTCGACGACTGGCTGGAACTGGTGAACATCGGCGACGAGCCCGTCGGCCTGGCCGGGCTGGCCCTGGCCGACGACCACCTGGCCACGACGCCGTGGCGGCTGCCCGATGTGATCCTGGAAGCCGGCGACCACCTGCTCGTGTGGTGCGACAACGACGAGGTGCAGGGCCCGCTTCACGCGGACTTCAAGCTGTCCGCCGGCGGCGAATCCCTCGTGCTATTCCTCCTCGACGGCGACGTGGACTGGGTGGTGGACGCCCTGGACTTCGGGCCCCAGGTGGCGGACATCTCGGTGGGCCGCCTGCCCGACGGCGTGGGCCCGTGGACGGTGCAGGAGGTGCCGACTCCGGGCACAGCCAACGACACGCTGGCACCGGTTCCTCCGGGCAGCTCCGCCGGGGCCTGGTTGCGGAGCGCCCACCCCAATCCATGCAATCCCCGGACGGTGATCGCCTTCGGGTTGGCGCAAGCGGGACAGGTTCGCGTGGAAATCTACGATGTCGCGGGTCGGCTGGTGCGCTCCCTGGTCGATGGCGTCCGGCCGGTGGGGGATCACCGGGTGGTCTGGGATGGACGTGATGACAGCGGACGCGGTGTGCCGTCGGGCACCTACGTGGTCCGCATGGTGGCGCAGGGTGTGGTGCAGGGCCACAAGGTGATGCTCGTGAGATAGAAAAAGGCCCTCGACGCCGTGAGCGCCGGGGGCCTTTCTGTGTCGGAACTACTTGCCGAGTTCCGTGGGGTAGGCGGGCGCCCCGGTGGGCACCGGGTTCACGAAGCCCTCGAGCTGCGACTGCACCTCGGCGATGGCCGCCTCGAGCTGGCTGTCCACGCCCTGGTTGGCCGCCTCGGGATCGAGGGTGACCTCGAGGTCGGGGGCCACGCCCTCGTTCTCCACGGTCCAGGTATGATCGGCGTCGTAGAAGCGGAAGAAGGGCACCGTCAGGAAGCCGCCGTCCACCAGCCCGGGGTTGGTGGCGATGCCGATGAGGCCGCCCCAGGTGCGCGTGCCCATGAGCTTGCCGATGCCCAGCTCACGAAAGGCGTAGGGCAGGTAGTCGCCGCCCGAGCCGGCATCCTGGTCGATGAGCATGAGCTTGGGGCCGTACATGGCGCCGGCCGGCGTGTTGTACGTCAGCCCGTCGCGATCCTTCCAGCCCGACAGATGCGCCCGGCTCAGAACGCTGACGATGTAGTCGGCCGCCTGGCCGCCGCCGTTGGAGCGCTCGTCGATGATGAGGGCGTCCTTGTGGAGCTGGGGGTAGAACATGCGGTTGAAGAACGTGTAGCCGGCGCCGGCGGTGTTGGGCAGGTAGATGTAGCCCACGCGGCCGTCGGTGGCCTCATCGACCCGGCGACGATTGGCCTCCACCCAGTGCCAGAGGCGCAGGGCGTACTCCGAGCCCACGGGTTCGACGATGATGTCGCGGGCCTTGTCGCCGTCGGCCTCGGGGCCCACGCGCAGGGTGACCTGCTCGCCCACCGTGCCCTGGAGCAGGGCGAAGATGTTCTGGTCGGCCGCCAGGGGCTGCCCGTTCACGGCCAGGATGTACTCGCCGGCATGGGCCTCGTTCCCCGGCGTGGCCAGCGGCGCCACGAGGAAGGGATTCCAGGTCTCGCCGGTGAAGACGCGGGCCAGACGGTAGTGGCCGTCGACCAGCTCCAGGTCGGCGCCCAGGAGTCCGCATTCCACCGATTCCTCGCGATGCACGTCGCCGCCGCCCACGCGGTTGTGGCCCGCCTGCATCTCGGCGATCATCTCCACCAGCAAGGTGTTCAGATCTTCACGCCGGCCCACATGGTCGAGGAGCGGACGGTAGCGGTCATACACCGCATCCCAGTCCAGACTGTGCATGGCCGGATCATAGAAGTACTCTCTTTCCATGCGCCAGACCTCGTCGAAGATCAGCGACCATTCCTGGCGGGGGTCGATGTGGACCTTCAGGCCGCTCAGGTCCAGGGGCTCGGCGTCGAGCTTGGCGCCCACCTCGGCCACGGCCATGGGGCCGTCGACCCGGGAGATGAGCAGGCTCTTGCCGTCGCTGCTCAGGCTGAAACCCCGCACGCCGGACATGAGGGACGACGCCTCGCGCTCTTCCATGTCGAAGCGCATGAGGGTGTTGCCGGTGGCCGCCGTCTCGCCGGGGCGCTCGATGCTGCCGCCGGGCTGGACGGCCCGCACGTACAGCAGGTTGCCGTCGTGGGCCACGGCCAGGTTGCGGTAGTTGGCCTCGGCCACGGGCAGGGCCACGATGCGGCTGGACAGGCCCTCGGGGTCCACGTCCGCGGCGCTGTCCTCGTCGTCGTCCTTCTTCTCGTCGTCGTCGTCCTTGTCCGTTTCGTCCTCATCTTCGTTCTCGTCACCGTGGCCCGGCAGCAGGGGCGAGGCCCCCTCGGCCGAGAGCACGGCGGCGTAGAGACCCGCACGGTAGGGGCGCTCCTGGCTGTTCATGTTCAAGCCCACCTGCGTGGGGCCGGTGTTGGTGGACGCGGCGAAGAACAGGTGGCGACCGTCGGGGCTGAAGGCCGGCGAGGCCACGTCGGCCATACCGTCGGTGATCAGGTGCCGGTCGCCCTTGTCGAGGTCGAAGAGCACGAGGTCGCGGTGGAAGTTGGGCTGCTCCTGGGTGTAGGCCAGCCAGCGGCCGTCGGCCGACAGGGCGATGTCGAAGTTCTCGCGCCGGGCGCCGGTGGCGATGTCGCGGACCTTGCCCTTGTCGACGTCGATGGAGAAGAGGTGCAGGTGGTTGTCCTGCACGATGATCCGGGCGTCGTCACCGGCGGTCCATCCCAGCAGATCATAGAAGTACCGGCCCAGTTCGTGGGTGGTGACGGGGCCCTGGCCGTTCTGATCGACGATCACCAGATTCTGTCCCTCGAGGGAGTCGGTGATGTATGCGATCTGCGAGCCATCCGGAGACCACAGGGCCGCGCTTTCGCGCCGCGCGCCGGTGGTGGTGATGTTGCGGGTCGAGCCCTCGTCCACCGGTACGGTGAAGATGTCGCCGCGGGCGGTGATCAACGCGCGCTGGCCCGTGGGGGAGAGGTTGGCGTTCTCCATGGCCCGCCTCGCGCTCTTCCACGACGGCCGCAGCTGGGGCAGGTCGGGGTTGATGTCCACGACGATCTCGCTGACGGCGCCCGAGGTCAGGTCCATCCGCTTCAGGCGGCCGCCGGCCTCGTACACCATGGTCGAGCCGTGACCGCCCATGGCGCGCACGTCCCACACGGGCTCGCCGGTGATTCGAGTCACCGCCGCGGTGGCGGGATCGTAGCGGTAGATGTTGAAGATCTCGTTCTCGCGGTCGGACGCGAAGTAGACCTGACCGTCGACCCACGTGGGATCGATGCAGGAGGCGCCGTGGCCCGCGATGGTGAGATCGGTGCCCGCTTTCAGGTCCATGACGTGAATCTCGGGCGCGGTGCCGCCCCGGTAACCCTTCCAGCCCGACGAGCCACCGTACAGGCCGTTGTAGGCCGGCCCGTAGGCCATGTAGGCGAGGTGGGAATCGTCGGCGTCGTAGGCGCCGCGGAAGATGCGGGCTTCCATCTGCCGCCGGGGCAGGCCGCCGGCGAGGTCGACGTGGTAGAGCTGGGCGGAGCGTCCATGGCCCGTTTCCCGGGAGGACACCATGGTGACGGCGTGACCGTCGGCCGTCCAGCCCGTGGGGGTGTCGGCACGCGGGTGCCAGGTGAGACGTCGCGGCTGGCCCCCGTCCACGCCGATGATGTAGACGTCGGTGTTGTTCTCGTGGCTGGCGGCGTAGGCCACCATGGAACCATCGGGCGAGAACACGGGCTCGCTCTCGGCGGCCGCGCTGCTGGTGAGCCGATACGGAGCCTGGCCGTCGTGGCCACAGAGCCAGAGGTCTCCGGCATAGACGAACACCACGTGATCGCTGGAGACGTCGGGCTGACGCAGCAGCAGGGTGGGCTCGGCGCCGGCCACTCCGGCGAGCACGGCAAGGGCGAGGAGGACCGGGATCAGTGTCTTCATGGAATCATCTCCTGGGGATCTACCACCACGGGGGCGGTGGGCTAGCGCGGCATGAGGACGATCACCGTGTGCCACGGCAGGGTCAGTCGGTCGCTGGTGACGGCAGGAGCCGCCTCGAGGTCATCCACGATATCGGCCGGCGAAGGTTGCGAGGTGTCCACCACCTTGTGCCAGGCCAGATTCACCGGCAGGGGAGGCAATTCGAATTCCAGAGGCCGCCACCAGGCGTTGGCGATGATGTGGACCCGGTCGGCGGGGCGGTCGCCTTCCAGGGTCCAGGCCAGGCTGTGGCTCGACGGCGTCCAATCAGGCTTGCCCACGGTGACGCCGTGCCAGCTGATGTCGCCCTTCTGCAGGTGGCTGGTGGCCTTCCAGAAGCGGTCGTCGCGAAGCTGGGCGATGGAGCCTGCCAGACGGGCCAGGAGTTGCGTGAAGCGCAACAGCTCGGCCCCGCTCTCCAGGTCGCGCCAGCGAAACCAGCCCAGGGGATTGTCCTGGCAGTAGGCGTTGTTGTTGCCCGCCTGGGTACGTCCCACCTCGTCACCCATCCACAGCATGGGGCGGCCGTGGCTCAGCATGAGCAGGGCCATGGCATTGCGCATCTGGCGCTGCCGCACCGCCTTCACCGCCGGTGAGGCCGTGGGGCCTTCCACGCCGCAGTTCCAGCTCAGGTTGTTGTCGCTGCCGTCGCGGTTGTTCTCGCCGTTGGTCTGGTTGTGTTTGCGGTTGTACGACACCAGATCGCGCAACGTGAAGCCGTCGTGGCAGGTGATGAAGTTGATGCTGCGCGACGGCAGATCGCGGGGGCCGTCGTACAGGTCGGGGCTGGCGATGAGCCGTCCCATGAGGGCCTCGATGGTGCCGGGGTCGCCACGCAGGAAGCGGCGCACGTCATCCCGGAACGGACCGTTCCACTCGGCGAAACGCTGGCCGGGGAAGGCTCCCACCTGGTAGAGGCCGGCGGCATCCCAGGCTTCGGCGATGAGCTCGGTGCCGGCCAGCACCGGGTCGGTCTCCATGGCCAGCAGGAGGGGGGGCCGCAGCAGGGGCTCGCCCCGGTGGTCGCGGGTGAGGATGCTGGCCAGGTCGAAGCGGAAACCGTCGACGCCCATCTCCCGCACCCAGTAGCGCAGGCTCTCGACGATGAGCCGCAGGGGGACGGGGTGGTTGCCGTTGAAGGTGTTGCCGCAGCCCGAGTAGTTGGCGAAGCAGCGCTTGTCGCGGTCGAGGATGTAGTAGGAGCGGTTGCCCAGGCCGCGGAAGCTCACGGTGGGCCCGTCGACGTTGCCCTCGGCCGTGTGGTTGTAGACCACATCCAGGATCACCCGGATGCCGGCGGCGTGGAGGGCGTCGACCATGGCGCGGAATTCGCGCAGCGGCCCGAGTGGTGTGCGGTCGCTGCTGTAGAGCGGGTGGGGGGCGAAGAAGCCCAGACTGCTGTAGCCCCAGTAATTGGTGCCGCCGGCGGGGGCGTCTGTGGTGTCGAAGGCGTGGATCGGCAGCAATTCGACGGCCGTCACGCCGAGGTCCACCAGGTGGTCGATGCGGTCGATGACGCCGGCGTAGGTGCCGCGACGTTCAGGGGCCACGCCGCTGTCGGGGTCCTTGGTGAAACCGCCAACGTGCATCTCGTAGATGAGGTCGCGACGGTCTGGATCCGGCGGTAGGGGGGGACTCACATCGTGGGCCGGTCCGGCCACCACCGAGCGCAGAGCAGCGGCGGTGTTGTCGCCGGGGCGCGCGGCCGCTTCGCGGTCGTAGATCTCGTAACCCACCACGGCGCGGCCGTAGGGATCGAGCAGGAGCTTCTGGCCGTCGAAACGGTGCCCGGCCTCCACCTGCCAGGGCCCGTGAGCTCGCAGTCCGTAGACCTGCCCGGCCGCCAGACCCGGAACGTGACCGTGCCAGTAGTCGGCCGTCCGGGTCAGGGGCAACACGGCCGAGGGCTTGGGCGCGAGGGGATCATCGAAGAGCACCAGTTCCACCCGGTCGGCATGGCGGGAGTACGCGGAGAAGTTGACTCCGTCGTCACGGACTCTGGCCCCGAGGGGGGCGGGACTACCGGGGAGATGCTCCAGGGTCACCAGCTTGCCTCATTCCTGCATAATCCGTTCAAGTGAGCCCGTTTGTGGCCGATCACGACATGTGTCGACTGATATCGCCCTCAGGAGATGAATACGATGATTCGCGAAACGCTATCCGCCATCGGTCTGGCCAGCCGCCGAGCCTTGAACGGGCGCTTCCGCCGCCAGCCGTGGTCCACCAACGTGGCCCATGTCCGCGAGTGGTCCTTCGCCATGCCTCATCTCGCACGTGTCACCGTTGCGAACAGCCCGTTGCATCAGGTCTACGTGGGATTCTCCCGCAACCTGGTGCAGAATTTCGGCAAAGACGAGGCCGCACGCCAGCAGGGCGTGAACGAGTACATGCAGTCCCTCAAGGACAATCTCCTGGCCAGCCTGCCCGCCCGGCGTCCCATCGTGAAATGGGAATTCCTCGAGCCCAGCGCTGAACCGCAGGTTCTGAGGGGTGTGCGCAGCTTCATCCTGCGCCACCATAGCGACGTGGGCAATCTCTATCTCATGTCCGATCTGGCCTCGCGGCAGGAATACGAGAGCCTTCGCGACGAAGACTGGGCCGACCAGGTGGCCGCTCAGCAACTACCAGCCGACATCGGCCGCATCGACTCCATCGAGAACAACGTCATGCTGGATCGCGTGAGCACCTACCTCACCCGGTGTGAACAGGATGTCGAACTCCTCATTCCCGGGCCGGACGGCGAGGTGCACGCGGCCAACGGTGTGGTGCTGCAGCGCTACAAGGACGACGGCGGGCACGGCTTGCAGATCTCCCTGGACCTGGATCGTCGGCTGGGCCTGGACCTGCTGCCGGGCATGGAGGTCGAGGGGGCCTTCGGCGCGTCCGGGCGGGTGTTCCGCTTCCGGACGAAATGTCGGGACAAGAGTGAATTGAATCTCGAGGGTTTGGGCGTGCTGCCCTGCCTGGACCTGGTGTTCCCGTCCCGCTTCAACCTCGACCAGCGCCGGCGTTACTTCCGGGTGGAGCCCAAGTCTCCGTTGAACGCCACCCTCCACGTGCCGTCTCAGGCTTCCGAGGCGGTCGTCGCGGCCACCGTGGTGGATCTGAGCTTCTCGGGAGCCGGCCTCACTGTCGAGGGCAAGACACCGGCCGGACTGGGGCCCGATGTCCGGGTGCAGGTCGAATTGAATGGTTCGGATCTGTCCGAGCCCCTGGTCATCTCCGGGATGGTTCGCCGGTTCAGCGTCGAACCGCGAGGACGGGGCCGCGAAACGACCCATCTGGGGCTGGAGTTCGTGGTCGCTGACGCAAAAGACCGTCAGTCGACGCAGAAGATCCGACAATACGTCATGGCCCAGCAGCGCAGTCTGCTGTCCAGTCGCAGCCGCGACGTCGCCGGAGCAACGCCCTGATCGAGGGGGTAATGATACGCTATTTCAAGGCATTTTGAAGAACATCCAGCATCAATTGGAATGGCACGCCTCTTGAACTCTGTCCTCGTCGGGGCGGTGGTTCGAATCTTCTGATTCCTCAAACTGCCACCTTGTCGATTCACTCCGGGGCAGGCTGCATCCGCCGCACCTGGAGACCGTGCAATACGCCTTCATCAGTGGGGTTAGATGGTGTCGCAGCTTTCACGCATGAGGATCCTCCTGTCCCTGGCCCTGCTGGTGGCCCTCGCCACCTCGGCCCAGGCCTTCGATCACCTGGAGATCTCGGTGGTGAACCCGCACATGGTGTCCGGCCGACCGGCCGTGACCGTGCGTACGACCTTCTCCGTGCACGTTCGCGCGGTCAATGGCGATGGCACCACCGACACCACGGCAGACTTCATCAACGCCGATCTGGCCTCTCCGGACGTGGCCGCCAATCTCCCGGGGGCCATGTATCTGCAAAACGGCGAGCGGCAGTTCGATGGCGTGGAGTTTCTTGCCGCTGGGCGGCCAGTTCGGCTGCAAGTGAGCGACGCCGACGACGCGTCGGTGCCCACCGCCGAGGTCTTGATCGACTGTTATCGACCGGTGGATCGATTCGCCGTGAGCGTTCCCGTCGGCACCAAGTATGTCGACCAGGCCATCGCTTCGACCATCGTCGCCCTCGACGTGCAGGGCGACCCGGTGCTCAACTTCCGCGACGATGTCGTGTTGCTGGCCGAGGTGGGGCATTTCTCAACCGGCCTGAGCATCACCGTTCCCGGAGCCTCCTTCGCCGACGGCGAGGTGGTGCAGAACGTCACCTTCTGGGGCACCGACCCGGTGACCCGCGAGAACACCCTCTACGCCTACGGCACCGTGCAGTACGACGGCTACAGCGAACCGGCCCGTGGCGAGGCCACCGTGGCCCCGCTGCTGCCCGGACCCCTGGCCGACGTGGTGCTGTTGCTGCCCGGCGAGACCCTCACCCCGGGCGTGAGCCCCGGCAAGAGCGGCGTGCCCTCCACCCAGACCTCGGGCGCCAATTTCAGCGGCGTCAGCGTCTACGCCGTGGACCAGCACTGGAATCCCGTGCAGAGCGGCCCTTATCCCACCATCGACTGGGCCAGCGACGATCCTGACGGCGCCGTGGTCCTGCCGGCGCCGGCCGTGATGGGGGGCAACCCCGAGACCAGTTACGCCATGACGCTGATCCGCTCGGGCACCACCCGGGTGACGGCCGCGGCGTCGGGCGCGGTCACCGGCACGAGCCGCAGTGACGTGGTCATCAACCCCGAGGGCCTCGACCACTTCGAGTTCGACACCGGTATCTGGAACCCCGCCGACCTGCAGGTCACCACCATTCCGTTCAACATCCGTATCGTGGCCCGCGATGCCAACGGCAACGTCTTTCCCCTGAACGGTCAGGTGAGCCTGCGCGCCCGCATCGGCGCTGCCGACGAATCGGCCGACTACATCATCACCAGCAACAACACCTTCGTGAACGGCCAGCTCGACGCCATGGTGCAGGTGACCAAGCGCGGATTCTCCGCCTACATCCTGGTGGACAGCGGCGTCGTGGGAGCGTCGCCGTCGTTCCAGGTGAACGCCGGCCCCTGCGAGAAGATCCTGGTGACCTTCCCCGGCGAGACCTGGGTCAATGGTCTCAACGATCCCGATTTCAGCGGCAACCTCGGTGTGCCCAACGCCGTCACGGCGGGCGACATCATCGATCCGGTGACCATCCGTCCCGTGGACCGCTACAACAACCTGGCCCCCGGCACCCGCAACGTCACCCTGAGTTGCCCCACCGGCTATTTCGAGCTGCCGGACCACCCGTCCAACATCGTCCAGATCTCCAATCCCACCGACATCCGCGCCGTGTTCCGCACCGCCTCCGACGCCCAGGTGCTGCGCGCGGAGAGCAGCGGCCTCGACGCCAACAGCTCCAGCCAGGTGTCGGTGTCTCCCGATTCGTGGCAGCGCCTGGCGGTGCAGGCCCCGGGCGAGACCCTGGCGCCCGGTATCTTCGACAGCCTCGAGGACGACGGCAAGCTGGGCGAGCCCGGCACCCAGGACGCCGGTGTGCCCTTCGACGT
>Ga0070728_10005821_pt1 | contig 11968 bp, 7 predicted proteins | sample tdDd471_FD_66723 | JGI IMG/M metagenome (GOLD analysis project Ga0070728, IMG submission 66723) | Marine sediment microbial communities from the Atlantic coast under amendment with organic carbon and nitrate - tdDd47.1 | ecosystem: Environmental > Aquatic > Marine > Coastal > Sediment | place...
GCGGTCAAATTTGATGTTGATAGCACAGGCACAGGTAAACTTGACCCCTTTAACTGGACGGTTGGCGCAAAAGAAATGTCCCATATCATCGGTATTGTTGAAGGTGTTCGGGATGCAATCGGCTTCGAAATTGATCTGGCAATTGATTGTCATGGACAATTTGACTTACCATCAGCGATCACATTAGCAAAAGCTGTTGAGCCTTTGCGTTTAATGTGGCTAGAAGAACCTGTTCCTGCCGAAAATGTCGATGCGCTGGCACAAGTACGGGCTTCAACCAGCACGATCATCTGCACGGGTGAAAATCAATATACGCGCTTTGAATTCTTGGAATTATTCGAGAAGAAAGCCTGTGATGTGATTATGCCTGATCTCGCAAAAGCAGGTGGGATTGCCGAAGCAAAACGTATCGCCGATTTAGCAGATGCCCATTATATTCCGATTGCACCACATAATGTTTCGTCACCACACGGGATGATGGCGGCTTGTCATGTCATGGCATCCGTTCCAAACTTCTTATTCCTCGAATTCCATGCACGCGGCATTGAGTGGTGGTCTGATTTATGTGATGGGGATAAGCCGTATATCGAAAATGGGCAAATGACAGTCTCTGAGCGTCCCGGTATCGGTGTCGAACTCAATGATGCTGTTGCCAAAACATTATTGTGGAATGGCGATACCTACTTCGATTAAGCATAACAAAATTTTTCTAGGCAATAAAAAAGGGCGTAGGATATAACTCTTACGCCCTTAATTTTATTACATTGAGGAACTAATTTACCCTTTAACACCACCAACAGTCAGACCTTCAGTAAGGAAACGTTGGGCATAAGTATAAATAACGACAACTGGAATCGCCATCAATAACGAAGCCGCCATGAGCTTACCCCACGGTAGAATATCGCCAACAATCATCGATTGAAGACCGACAGGCAACGTTCTGAGGGATTCGCTGTTGATAAATACAAATGCAAACAAGAATTCATTCCAAGCGTTGGTAAATGCAAGTAATGTAACTGCGCCTAATGCTGGTGCGGCTAGAGGCAATGTAATTGACCAGAAAGTACGAAGCCGACTAGCACCATCGATCATTGCGGCTTCTTCAATATCCACAGGGATAGATCGGAAGTAGCCCATCAGTACCCATGTGGCAAACGGTAACAGCCCGATTGGATACGTCAGAATCAACGCGCCGTAGGTATTTATCAGCCCTAAATCTGTCAATGTTTGATAGAGGGGGATAAATATCAAAGTTCCCGGTAGTAAATAAGTCACTAACAAGAAACTGGTTAACAGTCCCGCACCTGTAAACTTCAATCGAGTAAGCGCATAAGCTGATATTGCCGCCAGCATAACCGATATTGCCGTACTAAACGTTGCAACTATAACTGTATTACGAAACCATATTAAGAAGGGTGAATCTTGTATCAAGCCTTGATATTGCTCAAGCGTCCATGGATCGGGCCAGAAGAGAGATTCACGGGAAGAAATCTGGGGTGTCGTTTTGAATGATACCGTCACGACCCAATATAGCGGGAACACCACAAATAACAGAATCGGAATCAGTATCAAAATACGCATCCCAAGACTCATACGTTCTCGCTCAGACGCTTTAAAATATGGTTTGCTCTCACCCGTCCCTGAACGGCGACGACTGATTGATTTTGATAAATTTTCTAGTCCGACGAAGATCACTTCAAACGGGAAAAAGACTGCGTCAAAGAATAAACCGATACCACGTCCAATGATCTCCATAATACGATCACTGATGCTGACTTTTTCAACAGTTGATGCATGACTATCATCTTGTCGCATAAACTTGGCAAGTAACCAGATAATGACCATCATCATTGGGGCAACACTAAAAGCAATGGCTACACCGGGACCATATTGGAGCGATCGGATACCCTTCTCCCACGCGAGAATTGAATATACGCGAGTTGCGCCACCAGGTCCACCGCCTGTCATCAAGAAAATTAAGCCAAAATTGTTGAATGTAGAAATAAACGACAAGAGTAATGTCGTAACGATAACGTAACGCATACCGGGTAAGGTGATATGTCGAAAACGTTTGATCGCATTCGCCCCATCAACCTCTGCCGCTTCGAGTAAATCACGATCTATCGCTTTTAATCCTGCTAACAATAACATGGTATAGAATGGAATACCTTTCCATACATTCACCATAATAACACTTGGCATCGCCAAGGCAGGGTCAGAGAGCCATCCTAATGGTTGATCGATAAGCCCAATGGATTGTAAGATCGGATTCAATCCCCCAAAAATAGGATCGAGAATACTCTTCCACGCCAGTGCTGTCACAATTTCCGGAACAATCCACGGCAGTAACATGATACCAGTGAGCACATTACGATATGGCAATCTACTGTTTAAGAGTAACGCAATCGTCATACCGACAATAAATTTAACAGTGAGTGACCAAAACGTGAACTGAAATGTGTTCTTCATGGAGAGAAGATAATCGCTGTTGGTTGCCAGTTTTTCGTAGTTTCTAAATCCAACACCAACAGTCTCACCTGTCAGAAAATTTAGTGAGGTTGTGCTAAGGGCAATCGCATTTATGAAAGGGTATAGAATCAGCCCAACCAAAAGAACAACCGTTGGAAGCACAAATGGAATCGCAATTTTCCAATCTTTCCCCAAAATTCTTTTAAGCATTTTCGAACGTCTGATACCGGGAGGCTGAATCGATTGTGTTAACCCAAATTGAGCATTAGCCATAATAATCTCTTTCAATAAGACTCTACATCATAATCGTTACTTACCCTCTGACTTGATCCATTGGATAAAGAGATAAAGTATCAGATGAGTATGTAATTACCAATATTCATTAAGTAAAATAAATCTTTTTAAGATAATACAGATTAACCGTTAAAGAGGGCAACATCAGTCACCCTCTTAACATCAGCCGAATTAGGGCTGCATGATGCCACCTTCTTCGAAGATGTCAACAATCACATTATGTGCGTCTGTTAGTGCCTCTGCTGGGGTCATACGCCCAGCTGTGATATTTGCAATCATTTGCTCTACAACACCGTTGGCACGGATTGCGTCAATAGCCGCATTTGGTTCTGCTGGCCATGAAGCGCCGATAAAGGGTTCTTCGATACTGACGAGGTCTTTGATTACAGCAAAGTTTGGATCAACTGCAAGCAGTTCTTCTGTCCATCCATCTTCATAGGCTGGCATGAGCAATCCACCACCAAGTGCAGCAATCGGTGTGAATGTTGCAGGATCAATCAATTTGACAGCTAAATCTTTTGCTAAGTCAAGATTTGGTGCCCCTTTGAAGATTGTCAACCAACTATTCGAACCAGCATCTTGGCGGATTTCTGCTGGCCCAAGTGGAGCAAGCATCAACATCGTATCGTCGAAATATTCGCTTTCATCACGTTTTGCTTGTGCGTAGATGCTGAAAGCATTGTGGGTGTAGCCGATCGTACCAGCAAGATAAGCTTCATTGTTGCTGATGTCTGTCCAGCTGAGGATCCCCGGAGGCAACATATCAGCATACATTTCATTCGTGTACGTTTCTGCAATCCACTCAACTGCTGCCAATGTTTCTGGAGAGTCAAATGTTACAACTAAACCTGTTTCGTCTGTATAGCTACCACCGAAAGCGTTGATAACCATCATTAGGAAGCCCCAACCATCACCACTTTGGTTTGGTGTACAGCCCCAACCCCAATACTCGCCCTCTGGGTCAGATGTTGCTAAAGCGGCATCACGGCGTTGGTCAAGTGTTTCGAGAGCATCAAGATCGATACCACCATCAACGAGTCTATCGCGACGGTTGTAATATCCAGTAGCTGATGACGCGAATGGTATTGATTGCCATGCACCATCAAACTGAGCATTTTTACCAGCATTAGTACCGGGCATAATCCGTCCGAAGGAGCTTTCTAAGGTTTCAACAACATCAGTAACGTCTTCAGTAAGCCCAAGAAGATTCATCTGGGCAACACTAATATTGGAGTGATAAGCAATGTCTGGTGGATTACCAGCAGCAACTGCCGCCTGCATTTTTGATAAGAAATCACCAAAAGCTTCAGGGTTAGCAGTTGAAATATCGAGAGCAATCCCTGCGTCATCAGCAAATTGTTGGACGGTATCACGAATTAATGTTTGAACTTGTTCAAAATATTCTGTCCGCTGAATAACCGACAATGTACCTTCTAAACCTTCTGGTAATTCTTGTTCATCTTGTGCGAGTAAGTGGAGAGGGCTAGATGCAGCGAATGCAGCTACACCGGTAGCAGCAGATTTACGAAGAAAGTCTCTACGACTCATTTTCTTTGACATAAGTATTCTCCTAAAAAATCATAATTAAAAAACATTCTATTGGGTTAGGTCTGTTTTTGTTGTGACTATGTAATCAGAGATGCTGAACACAACTTAGGAACATTGTCTCCTTTCTCACACACGGTGACATACAAATCAATATACTACGACTGAATTTAGTATATAGTACAGTAACTCTATCGCTAGAATCAACAAGTAACAGTTTGAACCCAATTGTGACACAATGTATCACAACATAATTAAAATTATACCCGAATTAACATATTTGACCAACAAGTTAAGTTACATAAACCAATTTGTAACATTATCAACTTTACAGTAACATTTCCGAGATATTTGTCAAACCATGAGTAGCATCTATTGATAGTTCACAACCTCACTTGATGAAAGTAAAACAAAAGAGATTTCTATGCGTTACTAGTGTCTGTTAATTATCTAACAACCCAAGTACATATTGTTCTGGCACCTTAACAACTTGTCTGTGATGTTTTTGACAGATCAAAAAGCCTATCAGCAGATTTTATACTTAACTATCCATTTCTTGACAATAACATTAATTTACAGTATATCTAACTGTAACATAGCAATGTTACAATGTAACATAACAACAGTAGCCCACTATAAGACGTAGTTCTCTAACACAATTGAAAAGTACCTTCGTAAATACAGCCATGCGAAAGGTGAGGGATTCCGATCCTATTCCTGTAAAATGAATAAACAACGTATCACAATGGAAGATATTGCAAAATCTGCCCATGTCTCAAAGATGACAGTGTCACGTGTATTTAGTAGTAAACCCGGTGTTTCTAATGCGACACGCCAACGTATTCTTGAGGTAGCTGAGCACTTGGGGTATAACTTACCACAGCATTTATCTCACTCATTCAATACAAACAAAGTCATTGCACTATTAATACCTGATTATCCAACAATCTATCTTGGTGAAATCCTAAGAGGCATATCTCACGCCGCGACACAACTAAATTGTGACCTCATGCTGTATACACACACTTTATTTAAACTAGCGATTGATCCGAATAATACCTTATCAGCTTTCCATACAGGTTTGATTGACGGAGCATTACTAATCGCCCCCCGCGAATACGAGACACTGGTAGCAGAAGTGAATCGCTATGATTTACCGTATGTGATTATTGACCATCGTAGTGAAACCAATAGCGAGGCAAGTGTTACAGCAACAAATCGCAAAGGTATGCTAGACGCAACTCGTTATTTACTTGCATTGGGTCATACTCGGATTGGATTTGTTACAGGACGGATGGATATTGTGTGTTCTCATGATCGTTTACAGGGTTACAAAGATGGGCTTTTAGAAGTTGATATACCGATACAAGATGATTTAATCCTTGAGGGTGATTTTCGACAATCATCAGGTTTCCAACTTGCCCAGCAACTCCTTCGATCAGATAATCCACCAACGGCATTATTGATGTCAAATGATTTGATGGCATTAGGTGCAATGGAAGCCGCGTTAATCAATGGATTGACGATTGGAAAAGATATTTCTATTATCGGGTTTGATGATGTATTTATCGCAAGCCAGAGTCACCCACCTTTGACAACGGTACGTCAACCATTAAAAGACATGGGTGCGGTTGCGCTCGATATTTTAGTCGCATTACAGCAACAACGTCCCATGTTATCATTCACAAATGAATTACCCACTGAACTTATCATACGAGAGACGACAGGACGACCAACTCCCTAATACCCAAATCAAAACAAAATCTCTGTCCACTCTTCTCTCAAATAATTTATCATCGTGCCCATCCAAACGCCATGATTTTTAGAAAATATCGTGCCATATTGCAAAGTGTAGGGGATGCGCATAAAGCACTATCCCCAAAGTAAGCATTACACATTAATCTTCAAATGGAATTGGCGTTACACCTCCACCAAATGGTGCATCAGGACGATCATAATCTCCCATTAATGCGCGACGTAAAGGAGTTGTACGCTCCAAGAAAGCAGGATCTGTTGCAAAACGATCTGAACGACGCACCCATGGTGGACTATAAATATAGTGCATATTATAACGGTCAAAATCTTCATTATTCGGCATCGGTGAATGCCAAACCCCATTATGAAATAATAAGACTGTACCTGCTTTACACAGAACATTATGTTGAATTGGGGAAACGGTTAAATTTTTGCGTTGATGTGCAGGTAAAGGAACTGGACTACGATGGCTACCGGGAAGCATCATCATATTACCCATCATCTCACGTGATTGATCCGTCAGACTATAACTTGCACGGAGTTGTAACAAGGGTAATGGGTAGCTGACCTGACTAAATTGATAGACTCCTGACCCATCTTGATGCCATCCAATACTCTGGCTTCCTGCTTGTTGAACCGTACACCACGCCGATTGTAAGACAAACTGATCGCCATAGAGAGCGCGCACTTTTGGCAATACGGCGGGATGATCTATCAAACGCTCAAGGGCAAGCTCAGTCTCAAAACCTTTACCAATTTGTCGCCAAACATCCTTTGTACTGGAATGGAGTCGTTTGGAAGCTTCTAAGGTCTCTTCAACTTCATCAGGGCTTAAAACATCTTCAATAATTACATAACCAAATGACTCGAACATAAAGCGTTCATCATCAGTCATTGCACCGGGTTGTGTTACAGGTATCATCTCATCTTATCCTTAGCGTCAGTGGTTTCGCCTAATGATAGATCATGCCAAAAGCAAATACAAATTAATCATTTCTAATAGCACCGCTCTCGCCTTGTTGCAAAAAAACGTTAGCTTCGTTATTCTGTGCTGTATTAATAGCAACAACATGTCGTAAATTGAAGTTAACCAAAGTGGCGTAATTTGAGCATAGAAGATTATTTAAAATCAATATTTTTGATGGGTGACTAACAATTATGGATGATAAACCAAAAGGCTATGCCAATCGTTTGACAGAATATGGAGATCGAGATTTTTCAATCTATATCCGTCGGACGTTTGCGAGTTCAATGGGATTTAGTAACGCAACACTCGATAAACCCATCATTGGGATAGTCAATACCTATAGTGACTTGAACAATTGCCATCGTGGGTTCAAAGAATTGGTTGAGGCAGTCAAACGGGGTGTATCAGCAGCAGGTGGTCTCCCCTTGGAGTTCCCTGTTATATCATTGGGAGAGGTGTTTCTGTCACCTACCAGTATGATGTTACGCAATCTGATGGCGATGGATGTTGAAGCCATGTTAAAGGCGCAACCACTTGATGCAGTGGTACTGATGGGTGGCTGTGATAAGACGCTACCTGCCCTACTGATGGGTGCGGCAAGTGCGGGAGTACCTGCAATTACATTGGCATCAGGTCCGATGTTAACTGGGAATTTTGACGGTGAGCGGGTTGGAGCATGTACGGATTGTCGGCGATTTTGGGCGCAATACCGACGTGGTGATATTGATCATGATACTGTTCAAGGGGTGCAATCTCATCTTGTCCCGACAGCTGGAACATGTGGCGTGATGGGAACAGCTAGCACAATGGCGTGTTTGACAGAAGCATTAGGGATGATGTTACCGGGTGGTGCGGCTATCCCTGCCGTATATGCCGAGCGATTACGACACGGTGAATTAACCGGACAAAAAGCCGTAGAATTATCTGTTAATCGCATCACACCTAACCAGATCATGACAAAAGAAGCGTTTGATAATGCCCTGCGCGTGTTATTGGCAATTGGTGGTTCAACCAATGGTATCATCCACCTAACCGCGATTGCGGGACGGTTGGGCATACATCTGGATTTGGAACATCTCAATACCTTGAGTGATGATACGCCAGTGTTGGTAGCACTCAAACCAACAGGTCAATATTATATGGAAGACTTTTATCGTGCAGGCGGATTACCAGTCGTCTTGCAGACGCTCAAAGACAAATTACATTTAGATGTAATGACCGTCACTGGTCAAACTATGGGCGAGTGGCTCGGAGATGATTTCCAATGGGCAGATTGGCAAGATGTGATTCACCCCGTTGATGACCCACTTCAACCTGCTGGCGCATTAATCGCCCTTAAGGGCAATTTAGCTCCGAATGGTGCGATATTAAAACGTTCTGCCGCTAGCCCTCATCTGCTCAATTCAACAGGGCGCGCGGTTGTCTTTACCTCATTAGCAGATTTAGCGGCACGTGTCGATGACCCTGACTTAGATGTTAAACCGGATGATTTTTTAGTGTTACAAAACGCCGGACCGATTGGCGCACCGGGGATGCCTGAGGCGGGTTATCTACCCATTCCCAAGAAACTAACAGGTGTCAAAGATATGGTTCGTATATCGGATGCACGAATGAGTGGCACAGCCTTCGGGACAATTGTGTTACACGTTTCCCCCGAATCAGCGGTTGGTGGCTTATTGGGTTTGGTTCAATCGGGTGATATGATTGAATTGAATGCGGATAAGCGTCAAATTAATTTGCTGGTGGATGATGAAGAAATCGAACGACGGCGACAGGCCAATCCTGTCCAATTACCTCATGTTGCACGGGGATATGAACGTCTTTTTCAGGAGTCGGTTCAGCAAGCCCATCTGGGTATGGATTTCGACTTTTTACGGCACGAATCACTTGAATAAAATGCAATATACAAATTTACAGAATATTTCAATTTCAATCATTTCTTATGGAGTCATCAATGAAAATTATAGATAGCCATGTCCATTTCTGGGATCCAAGCAACTTGTCGTATAGCTGGACAAAGGGTAATCCGGTATTAGATCGCGCTTATTTGCCAGCTGATTATAAAGATGCCAACGGAGACTATACCGTAGACGGTATCGTTTTTGTCGAAGCAGGAGCAGATTCTCAACATCAAATGCAAGAGATTGATTGGATCGAAACACTAGATGCCCCGATCAAAGCGATTGTTGCAAATTCCCCGCTGGATAGTGCTTATGGCGTAGAAGCAACACTCGAAAATTTAGCCAACCGTCCACTTGTTAAAGGTATACGGCGGATTTATCAAGGCCAACCCGAAGGATATGCAAGGGATTCAGCCTTTATCAAAGCTGTGCAAGACCTGAAAAAATACGACTTAAGTTTTGATATTTGTATTAAATCGTATCAGTTAGATGAAACCATTGAGTTGGTCGAACAATCCCCTGATATTCGCTTTATCCTCGATCATATCGCCAAGCCAAAAATTGCTGATGGAGAATTTGACTATTGGGCAACACGGATGAAAACACTCGCTGGATTTGAGAATATATCTTGCAAAATCTCTGGGATTATCACCGAAGCCAATCATACCGATTGGACACAGGAACAAATCAAACCGTATATCCTAGAAACGATTGAGGCATTTAGTATTGATCGTGTGATGTTCGGCAGTGATTGGCCTGTCGTCAATCTGGCTGGCTCATTTACCAAATGGGTTGATGCCCTGACTTATGCTACAGGTGGATTGAGCGACAACGAAAAACAGAAACTCTTTGCGGGTAATGTGGCACGGGCTTATCGACTCGATTCATAAATCGTGCTGAACATATAGATGTTTAAATTGAATACACATGATGCAGAAGGATTAATTAAATTATGACTGAACAACGCCCTAATATTTTATTTATTATGTCCGATGACCATGCCTCTCATGCGATGAGCTGTTATGGCAGTCGTATCAATACTACGCCAAATTTAGACCGTATCGCTAATGAGGGGGTGCGCTTTAATAATTGCTTCTGCACCAATGCCATTTGTACACCGAGCCGTGCCGCTATTTTGACAGGCACATACAATCATATCAATGAAGTGACAACACTCGATACCCATATGGATAACACCTTGCCGACGTTTGTCAAAGAATTAAATGCGAGTGGGTATCAAACGGGAATGTTTGGCAAATGGCATCTTGGCACAGGAGCGGCACATGAACCAACTGGATTTGACGATTGGGCAGTCTTACCCGGTCAAGGTCTATATCACAATCCAACATTTATCTTCAAAGGTGATGATGGCAGTGAACCCCAAGTTGTAAAGGGATATGTCACCGACATCATTACCGACCTGAGTTTAGAATTTTTGGAAAAGCGTGATAAAGAGCGTCCGTTCTTCATGATGACACACCATAAAGCCCCTCATCGTCATTGGGAACCCGATGAAAAACATGCTCATATGTACCTCAATGAAGATGTTCCCGAACCCGAAACATTGTATGACGATTATTCTAATCGTGCCTCTGCCGCCGAAGCCGCCACCATGCGAATGGGTGTCCATATGACACCACTCGATACCAAAACAGAAATCCCGCGCGATATGCCAGAAATGGAATTACGAAAATGGGCATATCAACGCTATATCAAAGATTATCTGAGGGTTGTCGCCAGCATTGATGATAATGTGGGGCGCATTTTGGATTATCTGGATGCTGAAGGTTTAACCGAAAATACCATAGTTGTCTATACGTCCGATCAAGGGTTCTTCTTAGGCGATCATGGTTGGTATGACAAGCGGTTTATGTACGAAGAATCACTCAAGATGCCGTATATTATGCGCTATCCTGCGAAGATAGAAGCAGGCACACAATGCGATGATATGATTCTGAATGTTGATTTTGCACCAACATATCTGGAACTGGCGGGTTTGAATGCACCCGATCACTATCAAGGCAATAGTTTTAAACCGTTACTAGAAGGAGAAACGCCGTCCGATTGGCAAACATCCATGTATTATCGCTATTGGATGCACAAAGCCCATCATAATGTATATGCTCATTATGGGGTTCGGACAATGCGTTATAAATTGATTTATTATTATGCCGATGCACTCGGACAAACTGGCGCAATTGATGAAAGTTATGAGCCAGAATGGGAACTCTTTGACCTCGAAACTGATCCGTTTGAGATGAATAACGTTGTCGATCATCCTGATTATGCTGATATTGTACTTGAGTTAAAAGCAGAGTTACATCGGCTACAAGCAGACTTACAAGATGAGCGTTATCCACTGGATAAGGATTAGCGATGGCTAAACCAAACTTTCTTTTTCTGATTGCTGACGATCACCGATTTTCTGCGATCAATGCACTTGGCATCGAACCTGTTTCAACTCCGACGTTTGATAAGCTCATGGCGGAAGGCACAACTTTCACTCGTGCTCATATCATGGGATCAACATCAGGCGCGGTCTGTATGCCGAGTCGTGGAATGCTGATGACAGGACGGAACGTGTTTCAAACCCCTGACCCTCTGCCACAAGATACGCCCCTCCTACCCGAATGGTTATGGCAACATGGCTATACCACATTTGGCACAGGCAAATGGCATAATCGACCCGAAACATTTGCACGTAGCTTTAGCACTGGCGGTAAAGTGTTCTTCGGGGGTATGACCGACGATCAGTTTGCGATTACGCTGAATGACTTCGATCCGTCACGCGCTTATGATGAACAGGCATTAGAAACAGCGGATACCTTTTCGACAACCTTGTTTGCGGATGAGACCATCACATTCTTAAATAACCATCAACCCGATGATGCGCCGTTTTTTGCTTATTGCGCGTTTACCTCACCCCATGATCCACGGACTGCGCCAGAACCTTATGCAAGTATGTATAACGCTGATGAGATTGAACTTCCACCCAATTTCATGACCGAGCATCCATTTGATTTAGGTATTCGCAACA
>Ga0070728_10005823_pt1 | contig 11963 bp, 7 predicted proteins | sample tdDd471_FD_66723 | JGI IMG/M metagenome (GOLD analysis project Ga0070728, IMG submission 66723) | Marine sediment microbial communities from the Atlantic coast under amendment with organic carbon and nitrate - tdDd47.1 | ecosystem: Environmental > Aquatic > Marine > Coastal > Sediment | place...
GGCGAGGACGGGGCCGGCGTCGACCGGGCCCGCGTCGCCCGGCCCGGCGTCGGGCACCCCGGCGTCCGGCGTCATCACCGTAGGCCGCTCGGCGCAGCCGGACTCGGGCTGGCAGAACTGCTCGGCCGTGCACATGGAGTCGGAGCGCTCGACGTCGAGGCACTCGCCCGAGACGCAGCGCGCCTCGGCGCACGTCGCCGTCGGCGCGTCGCAGTCGGCGGGCGCGGAGCAGGCGGGGGCGGGGCACCGCTCGGGGGTCTGCACCGAGCAGGCCGGGTCGACGCAGCGGCCCGACGCGCAGGTCTGGCCCGCGCCGCAGTCGACGTCCCGGCAGCTGCGCGTCGCCACGACGGTCACCGCGTAGTTGTCGGACACCACGAGGTCGACGGTCCGCGCGACCACGTCCCCCTCGAGCGGATCGCGCAGCGCCACCGTGACGACGTAGCGGCCCGGCGCGACGCCGTCGAAGATCGCCACGCGCTGCACGTCGACGAAGTCCTGATCGGCGCTGACGCCGAAGATCGTCGTCTGTGCCGGCCCCCCGCCGAACGGCTCGACGCGGGTCTCGACGAAGGTGAACTCGACGCCGGGGACCAGGTCGGTCTGCAGGTCGACGTACAGCAGCGCCGTGTCGTCGGTGCAGCCGGCGAGGGCGAAGCAGAGCGTGAGCGCGAAGACGAGGGAAGAACGCAAGTCGGGCACCTCCAGCCGAGCTGACGCAAGGGTCGCGCCACCGAGCCCGCGGGTCCAGGGGCGACGAGCCCGCCGCGGTGTCCCATGGGGCGCCCCGCCCGTGTCTCAGCCCCCGCGGCCCCGCGCGATCACGCGCTCGGCCCACGCGAACGGCTCGTCGCGGGTCGCCGCCTCGAGCGCGTCCGCGTGCGCGCGTGCCGCCTCCGCGTCGCCCTGCTCGAGCGCGACGTCGATCGCCCCCTCGAGGAACCAGAAGCGGCTGAACGACAGGGTGGGGCCGTCGACGAGCTCGGCGCCCTCGGCGAGGTGGGCCGCGCGAACCTCCGGATCGTCCTCGAGCCGCGCCACCAGCGCGAGGATCGCCGCGCCGAGGAAGCGCATCGCGCCGCCGCGGCTCCCCGACAGCGCGCGCGCGGCGTGGTGCCGGGCGAGCGCGCGGTCGCCCATCCCCAGCGCGGCGCGGGCGGCGTAGAAGTGCCCGTTCACTTCGAACACCCGCGTCGCGCTCTCGCGGCCGAGGCGCCGCGCGTGATCGGCGTGCACGAGCGCCTCGGCGAAGTCCTCGGCGTACAGCGACGCCAGCGAGAGCGCGCCGTGGGCGAGGGTGCGCCCCCGCACGTGCGACAGCGCGGTGACCCTCTCCAGCGACGCGCGGGCTTCGCGGCGAGCGCGGTCGAGCTCGAGCAGGAAGCAGTCGGTGATCGCGAGCATCGGCTCGTTCACGGCGAGCACGCCGAGCAGCGAGGCGCGGGTCGCGGTGTCCACGCACTCGGCGTAGGCCTCGCGCGCGCTGGTGATTCGACCGAGGCCGTAGAGGCTGTCGGCCAGCCCGCTCGAGGCGCGCGCGGCCAGCTCTTCGTCGCCCTCCTCCCGCGCGAGCCCGAGGGCGCGCCGGTGCGCCGCCTCACACATCGCGAGCCGCCCGGTCGCGAACCCGACCCGCCCTCGAACGTACGAGGCGCGGCTGCCCGAGCGCGCCGCCGCCTCGGCCACGGCGTCGGCCGCGTCGAGCGCCGAGAGCGCGTCGTCGAATCGATTGGCGATGTAGAACGCCTCGGCGCGACCGACCGCCGCGTCGTACCGGTCCTCGTCGTCGGTCGCGATCTCGAGCAGGTGGCCGAAGCTGCTCGCCGAGCCGTCGGAGTCGCCGAGGATGAGCTCCACGCGTCCCCGCAGCCGCAGCGCCTGTCGCGCCACGTCGGACGCGGGCTGCGCGAGCTCGAACGCCCGCGCGGCGTGGGCGCGCGCGGCCTCGTAGCGATCCACCGCGCGCGCCGCGCGCGCGGCCTCCAGGTGCGCGCTCGCCGCGGCGTCCGGGCGGCCCGCGCGCTCGAGGTGGGCCGCCGCGACGGGCGGGTCGCCGGCGAGCCGCTCGGCGCACCGCGCGTGCAGGTCACGCCGTCGATCGTCGACGAGCGAGTCGTACACCGCGTCGCGGACGAGCGCGTGGGTGAACTCGAAGTGCTCGCCGTCGCCGGTCCGGACGAGCCGGTACTCGACCAGCCGCTCGGGGTCGTAGCGTGGCTCGTCGAGGACCCCGCGGAGCTGACCGATGTGCGCCCTCGGCCCGAGGACCGCGGCGACCTGCACCGCGGCGCGGTCGAGCTCGGGGAGCCGATCGAGGCGGGTGTGGATGAGGCCGTGAACGGTGGGGGGCAGCTCTCCCTGCTCGGCGCCGCGCAGCATCTCGGTGAGGAACAGCGGATGTCCCCCCGCGCGCTCGACCACGGCCGCGCGGCGATCATCGGCGCCGCCGAGCGCGAGCGCGAGCACCTCGGCGTCGGCGCTGGTCAGCGGCTCGAGCTCGATCCGCGTCACCGTCTGCCCCGCGAGGCAGGCTCGCCATCGCTCCTCGCCCTCGACGCGGGTGGTGAGCGCGAGCAGCACCGGGTGCGATCGGGTGACCCCGCTGAGCGCCTCGACCGCCTCGCGGGTCGAGTCGTCGGCCCAGTGAAGGTCTTCCACCATGAGCACGATCGGGCCGCGCGCGGTCAGCGTCGCGAGCAGCGCCGCGAGCATCTCCCGGTAGCCCCGGCGGCGCGCGGCGTCGTCCATCGCGTCGTAGACCCGTTGCATCGGCGGCGACAGCTCGATCGACAGGAAGTGGAACAAGAACGGCCACTGCGCCGCGTGCAGCGCGCCCTCGCCGAGCCGCTTCGACAGCACGTCCGCGCCGTTCGGCGTGTCCGCGGGCAGCGCGAGGAGGTCCCGCACGAGCTGCCGCGTCACGTGCTCCTCGCCCACTTCGAAGTCGAACACCTGCGCGCGACCCGTCGGGACGGCCGAGGCCTCGGCGCGGCGCTCGAGCTCGTCGAGGAGCCGGCTCTTGCCGATGCCGGCCTCGCCCGCGATGACGACGATGCGCCCCGTGCCCGTGCGAGCGCACCGCTGCAGCGCGAGGTCGAGCTCATCGAGCTCGGCCTCGCGACCGACGAACGGAAGCTCCGCCGACGAGCCGCGCCGGTCGGTGGCGCGCACACGCTGGAGCCGAACCGAGGTCGGATCGTCGCTCGGTTCCCAGTCGTACAGCTGAGGGTCGACGAGGTCGCGCGAGACCGCGACCTGGCCGACCGGCGCCGCGTCGCGCAGCCGGCGGGCCTCGGCCAGCGGCGCGCCGACGACGGTGTAGCGCTCGCCCGGGCTCGGGCCGGCCCCGGCGACGCACGGGCCCTCCGCGACTCCCACGCGCGCGGCCGTGGCCTCGACGGCGGCCAGCGCGTCTCGCGCGTCGAGCGCGGCCGACAGCGCGCGCCGCCGCTCCTCGGCGTGCGCGACGGGCGCGCCGAAGATCCAGGTCTGCTCCGCGAGGCCGGCGCTGGACGCCCATCCGTCGTAGCGCTTGCGGACGTCGGCGAGGGCGGCGCGGCACCGGAGCTGACGCGCGTGCTCGGCTTCGTCTCCGAGCGCGGCGCTCGCCGCGAAGCCGACGTCCACGACCACGACCTGCCGCCGCTCCGGCGCGACGCCGAGCGCGGCCGTGCTCGACGACGAAGACGACGCTCGCCGCGGCGCGGGCGCGCGCAGCAGCGAGGACAGCTCCCGCCGCACCGCGTGCGCGGAGGCGGGGCGCAGGGCGGGTGACTTGGCGAGCAGGCGCTCGAGCAGGGCGTCGACCTCCTCGGGGCGCTCGACGTCGTCGGGCAGCGGGGGCGCGACGCGGCTGAGGTGTTGAACCATGAGCGCGGCGTCGATGTCCCCCTCGAACGGCGTCTTTCCGGCGAGCGCCTCGTACAGCAGGATCCCGGCGGCGTAGAGATCGGTCTGCAGCGTCACCTCGTCGCCGCGGATCTGCTCGGGGCTCAGGTAGCGCGGCGTCCCCGCGACCGCGCCGGTGCGCGTCAACCGGCTCTCGTCGCCGCTCACCCAGCGCGCGAGCCCGAAGTCGAGCACCCGCGCGAAGTCGCGGTAGCCGGGGGCGGACTGCAGCAGCACGTTCGAGGGCTTCAGGTCGCGGTGGACCAGGCCCTTGGCGTGCGCCTCCGTGAGCGCGTCGAGCACCTGCACCAGGATCTGCGCCGCGCGCTCGAAGCCGAGGGGGCCGGTGCGCGACAGCAGCTGCGACAGCGACGTGCCGTCGACGTACTCCATCACGATCGCGCCGCCCTCGGCGGCGTTGACGAAGTCGTACAGGCGCACGCTGTGCGGGTGGCTCAGCGCGGCGATGGCGCGCGCCTCGCGTTCGAAGCGCTCGATCGAGGCCGCGTCGTCGGCGAGGCGCAGCAGCTTGATCGCGACCTCGCGGTCCACGCTCGTCTGCCGCGCGCGGTAGACCGCGCCCATGCCGCCCTCGCCGATCTGCTCGGCGAGCACGAAGCCGCGTTCCAGCAGCGCGCGCACGAGCCCGGCCGTCGGGCCCGAGCGCGCCTGCCCCCGCGCCGAGTCGGCGACGGTGGGCGGCCCCTGCCGGACGGCCGCGAGGATCCGCTTTCGGTGCCCGAGCGACCGCACGCCGAGCGTGACGAGATCCGCCTCGCCGAGCTCGGGCAGCAGCGCAACGTCGACGTCGTTGTCCTCGAACGCCTCGGCGTACCTCTCGAGCCCCAGCTCGGTCAGCCAGCTCCGGACCGTGGGTTCGGCCACGCTCGGACCATAGCGCGACTCTTCGCGGCGGCGGCACGCCGTCAGCGCCTCCGGATGAGCGACCGAGTCGGTCGATCGGTGAAGGCGATCCGACTTCTGAGCCGATCCGACCCGCGTGCGCAGGCGATCCGACCCGGGTGCGCTCACGTCGGGAGAGGGCCGGGCGACGCCTCGTCATCGGCGGGCTGGCTCCGCGCAGACGATGGGCCCGGTAGACTCTGCCCATGGTCAGGCTCCCAGCCTTGGTCGTCGCGACGCTCTTGGCCGGTGCGTGTGAGGGCGCCACCGGTCGAGTCACGGAGCCGATCCTCGACGGGGAACCGGCTCCCGATGCCCCGGGGGTCGTGGCGATCGTCGAGCGTCCGGTCAGCTGCGTAGCGAGCCCGCGTCAGCTCCGTTGTTCGGGAACCCTGCTCGGCCCGCGGGCGGTCCTCACCGCGGCTCACTGCGTCGGGGAGGGCGCCGCGAGCGACCTCGCGGTGCTCTTCGACGCAGATCTGGACGGCACCGGAGAGGTCGTCCCGGTCAGCCGCGGTCGCCTCCATCCGGGCTTCGATCCCGAGAGCCGAGCCTATGACCTCGCGATCTTGACGTTGGAGTCGGACGCGCCCGTGGACGCGCTGCCGGTCGGCTCGGTGGACGCCGCGTCCGTCGGGGCCAGCGTGACGATGCTGGGCTACGGCGGCGTGCGCGCCGACGACCCGGAGGGCGGCGCGCGGCGAAGGGGTGTCGGGCGCATCGAAGCGGTGGAGCTCACGGAGATCAGGCTGACCCCCGACCCGGCGATGAGTTGCCGCGGCGACAGCGGCGGGCCGGTGCTCGACGAGGGCGGCGCCCTCATCGGCGTCACCAGCCGGGGCGATCCGGCTTGCGAGGAGTACGCGCTCGCGGTCCGGGTCGACGCCGATGAGAGCTTCCTGAGCGACGGCCTCGCCGATTCGCTCGTCGAGCCGCCCGCCCAACGCCCCTTCGATCCGGAGGAGCACTTCTGCGAGACCACCTGCGCGAGCGACGCCGATTGCCCCACGGGCACGCACTGCCTCAGCCCCGAAGGCGGCGTGCCGCGCTGCGTGCTCGCGGGGCTCTCCACCGGCGAGCTGCTCGGCGCGTGCAGCGACGATCGGGTCTGTGGAGAGGCCCCCTGCGTCGGCACGCCGGCCGGCTGTCAGTGCTTCCAGCCGTGCGGGTTGCATTCCCACGCCGACGGGGGAACCGACCCTCCCACGGGTCGCGGCGGAGGCTGTCAGGTCGCAGGTCCATCGGCCCCGCCATGGCCGCTCCTCGCATACCTCCTCGCCGTCGTGGGAGTTAGGCGAGCGTTCGAGAAGTGAACGTTCGGGCTGTCTAGATAGTGGACGCGACGCGGCGTTCTTCGGCACGAAACCCAACAAATCGTTGATTTCGAGCGAGTGTACGTGTATTGCACAGTGACTGGGTGAAGGGCCTGATGCGATGCGTACACACCTGACCGCTCTCTCTCTCTCGCTGGCTCTTGGCTGCGCGCCGGCCGCGCCGGCCGACGCTCCCAACGAGCTGGGTCTGACCCTCACCACCTTCGAGGACGGTCGCCTCGAGGGGACGCTCGTGACCTCGGCGGGCGCCGTCGACTTCACCGCGATTCAGGTCGAGGACGGCGTCTTCGACATCGAGCTCGAGCGTGAGGGACGCACCTTCGGCTCGGTGGTGAACTGGAACGACTACGAGGTCGATCTCCAGGCCGCCGAGGACTTCGCGATCACGCAGGACGACCGCTTCGTCATCACGGCGCTCGCCTCCACCATCGAAGAAGAGATCGGCAAGGACACCGCGGTCGCCGACAACCTGTTCCGGCAGGCGACCCTCTGGGGGAGCCACCCGACCGGTGAGCTCGTCACTCGACACATCGAGGCCGACCCCGAGCGCGGTTGGACCACGCTCTGTTACGCGGCCTGCACCAGCGGCTACCGAAACTTCTACCACTCGGGCACCGGCAACGATCACGGTCACCGCCACGGCAGCCACTCCTGGACCATGCGCGAGTACATCCGGTTCGGTCGCTACGACTCGCACAACCCCTGCAACTCCCGCTGTGGCCCCGGTTGCACTGGCTGGTTCAGCAGCGCGTGGACCCAGCACTGTGGCAACCATGACCGCTGCGAGCATGCCCACACCGGCGGCTGCGGCGGTGAGTGGCGGTCCGCCGCCGACGACTTCAGCTTCGCCCGCAACTGCCGCTGCTGACGCTCAGCGGCGCTCGGCCACCAGCTCGCTCAGGCTCACGCAGGGCATCGTCTCGCCGCGTGCGCGTGCGGTGCCCTGTACGCAGCTGGCTTCCGGTAGATCGGGATCGAGCTCCTCGTAGGCCGTGTCGACGATGAGCAACCCTCCATCCGAGGACGTGAGCTCCCGATTGCGAAAGCGAAGCAGGCAGCCATCTTCTCCATCCGCGCCGATCGCCGTGGCGACGGTGGTCTTCCAGACGCCGTCGCTTCGCCCGAACGAACGAAAGAGGTCGAAGGTGTCCACGCACTCTCCGGGGCTCACACATGAGAAGTAGGCGACGATCGTCCCTTCGCCGTGTGGCTCGGCCGCCAGCCGAAAGAACCGGTCGGTCGGCTCGATGGGCACGGGCTCCAGGGGCCCCTCGCAGCTGCCGCTCACCTGCTCGACGAGCTCGTAGTCTCCGTCGAAGTCCGTGGCCGATTCCCCGTCCCCGCACCCCGAGGTGGTCGCGATGATCAGAGCGGCGATTCTCATCCTCATGGCGGCAGTATGGGCGACCGGCTGCTCCGAGTCGGCCGAGACGGTCGTCCCGCCCGTCGAGGCGACCGAGCCAATCACCCTCGCGCAGGTCCAGCCTCCGGAGGGGGGCTCCGGCGGCGGACGCTTCGCGACCATCGTCGGCACGGGCTTCGACCGCCACCGAGCGGTCGAGGTGAGCTTTGGCGACACACCGTCACCGCGAACCGCGGTGATCACCGCGGACCGCGTTCAGGTCGAGGTCCCACCGGGGGCCGAGGGGCCGGTCACCGTCACGGTTCGTCAGGGCGATCGGTCCGCCTCCTTGCCGGATGGGTTTCGCTACACCGCCGCCGAGTAGGGCCTCGTCATCGGATGGCCCGGGCTTTGCGCTTCGGGTGTGTCCATGATTCTCCGGCACACCGCGGCACGTGTCCTCGCGCTCGCCTCCCTCGTCCTCGCCGCGCCCGCGCCGGTCGACGCGCAGGCTTGCGGTTGCGTCTGCCCCGCCGACGGATCGCGGACGTTTCAGTTTCTCACCCGCAACGCGCGCGTGCCGGTCAACGCGCGTCTGCTCGTCCACGTGACCCCCGATCGGGTCGACACGGTGCGCCTGCGCCGCGGTGAGCGTGACTTCGATGTCGCGGTCGAGCCCCTCGAGGGGGTCGCGGACTGGTACTCGGTGACGGTGGCGGGCGGGCTCGAGCCTGACGGCGTCTACGACCTCGAGGTCGGCTTGCCGTCCGGCGCCGTCGACTCGGTCCGCCTGACCGCGAGCGAGGAGGCGGACACCAACGCGCCCGACGCGTCGCGGGTGGAGATCGTCAACTACTTCTCCGACCGCTCGCTCTGCTACGACGTGATCGGCGCGGCGCTGACGTGGGAGACCGGCGCGTTCGCCTACGATGACCACGTGGTGTTCGACGTCGAGGTCTCACGCGGCGATGAGCCGCTCGGGCGGGTGATCCTGCGCCGCGACGCCCGCCGCTTCGGGCGACCCGCGGACGGCCGGGATGGCGCCGACGACTGCCTGGCGGGGCATCGCATCGACGGGATCGCCCAGGGCGAGTCGCTCACCGCCCGCGTGCGCGTCCTCGACATCGCCGGCAACCAGAGCGAGTACGTCGTCGACTTCGAGCCGCGGCTCGACGAGGCGATCCCGCCGGGCACCGCCTGCCCCTACTGCGCCGCTGCCCCCGCCAGCGACGCCCGGCCCGGCGTCGCGGGCACGACCCTTCTCGCGCTGATCCTGCTCGCCGCGTGGCGCCGCCGCGCCTAGGAGCGCCGCGCGCCCGAGCAGCGAGCCCAAGAGCTACGCGCGATCCGCGTGGACACTGAACAGCGGCCGGAGAGCTAGCAGACGCACGCGATCGGTCCACGGATCCTCCAGGTCGCGGGGACTGCGAGTACGTCGGACGGATCCTCTAGCCGCCGCGCAGGAGTCGACGAACGGCGGGGCCGCGCGCGGCAGCGTCGAGGTCCGACACCGCTTCGACCCGCGTCCCGCCGAGCGCTCGTCCGCCGCGCGCGTCGTCACCCTGCGCGACCGCCGACGAGGACGGCCGCGGCGGCACAAACGCGGCGACTCCGACCCACCTGGGTGATCCAGAGCGCCCCCGGGGCGCTTACGGAGCTCGGCGACGTCGGGCTCCGCACCGGTGCGTCTTCGGGGAGCCCGAAAGGTGATTCGGCGGCCGCGAGGCCGCCTTGGACGACGAGAACCCGGCAAGGCGGTTCCGAGAGGACCACCGGGTCGACTCGCGCCCTCCGCAGGCGCCGTTCGACGCTCGGGGACAGCGAGTACGTCGGACGGATCCTCTATCCGAGGGAGCAAGAGGTGCTCGAGCTGCTCGTACTGGGTCGAACGGCGAGGGAGATCGCTGCGCTCCTGAGCGTGACCGAACGCACCGCCCGCTTCCACACTGCGAACGTCCTCGACAAGCTCGGAGCGAGCTCTCGTGCGGATCTCATCCGAGTGCTCTGGTACCTCTGAGTCGCCGCGTCGGCTCTCGCGGCCGCTGCGCGGACCCTTGGCGGCCGGTGCCGGTGCTGACTCGCCCGCTCCGAACCTGCGTCGGGCCGGCCGCCGGGTGGGTCGCCGTCGAGGGGAGCTGCCGGACGGCGGCGACGAGGTCGTCGCGCCCCTCGTCGTCACGGGTGGGGTCGTCGGGCGAGTTGCCTGGGACTGTTTTGCCTGCAAGATTCAGACGACGGACCGGACAGAGTTTCTGGGGGATAGGAAGCATGAACCCGCGACGGGGCCAGTTTCCATATAAGGTCTTCCACGAAGTTCGTGCTCGGAGCCGGCGGACTGGCGCATGAACCCCGTACGGGAGCGCCGACCCTGGCGGACTGGCGCATGAACCCCGTACGGGAGCGCCGACCCTGGGCGTTTGGGCGCCGAATCTGCACGGACCCACCCGGCGGGCATCCGAGACCCGGCGGCGGCGCGCACGCCTCCGTCCACACCCGTTTCGCCGGTGCGCTCACGAGGCCCAGTCGAACGCGTCTTGCTCCGGCGGCGCACGCGCTGGCTCGGTCTGGACACGGTCGGCGGGGAGGCCGAGGTGGATCAGGATCGCGCGGACGACGGGAGCTTGCTCGATGAGCGCGATGAGCTTCAGCGGGGTCGCGCAGCCCCCGGGGCAGCGCAGGACGTCGATGTCGAGTCCCCGGCGCATCAGCTCGGCCCAGCCGTGGTTGGGGCGCGTCGGGTTGGACCGTCGCGGTCGTGCGGGCGACGCATCGGGGACGATCCGCGAGCGCCACGCGGCGTTGGCGGCGAGCACGCCGTGGTAGACGACCTCGTTCGTCTGCGGGCGCGGGACGAGCGCCGCGAGCGGTCGAGGAGCTGATGCGGGGTGAGGCGCAGGTGCGTGGTGCCGTCCGACCAGCGGGTCTTCAGCTTCAGCAGGACGTCGCCGTTCGGCAGGAGCGTGAGGCGGTCGGCCGACAGCGAGGGGCGCAACAGATAGCGGCAGAGGCACTCGAGGCGCTCGCGGCGTTTGGCGCCGACTTCGACGCCGGCGTGCAGATCGAACGCGCCGCGGCGGCGCCGGTCCGCGCCCAGCTCGGTGCCGGGCTCGACCGCCATGGTGACCCCGATCCGCGGCAGGCTGCGGCCCTCGGCATCGCGCTGCAGCACCGAGCGCTCGTAGACGTCGGCGAGCTCGGGCGGGTCCTCGGCGTCCGCGGGGCGGCCGCCGTCTTCGTCGCGCTCCCACAAGCCCTCGGCGACGAGGTGCGCCTCGGTTCGGTACGCGACGCGCTCGGCGATCCGCTCGAGCTCGTCGGCGGTGGGGGTGGCGATGGGGTGGAAGCGCAGCGTTTCGTCGGGCTGCTCGGTCCAGACGCCGTCGGGGACCAGGGTGTGGAAGTGGACGTTCAGGTTCAGCGCGCTGCCGAATCGCTGGATGACCGTGACGCTGCCCGTGCGCGCGTTCAGCAGGTCACGGCGCCGCGCCCGGATCCGGTAGTGCGCGAACACCTCGTCGACGAAGACGCGCAGGACGGTGAGCGCGAGCTGGTGATCCCAAGCCATCCGCCAGCGCAGCCAGTACGGGAGGCTGAGCACCCATTGGCGATGCCTCACGTGGGGCAGCACGCGGTCGACCAGATCCGCAGCGCGCTCGGTCATGCGGCGGCCGGCGCAGCTGGGGCACACGCCGCGCGACTTGCAGCTGAACGCGACGAGTCGGTCGTGGCCGCAGGTGGCGCAGCGGAAGCGGGCGAAGCCGTGCGCCAGCTGGCCGCAGCCGAGGTAACCACGCAGCGCGCGCTCGACGAAGCGCGGGACCGGGTCGCGGTCCGGGCTCGCGCGGCGCCGGTCCGCCAGCCAGGTCTCGAGGTGCTCGCGCACGACTCCGTGGAGCACGGTCTTGTCCGGCTCGCGGCGGATGTATCGGCGATGGCCAGCTCCCGGCACGAGGGGCGCATCGGCCAGCAGGGCGCGACCGTTGCCCGGCCCACGGCGCTCTGTCTCCGCTCGCCGGCGCGGGGGTCCGCTGAACCGAGCTGGCCGCCCGGTATCTCTGATCTCGGGCGTCAGCGCGCGAGGATCCAGTCGGCGACCTCGCCCCACAGCCCGTCGCGTAGATGATCGCGACGGCGCTGGTGACCGTCGACGAGCGCAGCCGCCGGGCGTTGCTCAGCACCAGGGCCGTGACGCCGACCCGCATCGCACCGCTCGTGAGGAGCGCCGGCGGGCGAGGCCTTCGGTCGCGGCTCTCTCCCCACGTCTCCAGGGCCGGCAGGTAGCCGGAGCGGCTCTCCGCAGGGTCGACCATGCTCGCCGCCGTCTTGCCGAGCGACTCTTCGATGCGCTCGGCGTTCTGGGCGAGCTTCTTGGCGACCTCGCGCAGGGTGGGCACGAGCATCTTGCGCCGCATCAACACGACGAGCCGCTCGGACAGCGTGACCGCGGCCTCGGTGAGCGCGGGGAGCTGCTCGGGCTCGACGTGCGGCACCACGCC
>Ga0070728_10005826_pt1 | contig 11958 bp, 8 predicted proteins | sample tdDd471_FD_66723 | JGI IMG/M metagenome (GOLD analysis project Ga0070728, IMG submission 66723) | Marine sediment microbial communities from the Atlantic coast under amendment with organic carbon and nitrate - tdDd47.1 | ecosystem: Environmental > Aquatic > Marine > Coastal > Sediment | place...
CTCCAGCAACGCTTCGACTGCACCCTGGCTGATCGGTTTCCGAAGGCGATCGAAGACTGCGGGCCATCGTTGGAGAATGATGCCGGTCGCTGGTTTTTGACCCCTTCCGGCTGGCTCCTTTTCGACCACCTGATCCTGAATTTTCTTTAAAACAAAACCTCCGATAAAAACGCTTTGCGTACCTTGACAAAGCCTATATGCGTTGTTATCTTGACCGTGCTTTTGGCACTCAGGCAAAGCGAGTGCTAAACAATTCGCGGGCCGGTTTAGCCGGCTTGAGTTTTTTGCACGGAGCATATTATGGCCAAGGCCCTGAATGATCGCTGCCAGCAAATTCTGGAAGCGATCATTGAAGAATACATAGCGACCGCCCAACCGGTCGGCTCCAAGGCTTTGACGCAGAACCACGGCATCATGCTTTCGTCGGCGTCGGTGCGTAATGTCATGGCCGAACTGGAAGACCTCGGCTACCTCGCATCACCCCACACCTCGGCCGGCCGCATCCCCACTGAAAAGGGATATCGCTTCTACGTGGACACCCTGCTGCGGGTCAGCGACCTGGACACCCGGCAGAAAGACCAGATCGAATTGAAATACCGGCAGCAAAGCCTGCAGATGGCCGACATGCTGCGTGAAGCCGGTCGCACCTTGTCTTCTTTTTCGCATCACACCGGGTTGGTGATGATCCCGCGGCTGAAAGTCACAGTTTTCCGGCATATCGAATTTGTCAAACTCTCCTCGCGCCAGGTGCTGGTGGTTTTTGTTACCCAGTCCGGCCTGGTCCAGAACAAGCTTGTAGAGGTCGACGAGGAACTCACACCCAGTGAGCTGGAACAGGTCACGAATTACCTGAACCAGACCATGAGCGGTTTGAGCATCCAGGAAATGCGTGCCCGGATTGTTGCTGAAATGGCCCAGGAAAAAGCCATGTACGACCGCTTGCTGCAACGTGCTTTCGTACTCTCCAGCGCCGCCCTCGGAGATGAAGCCGACGGAGACGTAATCATCGACGGCACCAGCTATTTCCTTGAACAGCCGGAATTTTCCGACCTGCAGCAAATGAAAAATATCGTTCAGGCCTTTGAACAGAAGAGCATGCTGGTCGACCTGCTCGACCGCGGCACCGATACCGAAGGTGTACAAGTCATCATCGGCAGCGAAACGCAATACCATGAGCTCTCCGGCTGCAGTCTGATTACCGCAGCCTATTCCGGCAAACGCGGCAGCCTTGGCACCCTTGGTATCATCGGCCCGAACCGCATGCCCTACTCAACGATTATTCCGATTGTCGATTACACGGCGAGTCTGATCAGTCGTCTGCTGGATACAGAAAACGATTAGGAGACCTAAAGCATTGGCAAAAAGAAAGAAGAAGCCGGCCGCAAAAGAGCCGGAAATCATCACAGAGCAGTGCGAGGAAAACCTGGGCGAAGCGGCCGCAGAGGACGCTGAAGCAGCAACCGGCACCTTGCAGGAGCTCAAGCAGGAGATTGAAGGTGCCCGCGAAGAGGCCGGCAAGAACTGGGACCTGTACCTGCGTGAGCGGGCAGACCTGGAGAATGCCCGCAAGCGCCATCAGCGCGACCGGGAAGAAGCTATCCGCTTTGCCAACGACCGCTTGCTCAAGGAGATGATCCCGGTCCTCGATAATCTCGAGCGTGCGGTCGAACACGCTGAACAGGGTGACGACGAAAGTCAAAGCCTTCTTGAAGGTGTCAATATGACGATCAACCAGTTCCGCAAGGTCCTGGAAGATTTCGGCGTCAAGCCGATCAATGCCCTCGGCGAGGCCTTCGACCCGAACCTGCACCAGGCCATGGGGCAAATTGAATCCGCTGATCAGGCTCCGAATACAGTCATCAGTGAATTTCAGAAGGGTTATCTGTTGAACGATCGGCTGCTGCGTCCGTCGCTGGTCATGGTTACCAAGGCCCCGACCGGGGAGACGGAAGATCAGGACGTCGAAATTACCGAAGAATAAACCAGGGCAGCAGGACTGCCCGAGCAGACCGACCATACATACCGAATCTTAAGGAGGATTCTTATCATGAGTAAAGTAATTGGCATCGACTTGGGAACGACGAACTCCTGTGTCGCTGTAATGGAAGGCGGCGAGCCGATAGTTATCGCCAACGCCGAAGGAACCCGCACCACACCGTCGATGGTGGCCTTCACCGAAAGTGGTGAGCGCCTGGTCGGCCAGCAGGCGAAACGCCAGGCGGTCACCAACCCCGAGAACACGCTGTTCGCCATCAAGCGCCTGATCGGCCGCAAGTTCAATTCGGAGGCGGTCAAAAAAGATATCGAGATCAGCCCGTTCAAGATCATCAAGGCCGACAACGGCGATGCCTGGGTTGAGGTGCGCGACAAGAAATACAGCGCGCCGGAAATCTCTGCCATGGTTCTGCAGAAGATGAAGCAGACCGCCGAGGACTACCTGGGCGAGACGGTCACCGACGCAGTCGTCACTGTCCCGGCCTACTTCAATGACTCCCAGCGTCAGGCCACCAAAGATGCCGGCAAGATCTCCGGCCTGAATGTGCTGCGCATCATTAACGAGCCGACCGCAGCGGCCCTGGCCTACGGCCTTGACAAGAAAGAGGAGGAAAAGATCGCAGTGTTCGACCTTGGCGGCGGCACTTTCGATATCTCCATTCTCGAGCTCGGCGACGGCGTCTTCGAGGTCAAGTCAACCAACGGCGACACTTTCCTCGGCGGCGAAGACTTCGACCAGCTGATCATCGACTATGTCGCTGACGAGTTCAAGAAAGAACAGGGGATCGACCTGCGTAGCGACAAGATGGCGTTGCAGCGTCTCAAGGAGGGCTCGGAAAAAGCCAAGTGCGAGCTGTCTTCCTCGATGGAAACGGATATCAACCTGCCCTTTATCACTGCTGACGCCTCGGGTCCGAAGCACCTCAACATCAAACTGACCCGCGCCAAGCTCGAGAGCATCTGCGCAAGCCTGCTCAACAAGCTGACCGGCCCCTGCAAGACCGCCCTCAAGGACGCCGGCCTCTCGGCCTCCGATATCGACGACGTCATCCTGGTCGGCGGCATGACCCGCATGCCGGCCGTGCAGGAGAAAGTCAAGGAGATCTTCGGCAAGACACCCAACAAGGGCGTCAACCCGGATGAAGTGGTTGCCATCGGCGCGGCGATCCAGGGCGGCGTACTCAAGGGTGACGTCAAGGACGTGCTGCTGCTTGATGTCACGCCACTCTCGCTGGGCATCGAGACTCTCGGCGGCGTCATGACCAAACTGATCGAGAAGAACACCACGATCCCGTGCAAGAAGAGCCAGGTCTTTTCCACCGCGGCCGACAATCAGCCTGCAGTTTCGGTGCATGTCCTGCAGGGCGAGCGTGAGATGGCCAATGACAACAAGACGATCGGCCGTTTCGAACTGGCCGACATCCCGCCGGCTCCGCGCGGCGTACCGCAGATCGAGGTGACCTTTGACATCGATGCCAACGGCATCCTCAACGTCGGCGCCAAGGACCTCGGCACCGGCAAGGAGCAGTCGATCCGCATCACTGCCTCATCGGGTCTATCGGAGGACGAGATAAACCAGATGGTCAAGGATGCCGAGATGCATTCATCCGAAGACAAGCAGAAGCGTGAACTGATTGAAACCCGCAACCAGGCGGACAGCCTGATCTACACGACGGAAAAAGCAGTCAAGGAGCATGGCGAAAAGCTCGATGAGGAAACCATAAAAGGGATTGAAAGCGCCCTGGAAGAACTCAAGGCCGCCATGGAAGGCGACGATCCGGAAGCGATCAAGAGCAAGACCGAAGCTCTCGCGACCGCATCGCAGAAACTGGGTGAGGTTCTGTACCAGCAGGCCCAGAGCGAAGCGGAAGCCGGCAGCGAAGGTGAAGCTGAAGGCGGCGACCAGAAAGACGATGTCGTCGATGCCGAATTCGAAGAAGTCGACGACGATAAGAAGGAATAAATCTGGTAAAGGATACGGGGCCAAGGGTGCAGGGCGATGATCTATCGCCCCGCTCACCCTTGGCCTTTAGCCTTTCTGCCGCAAGGACAATGTTTTGGCCAAACGCGATTATTATGAAGTTCTCGAGGTTAACCGCAACGCCAGCGAAACGGAGATCAAAAAGGCCTACCGCAAGCTGGCGCTGAAGTGTCACCCCGACAAGAATCCGGGTGACAAGCAGGCCGAGGAACGTTTCAAGGAACTCTCCGAAGCCTACGCCGTTCTCTCCGACGGGCAGAAACGGGCCCTATACGATCAGTACGGCCATGCCGGGATCGATCAGCAGGGTGGCTTCGGTTTCTCCTCGGGTGGTTTTGGCGGCACTCCTTTCGAGGATATCTTCGGCGACATCTTCGGTGACATCTTCGGCGGCGGAACCAGCCGTCGTGGCGGTGGACGTCGTGGCGATGATCTGCGCTACAACCTGTCTATCACTTTTGAAGAAGCCGCTTTCGGCCTGGAAACAAAGATCAAGGTTCCCCGTCATCACACCTGCGAAACCTGCAAGGGCAGTGGCGCCAAGCCGGGAACCAGCGCCGAGACCTGCCGGACCTGCTCCGGCAATGGTCAAGTACGCTTTCAGCAGGGCTTCTTCTCCCTGACCCGACCCTGCCCGGATTGCAACGGTGAAGGCAAAAAGATTTCCGACCCATGCGGCGACTGCCGGGGCACCGGCCTGACCCGCGGCCAAAAGACTCTTTCCCTGAAAATCCCTGCTGGGGTAGAATCAGGTAACCGGCTGAAGATGAACGGTGAAGGTGAGCCAGGCTCCAAGGGTGGCCCGCCTGGTGACCTTTACGTGGTGATCACCGTCAAAGAGCATTCGATCTTTCAGCGTGAGGGGAACGACCTCATCTGCGAGGTTCCGGTCTCCTTTCCCCAGGCGGCTCTCGGCTGCGAACTTGAAGTTCCGACCCTAGAAGGCAAGGTCAAGCTGAAGGTTCCGGCCGGCACCCAAAGCGGCAAGATATTTAAACTGAACGGCAAGGGGATACCGGTTTTACAGGGTTACGGTCGCGGTGACGAGCTGGTCATCGTGCGGGTGGAGACCCCGACCAAGCTGACGTCCCGCCAAAAGGAGCTGCTCGATGAATTTGCCAAGGAAGCCGGTGAAGATATCCACCCGATGGGGAAAAGCTTTTTCGACAAAGTCAAGGAGCTGTTCGACTGATGTGCTTTAGAACTGCGACGGTCTGTCTGCTGCTGTTGCTGAGCTTCGGTGTCTGCACTGCTCTCGCTCAACCGACGGTATCGTCACAGGCTGACATTGCCATGCAGAGGGCGCTGGACCACTATCACGCCGGCAAGCTTAATGAAGCCGCAGGTCTGCTGCGCGGCTTTGTCGTCAGCCAGTCCGATTCAGACCGGATCAATGAAGCCTACTATTACCTGGCTCTCGTCCATCGCGACCTCGATGAAGTTTCGATAGCCCTGGATTACCTGAACCGGATCGACCCGAACTCCACCAGTCCGGCCAGTACCCTGCTGCAGGCCGAGTTGCTTCTGCAGATGGGTGATGCCGCCCGGGTCGTTGATCAGTTGCAGCAAATCAACACGGAGACCTGGCCGCTACAGCAGCGCCAGGAACACGCCCTTGCCCTCGCCGAGGGATTCCTGGCCCTGGACGAACCGCTCAAGACCCTCTACTTCTACCAGCAGGCGATGGTCGTTGAGGGTGCCGTTTCTCCGCGTGACGTCCTGGCACGTATCTATAAGTTGCTTAGTGATCGTCTCAACGAGGCAGATCTCGCCGAAGCAGCGTTCATGTATAACGACAGTCCAGTGGCCTATCTGGCTATGCTGCAGCTCGGCTGGCGCGCCCTGGCCACAGATCAGAACGAGCGGGCCCGGGAATGGGCCGCGGCCGCAATGAAAGCGCCGATCGGCTTCGCTTATCGTGAAGAAGCCCTGGCGCTGCAATCGCAGCTCAGCGACCCCACTCAACTGCAACGAGCCATCGGCGTCCTGCTGCCGTTAAGCGGCCGCTACGCCGCCTTCGGCGAAAGGGTGAAGAAAGGGATGGAATTGGCGATGGAGACCTTCCGTCCCAACATTCCGGTGCGCCTGATCTTCCGCGACACAGCCGGTGATGAGACGATCGCCGCCCAGCAGGTTGCCGAGCTGGCAATCAGTGACCGGGTCATGGGCATTGTCGGCCCGCTGGTCGGCAATGCCGCCCAGGGTGCAGCCGTCCGGGCCAACCAGGAGCACACCCCCCTGCTGACCATGTCCCAGCGTGAAGGGCTGGCGGCCGCGAGCCTCTACGTCTTCCGCAATTCCCTGACAGCGGAGTTGCAGGTCCGGGCTCTGGCAGATTACGCCATGGAAGAGCGTGAACTTTCGACCTTTGGTATCATGTATCCGCAAACCCGCCAGGGAGAAAATTTCGCGGCGCTCTTTCAGGACGAAGTCTGGCGCCGCGGCGGTGAGATAGTCGCCGTGCAGAGTTACCAGACGGACCAGACCGACTTCCGCTACCAGGTCCGCCTGCTGCAGGGGCTCGACCCTGATGCGCCTGACGAGGAGGAAACCCCTGTTGACCCGGAGGATTCCGATGCTGCCGAGAAAGAGGAAACACCACCACCATTCGAAGCACTGTTCGTTCCGGACTACTCTGACAGGATCAGCCTGATTGCACCTCAAATCGCCTTCTACGGGGTGGAAGATATCCAACTGCTCGGCACCAACGGCTGGAACGATACCGAGCTACCGCGCCTGGCCAGGCAGTTTGTCGAAGGCGCCGTGTTCACCGACAGCTTCTTCCTGCACAGCACCTACCCTTTCGTACAGGAGTTCGTGGCAGATTATTTCAACCGCTTTGGCGAAGAACCGACCATTCTCGAAGCCCAGGGCTACGATATCGCCGGGATCATGCTGACCCTGCTCAACGACTCCGGGATCGCCAGCCGCGAGGACCTTCGCCGTGCCCTGTCGCAACTACAGAACTTCCCCGGGGTGACCGGCGCAACACGCTTCGACCTGATTGGCGAAGCCGACAAGATCCTCTTCCTGCTACAGATACAAAAAGGTGCGATCGTTCAAATCAACTAAGGCGTCACCGGACCAGGCGCCCCAACCCATTCACGATAGCTGAAAAGCGGCTTGAGGATCATTCTTTCTGGGACTTGGTTCTCCTTAATCAAGCATCTGGCTGCCGAGAAAAACCCTTTACAGTCAAACGTTCTTTGGTGTATTTTGCCTGTTCTGCGGAGAGGTGACCGAGCGGCCGAAGGTGCACGACTGGAAATCGTGTGTACTGAAAGGTACCGAGGGTTCGAATCCCTCCCTCTCCGCCATTTCTTTTCAAACTGATTACAAATCAACGCAAAAACGCAATCAAGGCGCAGTGCTCAGGCCTTTTTCCTGATAGCCTTGAGTGGTCTTAGCGTTAAACGTTTTTGGTTCTCCGGCCATGGCGTATATTTGCCGTCAGAAGTGACAGCCGGGTCCCGCGCAACGGACGGCCGTGAACTCCGTCAGGCCCGGAAGGGAGCAGCGGCAGCGGCCTCAGCCGTGTGCCGCGGGGGTGCCTGGCTGTCACTTGTGCCGGCAAGTCGCCGGTTGCGGTTTTCCCCTAAACCTGAAACCGAACTGAGAGACCATGGCCTACCTGGTACTCGCCCGTAAATGGCGGCCACAAAACTTCGTCGACCTGATCGGCCAGGAGCATGTCAGCCAGACCCTGGCGAACGCCATCCGCTCGGGCCGGATTCACCATGCCTTCCTCTTTACCGGCGCCCGCGGCGTCGGCAAAACCTCGGCAGCACGGATTCTTGCCAAAGCCCTGAACTGCGAACAAGGTCTCACCGACCAGCCCTGCAACAGCTGTTCCTCATGTACTGAGATCACCTCCGGACAGGGGATGGACGTTATTGAAATTGACGGTGCCTCAAACACCGGCGTCGACGATGTCCGAGAGCTACGAGAGAATATCCGCTACATGCCGAGCCGCTCACGTTTCAAGATCTTCATCATCGATGAAGTGCACATGCTTTCGACCAACGCATTCAATGCCCTACTGAAGACTCTCGAGGAACCACCAGAGCACGCCAAATTTATCTTTGCGACCACCGAACCGCACAAGATCCCGATCACTATCCTATCACGCTGCCAGCGTTTCGATTTTCGCAAGATCCCGCTGGCCAAGGTTGCCGAGAGGTTGCGTGAAATTTCTACTGCAGAAGAACTGACTATCTCCGACCGCAGCCTCGGATTGATCGCCCGCCAGGGTGAAGGCAGCATGCGTGACGCGCTCTCCACCTTCGACCAGGTTCTGGCGTTCTCCGGCGACCAGGTCGAGGACGAAGCAGTGCAGACCCTGCTCGGCATGGTCGATCGTCGCCTGCTGCTCGACACGGTCGAGGCGATCCTCCAGCGTGACAGCCGACGGGCCCTCGAATCGGCCCACCGTGTCGACCAGCTCGGTCTGGCCCTGAGGCGCTTCACCCAGGATCTGCTCGAGATGTTCCGCGGTATGGTTATCTGCAAGGTTGTAGACGAACCCGCCGAACTGCTGGACATGGTCGGCGACGAGCTGAAAGAGCTCAAGCTCCTCGCTGAGGATGCGTCCCTGGAAGACCTGCAGCGGATCGTCACCCTGCTGATGAAGACCCAGGTGGAGCTGGTCAACAGCAACGCGCCGCTGCTGGCCCTGGAGATGAGCCTGGTGCGGCTGGCCACGCTTGCCCCAACCCGGGAGCTGGGTAAACTGATCAGCCACATCGAAAATCTCGAAAGACGACTGGCATCAGTCCCCCCGCCCGCTTCTCGGCCACAAGCAGCACCGAAAGCTCCAGCAGCTGTGCCGCCACCACCGCCAAAAAAGCCTGAAGCTCCCGTCGCCACAAAGACCGACAGCAAGGGGTGGCAGGGGCTGGTAGACATGGTCAAACAAAGCCGGCCGATGCTTGGCTCTGTACTGGAACATGGTCGTCCGCTAAAGCTGGAACCTCCAATGCTGGAAGTCGGCTACCTGAAAGGGTCGTTCATGATCGGCCAGCTCAAGGAGGATGATATCCGGCACGACCTCGAGGCCCTGGCAACAGAGTACTTCGGCGCGACCATCAAGCTGAAGGTCTCCATGGTTGATGCCGAAGCGCAGGATGCGCCCAAGTCGCTGGTGGAAACCCGCCAGGAAGAAGAAACCGACCGCATGCGCCGCCTGCGCGAGGACGCCGCGGAGCACCCGGCCCTGAAAATGGTGCAGGATGTCTTTCACGGCAAAATCAAGAAGGTCATCCCGATCGATAAAGGGTTTGTTTAAAAGAACGGTACGTGGAACGCGGACAATCAAAATCAACGATTAAAAAATAGAAATATACGGAGGAAGAATAATGTCACGAGGTGGAATTGGCAACATCATGAAGCAGGCGCAGCAGATGCAGCGCCGCATGGCTGAAATGCAGGAGGAGCTGAGCAAGAAGCAGGTCGAGGCCTCGGCCGGCGGCGGTATGGTCACTGCTGTCGTGAGCGGCAAGCAGCAACTGCTCGAGCTGAAGATCGACCCGGCGGCCGTTGACCCGGAGGACGTGGAGATGCTACAGGACCTGGTCACAGCAGCGGTCAATGAGGCGATCAAGCAGAGCCAGCAGATGGCCTCGGAAGAGATGGGTAAAATCACCGGCGGCATGAACATCCCCGGGCTCTTTTGACGGCGGATTGTCGCCACAATCGGAGAAAATCTGTCAAACTTTATAAAAACGTTCGGCTGCGATTGTGGCGGCCAAACCGATATAGAGCTTGCAATGAGTTATTTTTTTAAGTTAAGATAAATTTTTTTATCGATAATAAAAAACTATTCGGGGGTTTTTTCAGTGATACGAAAAAAGTTTGGCCCCCTTAAAATATCCCTTAAATCTCATAAACTGTTGAATTTCTGAAATAAATTATGTTAGACTCCATCCCGTCTTTCGCAAGGCTGGTGGCAGAATTGGCCAAGTTTCCGGGTGTCGGCAACAAGACGGCGACCCGGCTGGCCTTTTTCTTGCTCCGCCAACCCAAGGCCCAGGCCGAAGCCCTGGCGACGGCAATCCTTGATCTGCAGAACAACACCAGGTTCTGCTCCGTCTGTTTTCACATCACGGAACAGGACCCCTGTCCCCTCTGCTGTGACCCGGGACGAGATGAAGCTCTGCTCTGCGTTGTCGAAGAGCCTCAGGCTCTGCTGGCCATTGAACGCAGCCGGTCTTTCAAGGGCCGCTACCATGTTTTGCACGGAGCCCTGTCGCCACTGGACGGCATCGGCCCCGAAGACCTCAAGATCGACCCCCTGGTCGAACGCCTCGATAAAGGCGCCGTTCAGGAAGTTCTCATAGCGACAAACTTTACTGTCGAGGGAGATGCAACAGCCCTTTACCTGGCAAAACTTGTTCAACCTCGAGGGATCAGGGTGACCCGACTGGCTTATGGTATCCCGATGGGCAGCGAACTCGAGTATGTCGATGAAGCGACTGTGAACCGCGCCGTCGAAGGGCGACGGGATATCTGAGCCGCCGTTCAGCAGCCTTCATCCAATATAATCAAAAACTGATTCATCGATATTTAAATTCCAGCAAGGAGGAAGTCTGATGTCCAAGAAAATGACCTGTATAGACGGGAATACCGCCGCGGCGCATGTTGCTCATGCGACCAACGAGGTGATTGCCATCTACCCGATTACGCCCTCTTCAGTGATGGGCGAAGTCTCCGACGCCAAGAGTGCAGCGGGCCAAAAGAACATCTGGAGCACCATCCCCAAAGTTGTTGAAATGCAGTCTGAGGGTGGTGCCGCCGGTGCCGTACACGGTGCACTGCAGGCAGGTTCTTTGTGTACCACCTTTACCGCTTCGCAAGGTCTGCTGCTGATGATTCCGAACATGTTCAAGATCGCGGGCGAGCTGACCCCCACGGTCTTTCACGTTTCGGCCCGTGCGATTGCTGCCCAGGCATTGTCGATCTTCGGTGACCACTCGGACGTCATGTCCTGTACCTCTACTGGTTGGGCTTTCCTCAGCTCCAACAACGTTCAGGAAGTCATGGACTTTGCGCTGGTTGCTCAGGCTGCAAGCCTCGAATCGCGCGTCCCCTTCCTGCATTACTTCGATGGCTTCCGGACTTCGAGCGAAGTACAGAAGGTCCATGAACTCTCCGAGAACGATATGCGTCACATGGTCAGTGACGAGCTGGTCCGGGCCCACCGTGCCCGCGCCCTATCCCCTGATCATCCAGTGCTGCGCGGTACCGCTCAGAACCCGGACGTCTATTTCCAGGGTCGTGAGACGGTCAACTCCTACTACGACAAGCTTCCGGGCATCCTGCAGGCCCAGTTCGACAAGTTCGCCAAGCTGACCGGCCGCCAGTACAACCTGTTCGATTACGTCGGTCACCCGAATGCCGAGCGCGTCGTGGTGATGATGGGTTCAGCCTGTGACACCATGCACGAGCTGGTCGAACATCTGGTCGCCCAGGGTGAAAAAGTCGGCCTGATCAAGGTTCGCTTCTTTCTGCCTTTCAACGTCGCGGCATTCGCCGAAGTTCTGCCGAATTCGGTCCGCAAGATCGCGGTCCTGGATCGGACCAAGGAGCCTGGATCCATCGGTGAACCGCTGTACCACAACGTCCGCACCGCTTTCGGTGAGGCGATGGCCGATGGCCTGATCTCTTTCCCGGGCTATCCGTCGATCGTCGGCGGCCGCTACGGCCTCGGCTCCTACGAGTTCAGCCCCGGCATGGCCAAGGCCGTGTTCGACAACCTGTCGAAAGACAAACCGATAAACCATTACGTGGTCGGCATCAAGGACGACGTCACCGGCCGTAGCCTTGATTTTGACGCGGACTACATTGTCCCCTTCGATGGTTACTCGGCTATGTTTTATGGTCTCGGTTCCGACGGTACGGTTGGCGCCAACAAGAACTCGATCATGATTATCGGTGACAGCACCGACAACGAAGTCCAGGCTTACTTCGTTTACGATTCCAAGAAG
>Ga0070728_10005827_pt1 | contig 11957 bp, 11 predicted proteins | sample tdDd471_FD_66723 | JGI IMG/M metagenome (GOLD analysis project Ga0070728, IMG submission 66723) | Marine sediment microbial communities from the Atlantic coast under amendment with organic carbon and nitrate - tdDd47.1 | ecosystem: Environmental > Aquatic > Marine > Coastal > Sediment | place...
CTCCGGCTCAAGCCGCGGAAGAGTAGGTCACCGCCAGGCCAACTCACACGATTGAATGCTCAGCGCTCAACGCAAAGCCTGCAAACAAATCCCTCTCACCAATCCACCGCACAAGAACCAGAAATACACTCCAGCAGAACAAACAGCGCGTCCGCGCCTGGCAGCACCACGCGCGCAACCTCCCGAACAGCGGCGTCTGAACTCAGCCGTCACCCTGCGCAAACTTCGCCAGTGCCGCGTCGCGGATCTTCTGCCTGTGGTAGGATGGGAACTGTTCCGTCGAGGGTTCGATATCCCGCAGCATTTCCTTGGCCACGACCAGCTTGTGGACCTCCGTCGGACCATCGGCCAGACCGATCATGAAGCTGTTCATCAGATGGTCGGTGAAGGGCATTTCCGTCGTGAAGCCCAGGGAGCCGTGCAGGTGCAGCGCCATGCTCGAGACATCGTGCAGCACCTTCGGCATCATCACCTTCACGGCTGAGACGTTCTGACGGATCGCCTTCCAGTCCTTGCCCTGGTCGGCCATCCAGGCTGTTTCCAGTACCAGCAGGCGGAACTGCCTGATCTGGATCCACGCATCGGCGAGCCGTTCCTGCACCATCTGCTTCTGCCCCAGGACCTCGCCCTTGGTGGTACGGGAGACGACGCGCTCACAGGTATATTCCAGGCATTTCGTGGCCTCGGCCAGGGCGCGCATGGCGTGATGCAGCCGACCGCCGCCCAGGCGTGCCTGGGCCACGGCAAACCCGTCCCCCCGACCGCCCAGCAGATGATCCTTCGGCACACGTACGTTGTTCCAGCGGATATGAGCGTGCTCCGCCTCCTTCTGACCCAGATAGCCATAGTCCCTGATGATCTCGATGCCGGGCGTTTCCGAGGGCACGATCAGCATCGACTGGCGCCGGTGCGGATTGTTGGCGTTCGGTTCCGTCTCCAGCATGATGATGTAGAAGGCTGCGAACTTCGCATTGGAGGAGAACCACTTCTCCCCGTTGATGACCCATTCGTCGCCTTCGAGAACCGCCGTGGTCTCGATCTTCAGGGGATCGGCACCGCCCTGCGGTTCCGTCATGGCGAAGCAGGAAACGATCTCGTTGTTCAGCAGCGGTTTCAGATACCGCTCCTTCTGCACCTCGGTGCCGTACTGCGCCAGGATTTCCGAGTTTCCGGTGTCCGGGGCCTGTGAGCCGAAGGTGATGGGCCCGAAGCGGGAGCGACCGAACTGTTCATTCATCAGCGCCAGCTTCAGCTGTCCGTAGCCCTTGCCGCCCAGTTCCGGACCGAGATGGCAGGCCCAGAGGCCCCGACGCTTCACCTGTTCCTGCAGGGGACGAACATGTTTCACGAACAGCGGATCATGGATGTTCCACTGGCTGCCCAGGATCTCGTCCAGTGGTGCGATCTCGCGTCGGGTGAAATCTCCGATCCAGTCGAGTTCGCTCTGGAATTCCGGATCCGTTTCGAATGACCACATCAGACTGTCCCTCCCACGAGATGATGCGCCTTTCATGCACCATATCGAAAGGCCATGCCAATGCGTTGGCTACGGAGGTCCCGTTCCGTCAGCTCTCTGGAGCCACAGCTCGGCGGTAAATCCGCAGCCAGGAGCGGTGTCGAACTCCAGTCTGGTATCCAGTTGCTTGGCGAGCAGCCGGCAGATTGCGAAGCCCAGGCCGACGCCTTCGATCTGCTCGAAGCTCTTTCCCTGGCTGGTGTTGCGCTCGAATGGCCGGAGCACGCGTTCAAGCGTGGCTGCGTCCATGCCATTCCCGTCGTCGCTGATCCGTACGGCAACCGTACTGGTTTTCCAGCCAACGATCTCAACCCGGATCCGTGCCTCCTCTCCGGCATATTTCGCGGCATTGGTCAGCAGGTTCTGCACGATCTGTCGAATGGCCCGATCGTGGCCCATCGCGTGCACGTGACTGCCGTCTTCGGGGGCGTCGAACTCGATGTTCCGTTTCGGATAGGCGGCCTGGACCAGTCGGGAGCTGTTGCGGATGATGCCTGTCAGTTCGACCGACTCGAGATCAAGTATCTGGTCCGTCCCGGACAGTTGCGAGAAATTCAGGACCTCGTTCACCAGTTCGAGCAGATGGTAGGCGCTCTTCAGGACCTCATCCGTGAAGTCGTCCTTTCCCGCGTTCTCGCCTTCGGACTTCGTTTCCTGCATCAGTTCCGAGAAACCGATGATCGCATTCAGCGGTGTCCGGAATTCGTGGCTCATGTGTGCCACGAACCGCTCCTTGGAGCGGTTGGCGGTGGCCAGCTCCTCGTTCAACTGTTCGAGCTGCGTCGAGCGCTGCCGCTCACGCGCGGAGAGTCTCGTCGAGATATACAGCGTCAGAACCAGAAAGACGAAGAGAACGGTCAGTGCCACCTGGCTGATGCTGATCGTCTGTTCGAGGGACTGGCGACGACCGGCGTCGATCAGGTTCATCCGGCGAACCAGGTCGACGGAAAGCTGGTCGAGACTGGGTTCAAGCGGTCGCAGCTTGTCCTGCATCAGTCGCGCGTGCGCTTGTGTGTCCAACTGGTCGGCACCTTGCAGCTCACTGGAAATCTGCGCGAACTGTTCCTCGACCCGACCGACTATGGCCAGATACGGGGGATAGTCGGCGAGCTGTGCCAGGATGACATCATCGGACAGGCGCGCCACCCTGCTGGCCAGAACGTCCATGCGGAGGTGCAACAATCCCCGGGTCGGATCATCGAACAGTGCCGCCTGGGGAAACCGGACATCAAGCCCTTCGCTCACGCGCCCGGTCACATAGAGTGTCTGGTAATATTCAACACGCAGCTCTTCGATGGCCCAGACATATTCCTGCAGCGGTTCGAGGTTCTTCTGTTGGTTGAGTGTCAGTATCTGTCCGATGAAGGCCAGGACGGCCATCAGGCAGAACAGGCCGCCGGTCGCGGCGAAGGTGTTCCATGACAGATACTGCTTCATCTTGCTACAAGGCCCGATTGCCGGTTCAGCGTGGCCGGATTTCAATCCGGAACAGCTGCCAGATGGCAAGGCTCTGCACCTCCTTGACCGCCGAATCCGACATGGCATCGAAGTCGAACAGTACCCAGAAATAGCCCTTGTCGTCAGGTTTCAGATAGGTTCCGTCCTGGGCCCACGCGAGGAACGCCTGTTGTCGCCACTTTGGCGGCAGTTCGATATTGTAGTCGTTCAGGGCGGTGAGGGTAATCGTTTCGTCGTCGTCGACACGGGCAAGTTCCGGCAGGCTCATCAGTGGCAGACCCGTGAACCGTTTCACATCCTTGCCCCACGGCGTCGAGGTAACAAGTTCCGACACATGAGATGACTGCTCAAGGGTCGCCCGGTCGATGCGGACCGAGAGACCCCCGGACCTGTTCTCGAGCAGGAGTACGGTGGGAATGCCCGCCGCCTGTCCGACGGAGAGGCCCAGAATCCAGATCAACAGCACCGTGATTGTCGTACGGAGTGTGGTCAATGTCTCTTCCCTCCAGGCTCGCGCAGATTGCTGTGGCAGCATCTTCCCACACGCTGAAGGTCAGGTGAGGAAAAATTCCTCAGGGCCCGTCACGATCATCGCGTCCAATCACATACTGCGGGGGCTTCAGGCAGGATACGACCCATGATCCAATCTCATGCTTTCGCCTTTCGCGCCGCCTCGCGTCGGCCATGGACGCATGGAATGCATGTTCCCGAATGATGTCCCTGCATTCAGGTCCATGGGAAGGGGGCGTCCTGCTGGTCTGGAAAATGGTGCCCAGGGGCGGATTCGAACCACCGACACGCGGATTTTCAGTCCACTGCTCTACCAACTGAGCTACCTGGGCATCGCCGCTCTGGCGGATCGGGAACCGGTCCGGAACCGGCACCTTGGCGAGCGGTCGGGAGGATATAGCCGAGAGCCGCAGGCCATGCAACCGCCCTTCGACAGGGTTGTGCTTGATTCTGGTGGGCGATTTCATCATGTTGCGCGCCAAGCGGTCGGGTCGCGATGACCTGTCGCGCCGGGTTTCCTGAACAGGGTGCAGAATGGCCAAGGAAGAAGTTCTCGAATTTGAAGGGCATGTTGCCGAATTGCTGCCGAACGCGATGTTTCGCGTGCAGCTGGACAATGATCATGAAGTGCTGGCCCATACGTCGGGCAAGATGCGCAAGAACCGCATCCGGGTGCTGGCCGGCGACCGGGTGATGGTGGAAATGACCCCCTATGACCTGACCAAGGGCCGCATCACCTTCCGCTTCAAGTAAGCGCCGGAACAGGGCGGCAGATGCCACGCCTGATCCTAGCCTCCGCGTCGCCGCGTCGGCGCGATCTTCTGCGTCAGATCGGTCTGCAGCCGGACGAGATCATCGCCGCCGACCTTGATGAAACGCCCATGCCGGACGAAGCGCCGCAGCGATTGGCGGAACGTCTGGCCCAGGCCAAGGCAGGACACGTTCAATCAGCTTTTCCGGACGACTTCGTGCTCGCCGCCGATACGGTGGTGAGCTGCGGACGTCGAATCCTGCCCAAGGCGGAATCGCGGGAAGCTGCTGCCGCATGCCTGCGTCTGCTGTCGGGTCGGCGGCACAGGGTCACCACAGGTGTCGCGCTGTATGCGCCCGGGGGGCACCTGAGCAGCCGCCGGGTGACGACCATTGTGCGCTTCAAGGTGCTGTCCGAACCCGAGCAGCGGGCATACCTGGAAAGCGGGGAGTGGCAGGGCAAGGCGGGTGGCTACGCCATCCAGGGCCTGGCAGACGCCTTTGTCGCCAGCCTGAACGGTTCCTGGTCCAACGTTGTCGGGCTGCCCCTGCATGAAACGGCGAATCTGCTGACCGGCCTCGGTTATCCCGTCTGGAACCGACCATGAAACAGGGCCTGTTCATCGACCGTGGTCCCTTCGAGACCCGTGTAGCGTTGATCGAGCGGGAGCGGGTCGTCGAGATCCATGTGGAACTGGCCGATGAACCGCTCGTGGCGGGCGCAGTATGGCGGGGCCGCGTGACGGATCTGATGCCGGAACTGCAGGCGGCTGCCGTCGACCTCGGGCAAGGCGTCACCGGGTTCCTTCGCGCCGCCGATGCGCGTGTTCTGGACGGGTCTGCCACGGACAAGCGTGTTCCCCTGAAGAAGCTGCTGCGGCGCGGCCAGGCCGTGCTGGTGCAGGCTGTACGTGGCGCGGCAGACGGCAAGCAGGTGCGCCTGAGTGCCGACATCGCGTTGCACGGTCGCTATGTCAGCCTGTATCCGGTGCGACAGGGGACAGAGGTGCCGAAACGGATCGGTGATCCGGAGCAGCGGGAATCACTGCTGGAGATGTTCGCAGCACTCGACCCCACCGTTCGCCTGGTCGCCCGACCTGCCGCCGCCCGCGTTGATCCCGACCTGGTGCGCGCCGATGCCACCAGGCTGATGGCCGAATGGGATGAGATCAGTGGTTCGGACGGCGCATTGCCTGCACGGCTTCGGGATGCGCCGGATCTGTTGCAGCGTGCCCTGACGGAACTGGCGCCACCCGCGCCGGAGACCATTGCGGTCTCGGACAGAAGCCTGTCGGCCGAACTGCGTCCGTTGGCCAACCGGCTTGCGCCTGACCTTCTCGAGCGGGTGAGCCTGGCACCACCAGGTCAGGGCCTGGAGCTGGATCAGGTGCTGGATGAGGCACTGGCGCGGGAAGTGGGGCTGCCCGGTGGCGGGCGGATCGTCATCGAGGCAACGACCGCCCTGACCGCGATCGACGTTGACAGTGGCGGCGCGCGCGGCACACCGGTCGATCACAACATGCGGGCGATACCGGAGATCGCGCACCAGATCCGACTGCGCCGTATTGGCGGGCCGGTGGTTATCGATTTCATTTCGATGCGGGCGGGCAACGAGCGCAAACGGGTCGAGGCCGCCCTGCGCCGCGCGTTCGAGCGTGATCCGGTGATGGTGGACATCGGCCAGGTCGACCGGTTCTCGCTGGCGACACTGGTGCGGGGCAGGGGGGAAGTGGGGCTGGCCCGGCAACTGCTGCGCCAGACCTCCGAGCAGCCTCGGATGCGGGAAGCTGTTGCGGCGGCAAGGGTCCTGAGGAAGGCTGCCGCCGAACTGGAGGGGGTCGGGCTGTTGCCCGTGACACTCTCACTTTCCCTGGAGCTTCAGCCGGTCATGGACGCTGATGCGGTGGCAAGGGCGAGTGCCTTCCTTGCACGCCCCGTGAGCTTCGTCTTCCAGACGCGCGACATCGACAGCTTCGCAATTGCACGGACACGCTGAACCGACTGCACATTGTGGCACCTCTCCGAATATGAGAGAAGAAGGGATGAACGGGGACGAAGTCCAGAAGCCGAATCTTGCAGACATGGACCCACGCCTGCATCGGTTTCTGGATGTGTGGCGGGCTGCACGTGGTGCTGCGATCGTGCCGTTGCGCAAGGCGTTTGATCCGACCACGGTGCCGTCCCTGCTCTCCAGCATCTACATCTATCGCTTCCATGAGGATGTTGGCGATTACATCTGCGAACTCGCCGGGGAGCAGGTGAATGAGGCATACGGTCGGGTGATCAGGGGCGAGACACTGTTGCGGATCGTCGGAGCCAGGGACCATCCGGTGATCACGGAGCGTTGGGCCAGGATCCTCGGTGTACCCTGCATTCACTATGGTACCGCCAACGAAACCCTGTCCAATACCCGGATGCGTCAGGCGGAACGGCTGTTGTTGCCCTTCGCATCGGTCGCAGGGGGGGGCGCGGATACCATCATCGGTATCGGACTCTACAGCTCCCGCCGCAAATGGCCGGATCAGCCACCATTGATGCCGTCCGACATTGTCCAGATACCCTGCTCGGAGATATGATTTCCGCCGACACCGTGACGCACGCGCGTCGTTCCTCCAAGGATACCGAGGCTTTCCGATGACGACCCATTGCCCGATCTGCGCCCGACCGACCGAACCGGCGGTGCGTCCGTTCTGTTCCAAACGCTGTGCCGATGTCGATCTCAAGCGCTGGCTGTCGGAGGACTATGTCCTGCCCGGAACGGAGCCGGCGGACTTCGAGGACCTGGAGCCGGGTGACCTGCGTCACTGAGCAGGCGGGGCAGACAGCCTGAGGGTCAGGCGGCCTGATCGGCCACGCCGGGGTCCTTCGTCGCCATGAAGCGTACATCGGGCCAGTCCTGCTGGGCGCGTTCCAGGTGCCAGGCGTTGCGCGCCAGGAAGACCGGATCGCCCTCATGATCATCGGCGATGGAGGCACCGTTCTCGTCTCCGAAGCGCTTGATCATGTCTGTTGTGTCGGCGAAGACCCAGCGCGCGGTGAACAGTTCCGTCGTCTCGAACCGGACCGGCAGGTTGTATTCGGTCTTGATCCGCTCCGCGAGCACGTCGAACTGCAGCGCGCCAAGCACGCCGACCACCCAGTCCGAACCGATACGTGGCCGGAACACACGGGCCACGCCCTCTTCCGCAAGCTGCTTGAGCGCCTCGCCGAGATGCTTGGCGCGCAGCGGGTCGGTCGCACGCACCCGCTGCAGCAGTTCCGGCGCGAAGCTGGGCACGCCCCGGAAGCGGATCTCCTCCCCCTCCGTCAGCGTGTCGCCGATGGACAGCTGACCGTGGTTCGGAATGCCGATGATGTCGCCGGGCCATGCCTCTTCCGCAGTCTCCCGGTCTCCGGCGAGGAACATGACCGGATTGTGGACGGCCAGCTGCTTGCCGGTGCGGACATGTTTCAGCCGCATGCCGCGCTTGAAATGGCCTGACACCAGCCGCACGAAGGCAACCCGGTCGCGGTGCTTCGGGTCCATGTTGGCCTGCACCTTGAAGACGAACCCTGAAACCTTCGGTTCCGTCGGCTGGACAGTACGGCTGGTGGTGACCTGCGGGCGCGGTGCGGGCGCATCGCTGCCCAGCGTGTTCATCAGGTCCTGCACGCCGAAGGCATTCACGGCACTGCCGAAGAACACCGGCGTCATGTTGCCTTCGCGATAGGCCTGACCGTCGAAGGCGGGGCAGAGCTCACGCGCCATTCCGGCTTCTTCGCGCAATTGTGCCGCCGCGCGTTCGCCAAGCTGGCTGTCCAGCTGCGGATCGTCGAGACCCTTCAGTTCGGCGGTCACCTCGCCCTGCTTCTCGCGGCTGCGGGCCATCAGCACCAGCCGGTCGCGCATCAGGTCGTAGCAGCCCTGGAAATCCCGCCCCATGCCGATGGGCCAGTTTGCGGGGGTCACGTCGAGTGCCAGATCCTGCTCGATCTCGTCCATCAGTTCGAACGGGTCGCGGGCTTCACGGTCCATCTTGTTGACGAAGGTGATGATGGGCACGTCACGCAGCCGACAGACCTCGAACAGCTTTCGCGTCTGGGACTGGATGCCACGGGCCGCGTCGATCACCATGATCGCGGAATCGACGGCGGTCAGAACCCGGTAGGTATCCTCCGAGAAGTCCTCATGCCCCGGCGTGTCCAGCAGGTTGAACGTGTGCGGGCCATAGTCGAACGTCATGACGGAGGCGGAGACGGAGATACCGCGATCCTGCTCGACCTTCATCCAGTCGGACCGTGCGCGGCGCTGATCACCACGCGCCTTGACCGCGCCGGCCATTTGGATCGCACCGCCGAACAGCAGCAGCTTCTCGGTCAGCGTGGTCTTGCCGGCGTCGGGGTGGGCGATGATGGCGAAGGTCCGCCGCCGCCCGGTTTCTGTCTCCAATGCATTCATGCGCGGGGGATAGCCGAAATGCGCTGACTTGGGGAGGGGTATTCTGGCTGAGGCGGAGACGAAGGCCGGTGGGGCTGCTATCGCTATGGCGATTCATCGTGCGATGGAACTGCACCGGCCCGCTCCCCCACCCGGCCACCCAGTCAGAATGATCCCGTGGGTGGCCGGGTGGGGGAGCGGGCCGGTGCAGTGCCTTGCATTGGAACAATGGGGAGAGTGACCATGCGGATGATTGATCTGTTCGACCAGGGGGCGCGGCAGTTCCCGGACCGGGACTGCCTTTCGGACGGGGAGAACGGCTGGAGCTATGCCACCGTCCGCACCCTGACCCAGCGGATCGCCGCCGGTCTGCGGGGGGAGGGGATCGGAACCGGTGCCCGCATCGCCGTCTGGTCGCCCAATCACGCGATGGCCTACGCCTGTGTGCTCGCCATCAGCCGCCAGAACGGCATCTGGGTCCCGATCAACGCCCGCAATGCGCTGGAGGAGAACATCTACGTCCTGAACAACAACCAGACGGAGATCCTGTTCGTGCATTCCAGTTTCGCCGGGCATGTCGCCAGGGTGCAGGCGGAGGTGCCGTCGATCCGGCTGGTGGTGACGACGGATGCGCCGGTCGAGGGGTTGCCGTTCCTGGATGACTGGATGCCTGTCGATCCTGAGCCTGCGCCGGATCCGCTGCTGCCGCCCGAGACCATCTGCTCGCAGATGTCGTCCGGCGGCACCACCGGGCGGCCCAAGGGCGTCATGCTGAGCACGCGGGCGTGGGAGACGATGGTGGCAACGTTCCACGTCATGATGCCGGTGACGTCGCCGCCGGTGCATCTGATGGTGGCGCCAATGACCCATGCCGCGGGCGGTGTTTCCTTTCCGCTGCTGCCCTATGGCGCGACCAACATCTTCATGACGGAGACGGCACCGGAGAAGATCATGCAGATGATCGAGAAGCACCGGGTGACGCACCTGTTCCTGCCGCCGACGGTGATCTACGTCATGCTGGCCCACCCGAAGGTGCGTGACTACGACTACTCCAGCCTGCAGCATTTCATCTATGCGGCCGCGCCGATGTCCGCCGACAAGCTGAAGGAGGCGATGGAGGTTTTCGGTCCGGTCATGACCCAGACCTATGGTCAGGCGGAAGCCCCGATGATCGCCACCTACATGTCGCCCGCCGACCATGCCGAGGCGATGAATACCAACAAGCATCACCGGCTGCTGTCCTGCGGCCGGCCGACCCCCTACACCCGTGTCGAGATCATGGGGGAGGACGGGACGATCCTGCCCCAGGGGGAATCCGGCGAGATCGTGCTGCGTGGCGAGATGGTCATGGAAGGCTATTTCCGCCAGCCGGAGGAAACCGCCGCTGCCAGCACCCATGGCTGGCACCATACCGGCGATATCGGCCGCATCGACGAGGACGGGTTCGTCTATATCGTCGACCGGTTGAAGGACATGATCATCACCGGCGGCTTCAACGTCTATCCGTCGGAGGTGGAGCAGGTGATCTGGACCCACGCTGCCGTGCAGGACTGCGCCGTGATCGGCGTGCCCCACGACAAGTGGGGTGAAGCCCTGAAGGCGGTCATCGAACTGAAGCCCGGGGCCACAGTCAGCGAGGACGAGATCATTGCGCTGTGCAAGGAGAAGCTGGGATCGGTCAAGGCCCCGAAGTCAGTGGACTTCTGGCCGGAACTGCCGCGCAGCCCTGTCGGCAAGGTACTGAAACGCGACATCCGCGCCCCCTACTGGGAGGGCAAGGGGCGCAGTGTCGGATAGGCGTGTCGGATAGGCGTGTGGCTGTCGCCCGTCAGGCGGCGTCGAGACCGAAGGCGGTGTGAAGGGCGCGGACGGCAAGTTCCTTGTAGTCCGCCGAGATCAGGACGCTCACCTTGATTTCCGAGGTGGTGATGACCTGGATGTTGATGCCCTTTTCCGCCAGCGCCCGGAACATGGTCTGGGCGACACCGACGTGGCTGCGCATGCCGACGCCGACGATGGAGACCTTCACGACATCGGAGGCCGAGACCACTTCCCGCCAGCCGACGTCGGGCTTGATGCCTTCCAGGATCTTCAGGGCGCGCTGCAACTGATCGCGGCCCACGGTGAAGGTCAGGTCGGTGGTCACGCCATCTTCCGTGATGTTCTGAACGATCATGTCGACGTTGATGTTGGCGTTGGCCAGCGCGCCGAAGATTGCGGCGGAGACACCGGGGCGGTCGGCGACCTGGCGCAAGGTCACCTTCGCCTCGTCCGGCGCATAGGTCACGCCGTTCACCATCTGCTGTTCCACGATTTCCTCCTCGTCGACCACCAGGGTCCCTTGCTCATCAGAAAAGCTGGAGCGCACGTGTACACGCACGCCGTGGTTCATCGCCAGTTCGACAGACCGGGTCTGCAAGACCTTCGCACCCAGTGACGCAAGTTCCAGCATCTCCTCATAGGTGATGCGGTCAAGCTTCTGTGCCACTGAAACGATCCGCGGGTCGGCGGTATAGACGCCGTCCACATCGGTGTAGATGTCGCAGCGATCGGCCTTCAGCGCGGCGGCGAGTGCGACGGCTGATGTATCGGAGCCACCGCGACCGAGGGTGGAGATGCGACCGTCGCTGGCGATGCCCTGGAAACCGGCGACAACGGCGACCTGGCCCTCACCGAAGCGGCGGATCAGTTCGTCGGTCTCGATCCGGTCGATCCGGGCGGCGCTGTGTGCATCGGTGGTATGGACGGGGATCTGCCAGCCGAGCCATGACCGGGCATTCACTTCCAGATCCTGCAGCGCCATGGCCATCAGACCGATGGTCACCTGCTCCCCCGCCGCGACAACCGTGTCGTATTCCCGTGCATCGTGCATGGCGGAGACCTCGCGCGTCAGTCCGACCAGCCGGTTGGTCTCCCCCGACATGGCAGAGACGACAACCGCGACCTCGTTTCCTGCCTCGACCTCCGCCTTGACGCGTCGTGCCGCGTTGCGGATGCGGTCGACATCGCCGACGGAGGTTCCGCCGAATTTCATGACGATGCGCGCCATCTGTTGTCCCGGCCCGGTGTCCCCCGTGCCGCCTCCTGCATGTCCTCGGATCGCGACCAATGTGTCGCGGCCCCTTGCGAGCTCAAGGCCGCACGTCTTAATTAGCGATGGGACGGGTCGCAAGTCCGCAACGCGCTGCATTTCGCGGCAAATCGACCGGACAGGCCAGACGATCAGGAGTTTTCATGACCGCCACCACCGTCGATCCGGAGGAAATCAGCCGTTTCAGCGCCATGGCGGAGACCTGGTGGGATCCG